>Ga0163109_10001363_pt1 | contig 19296 bp, 15 predicted proteins | sample CRUFie1St13metaG_FD_108704 | JGI IMG/M metagenome (GOLD analysis project Ga0163109, IMG submission 108704) | Marine microbial communities from the Costa Rica Dome - CRUD Field 142mm St13 metaG | ecosystem: Environmental > Aquatic > Marine > Oceanic > Photic zone | place: Costa Rica: the Eastern... | reverse complement strand
AATTTTTCTAATTCTGCAAAACATTCTTCTTTCTTACTCCAACTAATTCGTTTATTTGTTAAATAATTAAAATAGTTCATTTGACATCCAGGACAAGGTAATGCAAATCTTTTTGATAAATTATAATTTGGTAGTGTACCTTCTATATCAATTATTTGACACATTGCCTCTCTAACGTGTTGTTCATTTTCTTGAACAAATGAATAACTTGATGCTGTTTTATCTTGATATAAATTTTCATCTTCTTTTTTACTCATCCAATAACATGTTTCACCTTTAATAATTTCTGTAAGAGATTTTACATTATATTTATCAAATATATATGAAAATAATTTTGATTCACAACATAAACTTCCATTATTACACTTACCTTCATCAAATTTGTTAGTATTTGTTGTATTAAATATTTTCCAATATTTAAATGGTACAAATGAAGGTAATCCAATAAATCTCGTAAATATATAATCATGACTAAAAATTATTTTCATTTTTTTTATTTTAAATTGTTTAACTCTTTCTCTAATATTATTAATTTCTTCTTCTTTAAACATACTAAATTTTTTTTTTATATTTCCAATACTTAATTCAACACCTTTTTGAAAAGCAAACATATATTCTTCTAAATGATCTGAATAAATATTATCTATTTTTTCATAATCTGGCTCTTCCATTCCATATAATATCCATTGAATTAAAAATAAAAATTCAAATTTATTTAAACTATTTTGATCCTTTTTAAATTCAAACATATCAATAGTATTTTCTGACCAAGTCATTAAAACTTTATTTATATCGTTATTATTTATTAATTCTACTTTTAAATTATCTTTAATATCAGATATATCTTTAAATTCTAATACAGATGTCATTCCAATTGGAGTTTTTAAATTATTATTTATTATAATTTTTCTAGCTTCATCAAAAAAATGTAAAAAAGGAATAGTTATGTCATTAGAAGGAATACCATATAAAAACATAGTTTTTTTTAAATTATCTTTAAGAGAATCTTGTTCATCAACATTACTTTTTGTCATAACTCTCATTTTTTCAAATATATGATGTTTTAAAGCATTTAACAGTATTAAATCAACATCTACTTCTAGCTCTTTTCCTCTATTTTTATATTCAACTAAGTTTAATTTATTTAATGATAAATTATCTAAATCAAGGTATCTAGAAATTATTTTCTTAAATATAATTTGATTAATACTATCTTTTAATTCCTGATCTTTATTAAAAATAACATTATTCCTTTTAAAATTATTCATTTCTATTTCTGAATTAAATTTACCTAAAACAAATCTATCATTACTAAAAAAATCATTATTATTAAAATCTTTGACATTATACATTTTTAAATATTTTATTATAGAAGGAATTTCTTTACAAAGTATAGGATTAATTAAACATTTATTTTTTATTACCATTTTTCCATATAAATCTTTTATTAGATCAATTTTTTCATCTTCAGTTGTATTATCGATTGTTTTTTTTATTATATCATTTATATTTTTTTTATCATCTATTTTTGTTGCATCAATTTGTTCTTCTTCTTTGTTATTTCTATCTTTTATACCTTCACTAGATTCTATTAGATCTACATCTAAAAGATATTTTTTATCAATTTGTCTATCATTAACTTCACTTCCACCAATTTTTTTGTATTTTACTATAAATTTATTTTTCATATATATATATATATATATATGACAAAATATATTTTTGTTTTAGGTGGAGTAATTTCAGGATTAGGTAAAGGAGTCACAAGTGGTTCTATTGGAGCAATTTTAAAAGAAATGGGATACGATAAAATTACTATAAAAAAAATGGATCCTTACTTAAATGTAGATCCTGGAACTTTAAATCCAATAGAACATGGTGAAGTATATGTAACAGATGATGGTGGTGAAACTGATCTAGATTTGGGATATTATGAAAGATTTGCACAAATTGATGTAAAAAAATATAATAGCACATCATCTGGAAAATTATTATTTGATTTACTAAAAAAAGAAAGAAAAGGTGAATTTTTAGGCAAAACAATTACAATGATACCTCATTTTACTGATACAATTAAAAATTTTATATATAATGGTTCTGATAAATATGATATTGTTATTTGTGAAGTCGGAGGAAGTGCTGGAGATTATGAAGCAAATGCATTTATGGAAACAATTAGACAAATCAAACATGAAAAACCAAATGATGTTATTGTTTGTTTATTATCATACCTAGTATATTATAAAGCTTCAAAAGAATTAAAATCAAAACCTACTCAAGTCGCATTAAGACAATTAATGTCAACTGGATTAAAAGCAGATATAATATTTTTAAGATCTGAACATGAAATTAATGAATCTGTAAAAAAAAAAATTGCATTATATGGTAATGTAAAAAAAGAAAATATTATTCCTGCATATAATGTACCAACTATTTATAAAGTACCATTAGAATATGTTAAATATGGATTAATTGATAGTTTAAAAAATAAATTGGGTATTGTTGATAAAAATAAATCTACATTTGATAAATGGACAAAATTAAATAACAGAATTAACAATCTAAAATATAAAATTACTTTAGGAATGGTCGGAAAATATATAGAATTAGAAGACGCTTATTATTCAGTAAATGAAGCTATAAATCACGCGGGATGGTACTATTCTACTGATGTTCAAATTAAATATATTAACGCTCGAACTCCTGATAATACAATTGAACAAATAAAACAAGTTGATTGTGTTCTTGTTCCTGGAGGATTTGGAACTTCTGGAATTGATGAAATTATATCTGCAATTAAATATTGTAGAGAAAATTTAATCCCTTTTATGGGAATTTGTTTAGGAATGCAATTATCAGTTATAGAATTTTCAAGAAATATATTAAATATTAAAAACGCTTCTTCAAGTGAATTTGGTAAAAAAGGAGATGAATTTGTTGTAGATCTAATGACTGAATGGAAAAAAGATGGATCTTTAGAAAAAAGAGGTAAAAACGAAGATTTAGGTGGTACATTGAGATTAGGTAGTTATGATACTGTTGTTAAAGAAGGTACACTTGCACACAAAATTTATGAAAAAACATCATTTAAAGAAAGACATAGACATAGATACGAAGTTAATATTAAATATAAAGATAGATTAGAAGAGAAAGGTATGATATTATCAGGCTTATCTCCTGATGGAAAATTACCTGAAATTATAGAAATTAATAACTATTTCCAAAATAATAAAAATATTAAACATCCTTACTTTATTGCAGGACAATTTCATCCTGAATTTAATTCAGATCCATTTAATCCACATCCAATGTTTAAAGGTTTAATAAAATCTACTTTAAAAATAAAATTTAAAGATATATTTGATAAAAAAAAATAATTTATAAATAATTTTAATAATATTTATATTTTAAATTTGGTAAGTATATTTCACTGTCATAACATTCTATTTCTAATTCGTATACATTATCCTTTATTAATTTCTCATTAAATTCAATCATTAATTCACTCAAATTTAAATTATTCTTTCTTTCTATTTCACTATCACTACTCATTGGTGATAATAATAACTTATTATTATAATAAATCACATCTAAATTTAAATTATATAAATCTGATATCTTTCTCTTTAACTCAATTATCTTTACATCTTTATCAATCTCTAAATAATTCCAAATTGAATTTCCTAAAATATTACTCTCACACTTTATTGGATCGCTACTCATTAATAAATTAATACTACTATTTATATAACTGTTTTTATAACTCTCTATACTACTTTTCCCAATTATATATTTAATTATCTCCTTTAACAATAATCCTGAAATAATACTAGTTGTTGTACTAATCGCTGGTACTATCTTACCAGCCTTCAACTTCGTTTCTAAAAAACTTATTTGTTCTATATTATAATTATATGCTCTCAAATTCACACAACTATTTATAAATTTTATATGATTATTCTCATCATTATCTTTCTCTAACTCAATATTTTTTACTCTAATATTACCTAAATCAAATTTATTACTTTCATTTAACTCTTCATATTTATAATTTAAAATAATATCTTCTAAATTAATATCAACTACATCTATAAAACACATCTCAGCTACTAATTTACTTAAACTAATAATATAATCATAATGAAATTTATTATTTATATCAAAACTTACCTCTACTGGACATATCTTACCACCTGACCAAAATAATCCTCCACTTGATGTTAATAAATCCTTTGGATACTCTTTCAATAAATTTAATATTCCAAAATTATATTTTTCATTAAATCTATCTAAAGCAAATAAAATACAATCTTTATAATCTAACATTCTATTTTTTAAAAAATATTTTACATTATCTAATATCTCTTTCTTCTCATTACTCTCATAATTTTTTAAATTAAAATCATCCTTTAATTTATTAATACTACTTGGATAAATATTAAATAACTCCTCAAATTCATCCAAACTCCAATGAATTATATGTTCTATTGAATTAGGAAAATTCTTTATAGTACACACCGGAAATGAATTATCCTCCTTATCTTGTGAAGCACCATAATTTTCTGTTAAATTTGGAATTATCACCTGAGTATTACCTTTCGTTCCTAATGTTCCTGATTCAAATAATGGTTTATTAAATAAAACACACCTTTTATCTACATAAAGTCTGGCATCTACATTATCTAACGCACTTAAAACAATATCTATTGAATTAAAAAAATTATAATTAAAAAAAATCTCATTGTCCTTACATATCTTATCACTTAAACTACAAAAATTAACATCTTTATTTAACTTTTTACACTCTTTAACCGCAATCTTTGATTTTAACTCTCCAATATGCTCCTTTCTAAATAAAAATTGTCTGTTCAAATTTGATTTTTCTATTACATCCATATCTGTTACAAATATACAACTTTCTTTGTCTCTTGCAAAACCTAACATACTTACATTTTTTAAATGCTCACATCCAATCGCTCCTGCTCCTACTATAAATAATGAACTATTCCTTATCTTATTCACATTTACATTACCTATTAATTTTCTTAAACAATCATATCTATCATCCTCTTTCTTAAATTCTTCATCACAAACTAATTCTAAACAATCATAATAAAACCACTGACTTATTGGTAAATATTTATTTGTTAATCCTTTAATAGCCTCTTGTGCAGCATAAGATCCTAAAACTGAACTTAATCCAATAAATTTAATATCACTATATTTATTTAACTCATTGTTTAAAAATAAATTATGTAAATTAAGAAATTCTTCATTAATTGTTGCATTACTTAATTCATTATCTAAACTATTATGAATTATATCCTCCTTTTTTCTTACTTCATATAGTCTATCTCCTGATTTATATTTTTCTATTTTATTATTTTCCTTTATTCTAATTTTATTTGTATTTATAACTTCTTCTACCTCAAATTCGTTATCATAAATTCTAAATTTATCTCCTTTATATAAATTATGTTTATTATTATCAATTGTTTCTATAATATTATTTTCTATATTACTAATAATTGATGTTGATAATTCTTCCCCATTTAAATCATATGTTGTATAATTTTTAAAATCACAAAAAATATTTCCTACTAAGCCAAATGAATTTACCCATATAAATCTTTTATCTAAACTTCTTACTTCATTATTTAAATTTATAGCATAATTAATATTATTATTTACTAAAATATATAAATCATAATTAATTATTTCATTCTTTAATACTCTAACATAAGGATTTAAACTTTTTAAATTATTTATAACACAATCTAATTTATTTTTTCCAATATCTTCCTCTTTTAAATAATACATATCTGATAAATCAACTAACTCCACATTTGAATCATCTATTATACTTATAATACTTATTCCTGATAAAATTAAATGTTTTATTATTTCTAATGATGTACCATTTAATCCATTAATTATTACACTTGAATTACTTAAGTTTTTAACCGCATCTAATCCATAAACAGCTAATTGTCTTGAATATAAATTTTCATCCATCTTATATATTTTAATGACTAATACTTTAAATAAAATATTAATCAATTTTTTAATCTTAATATAAATCCAAACATAAATAAAATTAATAATAAAGAAAATAATATTATTAAAACTGGTTCTACATTCTCTAAACAAGTTCCTTTTACTTTTAATATTATATATTGTTCTGTAACATTTTCATCTAATGTTTCTAAATATGGTACTGATTTAATACAATCCCACATTTTTCTTTTTTTTATACTATCCATAATTTATATAATATTTTTATTATAATTAATTCATCTGAATTTCATTGTTGTGAAATATACCACTATAAACTACCTCCCCTGAATCAGAATACAATGTTCCTTGACCATGTTTACTTCCATTTACCCATTCACCATCATATTCTATATTCTCAGTTGTTTCATAATAAGATATCCCTGAACCCCAAAATACATCATTCTCGAAATTACCCTCATAAATTTTTAAACCATTATCATACAAAATACCATTACCTTGAAATTTTCCATTATTAAAATAACCATCGTATTTTAACTGATTATTTTGATACAACTTCCCTAAACCAAAATATTTTAATGCTGTATTTGCTCTACCTTCATAAATTTTTTCATCAATGTTATTATACTCTATTAAATTTATATAATCTTCAATATAAATAATATCATACTTTAACTTGTTACCATTCCAAAATATCCTTTGCTTATTTAATTCACCATCCAAATAAAAATTATCTACTTTTAAATCACCATTATGAAAATACTCTTTCTCTCTTACTAATTTACCACTCTCGTCATAATTACAATTAACTACTAATATATTTTGACTATTATATTCCTTTATCTCCTTTTTCTTCTCGTTTTCATAAAAATCAAATTCGAATTTAGGAAATAATTTACTCTTTTCATAATATGCTCCTTTACCATACTTTATTTTATACTCTATATTATTTATAAATATATTATCTGTTTTAACTCTAGAATTAAACACATTCTTCCCTCTTAATAAATTACCTTCAAATTTTAATGAACCATCATCATGAAATAATATTATGTTATCTCCTACTATATATCTCTCTCTATAAATATTTTCATTATTCATTAAAACATTTTCATAAACTATAACTTCTCCTTCCACTAATTTTATACCATTTTTATAATAAAAAATACCTTTAACTGGCTCATTTTTACTAAATTCACCCCTAAATATAATCATTTCATTATAATAAAATATACCATTTTTTTTATTGTTATTTTCATAATCTCCTTCAAATATTAAATTCTCCTTATAATCATACTCCTTACCTTTACCATCTTTATACAATCCATTACATTCACCCTCATATTTTTTATTTCCATTATCATAATACTCTATTATATACTTTTTCTCTTGAGCTAAATCATCTACCCATTCCGATTCTAATTTAATACTATTAAATTTATTAAATAATTTTCCTTTCCCATTTTTTAAATTATTTTTAAAATATCCTAAATAATATTCTCCATTTAAATATATTTCTTTACCAAATCCATCCTTATTACCATTTTTAAATTCACCATCATATTTTTTAAAAAATTTATTATTATTATATTCTAATAAACCTTTCCCATCAAATTTATCATTATTAAAATTACCATAATAACAATATTCATTATTCCATAATTTTCCATAACCTTTTTTCATATTATTTAAAACTTCACCCTGATAAATTTCATCATTATTTCTTATTGTTATAATACTCATACTTATTTATATATAAAATTTTATCTATAAATAAAAATTAATTTTCAATTTTTAAATATTAATCACATTACTGCTTTCCACATCTTTTTTAAAAATAAAATATTTATGCAATTTACTAAACTCTAAACCAGCTTTATTAACACTATCCTCCTGATCATAAAATTTACTGATTTTAGTAAAATAAACCTTAGATTGCCTGTTCTCCTCATTCAATGCTACCTCTTTGAAAAAACTCTCCTTATTTAAATAAATATTATAAAATGACTCACTCTCTATTAAACTTAAATTACACCTCTCTTTCAAAGTTTTTATTATTAACTTGTCCGGTACCAAATACTCCGTATAATAACTATCCTCCTCTTGAAACATCGCTATGTTCGCCTCATATGATAATCCTGTTTTATTTATGTCTTTCACATTATTATAATCATACGTCGCTCTATATCTAAAAAATAACTTGTTCTTTCCATCCTCTAAATAATTAGACTCTATAACACCATTTTGTTTCTTGAACTCCTTATTTAATAAATCTCCGTCAAATGTTGTTATTAATAAATACCCTCCTTCATTTAAATAATTATTTACATTATTACAAAAATTATTCCACGTATCGTCATTCTTAAATAAATAATGAATCATTAATTGACAATTAAATACGTCAAACTTCCTTTTCGATATATTTTTCTTGTCTTTACCAAAAATTCTTATCAAATCACCCTTATTCTTATCTGACATCTTTCCTAAAGACTTGATCTGACTATCATAATTTAATTCAGCTGATCCATCCGCTAATAAAAACTCCATATCTGGAAATGTTTTGTTCTTCCTTTTATTATTATTATATCTACTAATCGCACCATCAATTGATGAAAATAAATCATTATAACCTATATCTATACCTACATAATCTCCTATTCTCGCATGAAACATTTTTGACATATCACCACCTCTTCCACAACCATAATCCAATACTGTTAACTTTCTCTTCATACCTTTTATTGTATCCTTTTCTGAACAATAAGTAAATATTAAATTACTTTTAATGTAATTATGGAAATTTCTTAATGCCTCTCCTAAATCTGTAATTTTTTGATAAAATCTATTTTTTTGTTGCTCTTTTGCTACCACTACAGCATCTATTTTTTTCTTTATCTCAGATAACTCTTTCTCATATAAATTATTGTCCCCTAACTTTGATAAATCACTTATTGTAATGTTCTGCTTTATCGAATTCCATACCGCATTCGCAATATCTACATTATTTCCATACTTCTTTTTATATTTTAAAACACTTTCTGTCTTATCAAATCTAGTTCTTATTGGTACCCATCTAAACTCTTGCTCAATACTATTGTCATCATTATAATAACACTCTATTACTGTGTTATCTTGAATTATATCACCCTCTACATCCCTTAATACTGAATTTAAATTACTCACTTTTGCTATATGCAAATTCTCTTCCTTTCTGAATAATGTTGGAATTTCAATATTATTAATCATCTTACCTACATATAAATTTAATATTTTATAAGTATTACCTTCTATATTAGTTTCTATTGAATCATCAAATACATTTATCTCATTATCATTTTCATCTTTCTCTATTTTCACATAAAAATCTATAGAATTCTTGTTTGGTGGTTTCCATTTGTAATTTTTAAACTTTATATCCCTTGATACTTTTGTATAAATTTGCTTTAATGGTGTGTAAATTAACCCATCTAATATATATGGTACCTCTATCTCATTATTAGTATATATATCCCACATCAAATTAGAATAATTAAATATCTCACAATCTAAACCTCCTAAACTAAATATAAAATACTTCTGACATACAAATGTATCCATGTTATTCTTCTTTAAATTATCCATTAAAAATTTTAAATACTTCTTTAAATCATCCTTATAATATTTCTCTATCTTCTCTAAATTAAATTTATCATTATATTTCTTAAACTCAAAATTGAATTTAAAACCATTCCTTACTAAATCATTTAACTTATTATATCTAACCTCTAAACTTATCTCATTTTGTATATTCTCACCACTTAAATATAAAATATCAAATAATGCAAAAATAAACTTATTATACTTCTTATTAAATATATACTCACCATCTACTATACTGTTGTCAAATTTATCAGTTTCTAACTTCACACCTGACTTTTTTATCTCTAAATTTGAAAATATTAAATATAAATTTTTATTAACTATTATTCCTATACACCTATCTCCATCAGCTTTGTCAGTTAAAGAATAATTATTTGGCAAAAACTCTACTATATGTACAGCTTCTAATGATACTACATTTGGCCCATACAAAGATTTATTCGATGCATTCTCATCCCCATATAATAATTTATTATATGTTGATAATACTAACTTTTTCTCACTTAATGATATTATATCATTACTCTGCTCTAAAATTTTTTTACAAAATAATATATATTTATTTAATTTTTTTAAATACTCAGCCTCTTTTACACTACTTAATTTTTTCTTCTTATTAAAATCTAACTCATATTCAAAAATAAATTGAGAATTATTAATTTTATTTATATCATTGCCCTGTTTCACTTTAGTTAAATCTAATACGAAATCTACATCACTATTACTATCAATAACTAAACTTATTCTTGATTTTTGTCTAAAACTAATACTTAATTTATTTATATTTTTTAATTCTACTAACTCTTTTAACTCTTTTTTACTCACATCCAATTCTTTAGATAATCTAATTCTTATATCATACTCATCTAAATCATAAGTATTCTCAAAATTTTTTTTCTTATTAATTATATTTAAATTTTTATTATTATCATTTGATATCATTGAAACTAAAATTGAAAAAATTATATGATTTGGCTTATTATGTAATGACTTCATTAACTTATTTATTTCATCTATACTATTAATCGTAATTCTATACGTATGAAAATTATTATTATCATAATTATATGATATATCTAATGTTTCTTTATGATTAATTTTTAATTTATTTTCATCTGAAAAATCTTTAAAATATTTTAATAAGTCTGTAAATTGCTTTAAATTTAAATTATTTTTTTTTTTAAATCCACCAAACATAATCTCAAATTCATCATTAGGTTCTAAATTCTTATATATTTTTTCAAATTTTTTTAATTCATCACTATTAAATAAAATAGTATTCATCTTATATAAATATAATCATATTTTTTTATATACTTTATAATTCAATATTTTTTATATTGAATATTATAAATGAAAAAAAAAAAAATCAAATTATTTGCTTTTTATCTTAAACAAATTAAAAATAATAAAAATGATAAACTACATAAATTATATAAACATAATGAATCTAATTTTAATAAAATTTATAAAATAAGATCTATATTTGATTATAAATTATGTAATCAATTTAAACAAAATGGTGGTTTTTTTTACGATCAAAATGATGATTATATTTTACAAATTTTAGATACTATCGATTTCCTATTTGATATTTTTAACATACTACCAAATTATTTTATAAAAACTAATACACAATTTGTTACACTACCTTATTCTATCTTATCCTTCTATACAAATTTACTTAGAAATAATTATGAAATGGCATTTTATACATTGATTGGTATTATACCTGGTATTGGAGCACTTATTTCTACATCATCTAAAATTATACTACGCCTTATAAAATATAATCAAAAAATAAAAAATAATAAAGAAGATATTGATCGATTAAATAAAATTAAAGTTTCTAAAGAAATTAAACAAATATTACAATCCTCTAACTCTAATTCATTTAATTATCCTTATTTATCTGATTTTGAAAAAAATTATGATTAATATATATATATATAAATGGAATTTAATATTGATAAATATTCTCATAAACTCTCAGTTAAAAATAATATTAGTTATGAAGTTGCTAGAGAAATTATTGAAAAAAATCTTGAGAAATTCGAAGAAAAATACACTAATCCTAATGATATTGTAAAAAAAACATATAATTTTTCTAAAAATCTCTCTGGTGGTAAAATTAAAAAATACGTTTTTAAAATTAATTATAATTAATTCCCTCTCTCGCTAATTTATCTGCCATATCATTGCCATAACAATTATTATGACCCCTTACATACTCTAATCTAATGTTATCTTTACTTATAAACTTATTATACACTAACTTTACTAAATCCTTATTCGGTATGTCCTCTATCCAATTTTTTACACTTTGCTTCCTTCCATAACTCGTACAACATAATATTACATACTTCGAATCAGTATATATTATTGTGTCACTATCATATTCTACTAAAATATCTAAAGCCTCATTTAAAGCACTTAACTCCGCTACATTATTTGTCACTTTATCATATTCTAACCTCTTTGATACATTTCTACTATCTCCATCTCCAAAATATATACCTATACCACCTTTACTACCTTCTTTACCATTATTTATACAACTACCATCTGTATAAACTTTCAAAAAATTACTTTTATCATCCTTTAACTTACCATTATTTAAAAATTCTATTGCTTCTATTTCTGATTTAAATTTTTTATATATAGCACCTTTATACCCCTTTACCTCCCTCTCACATTCTTTCCAAGATCTATATATTCCTTTATTAAATCCTTTAAATACTGAATAATACATATTTATATAATTTTTATAATATTTCAAAAAAAATGAATTTCAAATTATTTATATATAAATTTTATAATATATATAATGAATTTTGATTTAATCGTTGCTACAGATGAAAATAATGGTATAGGTTTACATAAAAATGATCAATTTAAATTACCATGGCATAATAAAGATGATTTATTATTTTTTAAAAAAATTACATCAAATGATGATGAATTAAAAGCTATTATTATGGGTAAAAATACATTTGCTTCATTAAATTATAAACCTTTACCTAATAGATTTAATATAGTAATATCTTCTACTCTATCACATCCTGAAAGTAAATTTTTAAAAATATTTACAAATTTAGATAGTGCATTATTATTATGTAAAAAATTAAATTTAAAATCATTTGTTATTGGTGGTAGTCAATTATATAAAGAAGCTTTAAATCATTCTAATTTAAATAAAATTTATTGGAATATTATTCATGAAACTTCAAATGATTCAAATATTTATTTCCCTATTAATTTAAATAATCTTAATGATAAATTTTATATTTTAAAATCAAATAAAACTAATAATGTTACATATAATCAACTTTTAAATAAATTTAAAAATAATGATGAAAATGATTATCTAACTTTATTAGAAAATATATATTTTTTTGGTGATGAAAGAAGTACTAGAAACTCTATTACTAAATCTATTTTTGGTGAAACTCTACAATTTAATCTTAATGATAATTTTCCACTTATTACTTCTAAAAAAATGTTTTTAAGGGGAATATTTGAAGAACTTAGTTGGTTTCTAAAAGGACAAACAAATAGTAAAATTTTAGAAAATAAAAATGTTAATATTTGGAAAGGTAATTCATCTAAAGAATTTATTGAAAATAATAATTTACCTTATGAAGAAGGTGATATAGGTAATATGTATGGTTTTCAACTTAATCATGCTGGTGCAGAATACATAGATTGTAATACTGATTACACTAATAAAGGTTTTAATCAGATTGAATATTGTTTGGACTTACTTAAAAATGATAAATTTTCAAGAAGAATTATTATGACCACATTTATACCACAAGAAGCACAAAAAGGTGTATTATACCCTTGTCACGGTATTGTTATACAATTCTATGTTAGAGAAGTTAATAATACAAATTTACTATCGTGTCATATGTATCAAAGGTCTGCTGATATGTTTTTAGGCGTTCCATTTAATATTACATCATACTCACTTTTAGTTTACATGATTTGTGAAGTATTAAATAATGATCCTAAAAATAGTATGAAATTTAAACCAGATAAATTAAAAATATCTTTTGGTGATTTACATATTTATCAACAACATTATGATTCAGTTAAATTACAATTAAATAATGTACCATACCATTTTCCACAAATTAAATTTATTAATAATAGAACTAAATTACAAGATTTTATTTACGAAGATATTATTTTAGAAAATTACTTCCATTATGATAAAATTCAATCTGAAATGATAGTTTAATTATATTTATAGTTTATCTTCTGAAACTAAATTATAATCAATATAATCATCAGCTCTTTGTAATAAACTATCATCTCTTTTCTTATAATTTAATTTAATTACAGAATCATCTATTTTTTTTATATAAATTATTCTTTTTTCATCAGATACATTATTTATTATCATTTGACTTACATCATTTTTGTATTCATCTGGTAAATAATACTCAAAATTACTTTTTGTTATTAACTTATTATCAATTGTTATAAAATATTTATATTCTGCATTGATATCTTTAATATTAGAATTTATATCATTAATATTAAATAAAATAAATCTATTTTGAATATATCTCCACACTTTTACGATACCATTACTTTGTAAAGCATAATTAATATCATTTTTATAAGTATCTACTTTAATAATATTCCCATAAAATTTAATATTTTCTAAGTTATCATAAATAAATCTTCTATTTTTATAATCATAATATTTAATTATATTATTATTACATAATATTAAAAGATACGTATTATTTACTGCTATATTTATAACATTATTAATTTCACCATTAATTAAATTAATTGAATCGATAACATTAATATCTATTTCATTTACATCAATTATAAAAATTTGACCATTATTTTTTAATACAAATGAATAATTATCGTTTGATACTATTTGTTTTATGTTATTTATTTCATTTGGAAATTCTATTACATCTCCATTATATTTTAATTTTATTATTCTACCATCTTCCTTTAACAATAAAAATGCATTTAATATTGGATTAATATCTTTTATATTTCCAAATACATTTAAATCTAAATTATATTGTTTATCGAAATTTGTAATATGATTTAAATTAATTTCATCTGCAGAAAGATCTTCTGAAATTTTATTCATTAAAATACCATTAGTAAATTTATAAGAAATCACAAATGTATTATTATAAAAATCTAATGGAATAAAATCAATTATTGATACTCTTGATTCTTCAATTTCTCTTCTTCTTTCTTTTTTCATTTGTTCAATTTGTTCTCGTGTACGACGCAAACCTGCATTTGTGTTTAATCTATCACTACTTTGTGAATTATTTATTACTGCTATATCAGGTTGATTTTCAGGTTGATTTTCAGATTGTGCACTTCCTCCTAAAACCTTTTTAATATAATTAATTTGAAATTTTTTAACCATATATATATATATATATATTTATATTATTTTTTTAATAATTTAATACGTTCTTCATTTATTAAATCATATTTATTATCTAATTCACTTAATATTAATAACAATAAAAACATTATCAATATAAATAATATATAGATTCTAATATTATAAATTGATGTTATTCGTTTATTTTCTATATCTTTTGGTTTATTTTGATATTCAAATTTAACTTGAGGTTGATTTTGATATTCAGATACACTTTGCATATTAATATATATAATTATTTTTATATTAGTAATTATATATGTCTAAAATTAAATTAGATATAAAATATTATGATGATATTAAAAAACTAATTATTGATGACGTTTTTTTAATTAATATTTTTGATCAAGGATTATGTGTTACTCAAAATATTAATCACACATCAAATTATAGTATATTTATACAAAAAAATAAATTTACACATTTTCATTTAGAAAACGAATTTAGCTTCGTTACTAAAAATATTAACGATATATTTGATATAAAAACTACAATAATTGATAATAAATTATCTCTTGCTAATAATAATCAAATAGTTAATAATGTATGTAATTTATGTAAAAAATTAAATACACTTAAATTTAATAAAAATAATATTAAAATAAATATTGATAAAAAAATTGACTTCCTTAATAATAACTCATTTGAAACTTTGATCTCTTCTAAATTTAATGGAGTTGTATTCAGAACTAATAAATTTGGATTTAATATTTATATTAATCTCATTTATAAATAATTATTGCTGCACACACTGCACATTATTATTATCCTCTCTTTCTACATATGATGATGCTACTACCGTTTCATAATTCTCATTAATATCAAACTTATCCATTTCAAAATTTTCCTTTACTACCCTCCTTTGTACATCACTTAACTTATCTAACATATTTACTTTTATCTTAATTATTAAATCTCCATTACTTCCACTATTCATATTATATAAACCATAACCCCTTAACACTTTGATATTATTATTACCTATCGGACCTTCTATTTTTACATTTATACTTTTACCATCTAATAATTTTAAATTAAATTTTGTACCTAATAATGATGTACCAAATTTAATACTCTTTTCTAAAATCAAATGTTTATCTTCCACCTTATATAATCTATGATCTAAATAGACAATTATAAATATTAAATTTCCTGATTCAAATCCTTCTTTCTGATTACCTTCACCTTTCTTTATTATCTTCATATTATTATTACAACCTTTTGGTATACTTATTTTTAACTTTTTTTTATCCGTTTTACCATTAATACTCCTTTCTACAATTACCTCTTTTGAACATCCTTTCATTACTTCCTCTAAAGTTATTCCTATCTTTATTACAGTATCACCTAACTGTCTTCTTACATGAACATTACTAAAACCTGATCCAAATGGACCACCCATTCTAATATTCACACCAGGAAAACCACCCATGCCTGGAAAGTCATTACTATTAAAAATATCATTAAATATATCAAATGGATCCATTTGAGGTCCAGAACCAAAATCTGCATCTAACCCGTCCTTACCAAATCTATCATAAATTTCACGTTTTTTCTTATCACTTAAAACTTCATAAGCTGATGATATCTCTTTAAATTTGTTCTCATCACCCCCTTTATCTGGATGATGTTTGATTGCTAACTTTCTATATGCTTTTTTAATTTCTTGCTCACTAGCAGTTTTATTAATTCCTAATATACCATAATAATCAGACATTATAATACTTAATTTTTAAAACTTTAAATATATTTAATTATATATTTGAAGTTGCGTTTAATATAATTATATAATTAAATTTAATATTATATGAGTAGTTCAATATATACTATTAAATCTAATAATGATTTAGACTATATTTTATCACATAGTAATGATGATTGGCAAATTGATATTTCTGAGATAAAAATTTTTTATGATAAATTAATTGGTGAAGGTTCCTTTAGTAAAGTTTATTTAGCTGAGTGGAAAAAAACTACTGTAGTTGTTAAAGTGTTTAATCTACAAACAAATGTTGATAAAACTTACCTTTTTGATAGAGAATTTGATACCATGACTAGATCACATCATCCTAATATTATTCAATTATTAGGATACATTGAAGATCCATTTATTATTGTTATGGAATATTTACCTAATAAAGACCTACTTTCAATTATTAATTCAAAATTTACTTCCCTAAATAAAAAATTAAATATTTCAATTGATATTCTAAAAGGTATTAATTACTTACACTCTAGAAAACCTGATTATATTATACATAGAGATCTTAAACCACAAAATATTATTTTCACTAAATCTTTTAAACCTAAAATTACTGATTTTGGATTAAGTAGATTACTTAAAAATAAATGTATTATCGCTAATTATCATAAAATGATTCAAAAAAATCAAGACTTATCTCAAAATGTTGGTTCATATAGATATATGGCTCCTGAAATTAGATCAAATAAAAATTATAATTATAAAATAGATATATGGAGTTTAGGTATTATGTTTTATGAACTTTTTGAAAATACTAGATATGAAAATTACTTTATTTGGAAAAAAACACCTAAAAATATTAAAAATATAATAATTAATTTTATGTTAAAATCTAATCCAGATGAACGATTAGATTCTGATAAACTTATCGATCTATTTATTATAGCAAAAAAAAATATTAAATTTAAATTTATTCATATATTTTTATAATATTAAGAATATTAAATTAATACCAGTATAATAAAACTAAATATAATAATCTAAATTCATCCTCGCACTAAAGTACGAGGCTTTCTTTAGTCCACTTCGTAAAAATATTAAAAATTATGATAAATATTTATCACCTAAAGCAATACAAAATATTATAAATTTTTATAAAGATACTGATTACAAAGCATTACAAAAATTAGTAGATTACAATTTTATTACAAAAGATTTATTTGAAAAATATCATCAATATAATATTTAATAATTTTACTTAATTTTCTTTACAATATTTCTATTATTATAAAGAATTAATTTCATCTCATTTTTTACTTTTTTTAATACAATATCATTATTTATTTTTTCTAAATAACGTTTAAATTTATGATAAATTATTGGATAATCTTTACCTATATTAACCCACTCTTCTATTTTTTGCTCCAATATATCGTGTTTATCATCAAAAATATCATCTACTAATTCATCTCGATTAAATGTGTTCCATTGTTTACCATCATATAACATAATATATCCACTTTTTAAATTTGATATAAATACATTATGATTCTCAGGCTTCTTTGGATTAAAATGAATTCGTTTTACTAAATGTGGTACACACATGTTGTTATGATTAAAACACCTAATAAAATCTTTGTCTGTTAAATCACTAATATCTGTCTTGTCGTAAGCTAGTAATTTAATATTATTCTGAATATTTTGAACAATTGTTCCACTATTCTGAATACCCGCTTTTTTTATTAACTCATCAATTTGTTTATTCTTCTTCTCTAACTCCAAATCATATTTATTAATCCTATCATCCTTATTATTTAATAATTTTACTAACTTCTCCATATGAAAATTAGCTTCATCTGTCTTTATCTTCTCTTTACACGTCTTGTAGTGTCTAGTTAAACTATCTACTCTACTAAAAAGTTTATCGCAATACTTACAATTATTAAAAATTGTGGTATTTTGTGTTATTTTGTGGAGCTCCACATTTTTTGTGGTTTCAATTGTGGTATTTTGTGTTGAAATTACTTTTTCTTTAATACCATACTTTAAATATTCCTTTTGTAAATTGGTCTTACTTATTATCGGTTCACATATTTTTTTCCTCTTAAGATGCTTTATATATTTTGTTAAATTATTAATTTTATAATTACATCTGGGACATACATAAATAACCATTACTATATATAAATAAATATTTAAAAAAAACATAATTTAGTGTCTTTTTAGTGTCTTTTAGTGTCTTTTTATGACACTAAATTTTTATTTTAGTGTCATTTGGTGTCTTTAGTACATATATGTACTATAGTTTTTGTATAATTATATATTTTTAAGAAGGAGAGACACTAAAAGACACCAAAATGTGGTTTTAGTGTTATCCTAGAGGGGGGGGGGGAGCATTTCATTTTAAAATTCATTTTACATAAATTTTTTTTTTTGAAAAAACTTTTTAAAAAAATTAAATTTACTGAGGCTTAATTTTTTACTTAAAAATAAGCATTTT
>Ga0163109_10001362_pt1 | contig 19315 bp, 16 predicted proteins | sample CRUFie1St13metaG_FD_108704 | JGI IMG/M metagenome (GOLD analysis project Ga0163109, IMG submission 108704) | Marine microbial communities from the Costa Rica Dome - CRUD Field 142mm St13 metaG | ecosystem: Environmental > Aquatic > Marine > Oceanic > Photic zone | place: Costa Rica: the Eastern... | reverse complement strand
GCTAGAAAGCACTTCGGCATTCAAAAAAGTCAGTGAGAAAAAACATGAAATTCATCTGGTTGCTTTGAATGTATCCGTAGAAATGTACCCACGCTTCTGGGAGCCCTACCACTCGGACAATGCATACAAGGAGCCAAAAGAAAAAAGATATGATAAAAAAGGGCATCTACGGTCAGGACTAACCCCAAAGCCTGTCACCAACAACTTTACACTGCTTGCTGACAAAGAAGTGGATGACCTCATAGAAAAGTATCGAGTGAGTGAGGACCTTGGGGAAATTACCGATCTGTCGCATAAGCTAATAGAGAAGATCCACGATTACGGTGCCTACATCCCAGGGTGGGTACGTCCATGGTATAGAGTTGGGCAGTGGCGATGGGTCAAATATCCCAAAGGCTACAATGTTAAAGAGAGTCGAGAGCCCTTCGAGTTCCACATCCACTGGATTGATACTGAGGAAAAAAAACGAATTCTAGACAATGTTTCTTCTGGTCAAAAATCAGGTGAGCCAGCCATAAGTATTTTTGATCAACACAAGCTCGATTGAGGTGAGTAGACCTGTGTCAGAGTCGAACCTTCTGGAAGTTCGAGATCTAGTCACCGCGTTTGACACAGATGCAGGCCAAGTCACGGCCGTAGATGGAGTCAGCTTCGACATCAAGCGCGGGCGCACTATTGGAATTGTGGGGGAAAGCGGTTGTGGCAAGAGTGTCACTGCCATGTCAATCATGAGGCTTTTACCTCAGCCGATGGGCAAAATTCTTGGTGGACAGGTCTACTTCGACGGAATGGACCTTACAAAACTACCAGCCGATCAAATGCGCTCCATTCGTGGCAATCGCATAAGCATGATTTTTCAAGAACCAATGACTGCGCTAAACCCAGTGCAAAGCATTGGCAGGCAAATTTGCGAGATTCTCAACCAACACAAAGAGCTCTCGCCTGATGAGGCTTGGAAAGAAGCCGTAGATATGCTCGAAAAAGTTGGTATCCCCTCCCCTGATATCCGCGCTATGGAGTACCCGCATCAACTATCTGGTGGCATGAGGCAACGCGTAGTCATTGCCATAGCATTAGCCTGTGGTCCTGAGTTGGTCATTGCGGACGAGCCCACTACTGCTCTGGATGTTACAGTCCAAGCTCAGATTCTAGATCTCATGAAGAGTCTTCAGCGCGATCTAGGCATGGCGATCGCGCTAATCACTCATGACCTTGGCGTCATAGCCGAAACATGTGATGATGTTTGCGTGATGTACGCGGGGCGAGTAGTTGAACGAGGTGCAACTGAGGTTGTATTTGCCCATCCACTTCATGCGTACACCCAAGGGCTTCTTGCCTCAATTCCCAGACTCGATGGTAAGCCTAAGACCCATCTCAATACGATCGAGGGGATGGTTCCAGCCTTGAAAGAACTGCGCCCAGGTTGCCGCTTCTGTCCTCGAAGTGGTCGTGACTATTCCCCTGAAATGCTTGAGGAGCGCCCCGCTTTTAAAGAGATTGAGCAAGATCACTGGGTCGAAGCCTGTCCCGCCTGTACCGCCGCATGAAGGAAGACACACCCATACTCGAAGCCAGCGGGCTTAAGTTGCACTTCCCCGTACGCAGTGGCATATTCCAGCGGGCTACACAGTCTTGCAAAGCCGTCGATGGAGTGAGCCTACATATCCACCCTGGTGAGACCCTCGGACTTGTCGGTGAGTCCGGTTGCGGCAAATCTACTCTAGGGAAAACTCTTGCACGCCTCTACAAACCCACGGCTGGTACCATAAGCTTCGAAGGACGTGAAATTTCGTCACTTTCCAGACGGGAGCTACAGCCCATACGAAGAGAAATTCAAATGGTTTTTCAGGATCCCTACGAATCTCTCAACCCAAGACAAACAGTTGGCTCAATCCTAGAGGAACCTTACGTAATTCACAAACTAGGCACCAAGAGGGAACGCCGTCAGTGGGTAGCTGAACTTCTGGAAAAAGTAGGTCTGCCGAGGACAACACTTAACCGATTCCCATTCGAATTCTCGGGTGGGCAAAGACAGCGTATCGGCATTGCCCGAGCACTCGCACTAAAGCCTCGCCTCATCATTTGCGATGAAGCCGTATCCGCTCTCGACGTCTCGATCCAGAGCCAGATTCTGAACCTCCTACTCGACCTGCAGAAGGAACTGGGCCTATCCTATCTCTTCATATCCCACGATCTTGCCGTAGTGAAGCATGTATCCGACCGTATTGCTGTAATGTACCTCGGCCGAGTAGTTGAATCTGGTGATGCTAAAAAAATATATGATAACCCGAAGCACGCTTACACCAAGGCACTGTTATCTGCAATCCCTGTACCCGATCCACGGTACAAATCTCAACGTCAAATCCTACTAGGTGACGTCCCTTCACCAATAAACCCGCCATCTGGTTGTCGCTTCGGCGCCCGTAGCGGACGAGAGCACACAAAAGAGCAACTTCAAATACAGCCGCCTTTTCTCGAAGTTGAACCAGGACACTGGATCGAAGCCTGCCCTGTATGCACTGACCAATGAACGAAAATAAACAAACTTTACTTACACAGTGTGACGCTTTTTACGAATATCCAGAACTAGAAACAATCCTGCGTGGGTATAAAGACTTCGAGCCCGCCATCGCTGCTCTAGCGTTAGGAATCGACGAGTCTATGTTTTCAATTTCTGAGTGGTCGGAAGCGCTTTGCGTATTTTTTGAAGAAGTGCCGCACAATCGCATCTCTAATCTTCAGACGGCTGTAGGCTACATCGTGTGCTGTGCAGAATCCCAAGCACCAATGCCTATTCGTCCAAGGTTAGCAGAAGTCGTTCGAGAAATGCTCCAAGAATTCGGTTTCGAAGGCAGCTGAAACAAACCGCTTTACCGGTTGACAGCCTAAGGCTTGAAAGCCAAACAAAGTGGCCCTTTTTCCAGGAACAATCATTTACACATATCAATCATGAGCACAATCATCGACATTCGCGCTCGGGAGATCATTGACTCCCGAGGAAATCCCACCGTAGAGGTAGACGTCGAACTGGACAGTGGCACCATAGGCCGAGCCGCCGTCCCGTCTGGAGCCAGTACTGGTGAAAATGAAGCCGTTGAACTTCGAGACGGCAGCATCCCTGCTGGAGACCTTGCAGATGTTACTGACCCTGTTGGCCGATACCTCGGCAAGGGTGTACTAAAAGCTGTTGAGAACGTCCACAAGGTTATCGCACCCGCTCTCGACGGAATCGACATCGAGGACCAGGTCGGAATCGACCATCAAATGCTGGAGCTAGATGGCAGCCCCAACAAAAGCATACTCGGCGCAAACGCGATTCTTGCCGTGTCCTTAGCTAGTGCCCATGCGGCTGCCGCAGAAATGGGACTTCCTCTGTACCGTTACATTGGCGGTGCAAACGGTAAGGTACTTCCTGTGCCAATGATGAATATCATGAATGGTGGCGCACACTCTGACGCTCCTATCGATATTCAGGAATTTATGATTATGCCTGTCGGTGCAAACACCTTCCGTGAAGCACTGCGCATGGGTTGTGAAATTTTTCACTCACTTAAAAAAGTCCTAAAGGCAAACAGCCTCTCAACTGCGGTGGGTGACGAAGGTGGCTTCGCCCCCAACCTTGAATCTAACGAAGCAGCCCTCGAAGCAATTGCTAAGGCTGTATCTGCAGCAGGTTACGAGTTAGAGCGTGACATCGTATTCGCTTTAGATGTGGCCTCCTCCGAGTTCTTTAAAGACGGGAAGTACATCTTCGATAAGAGCGATGGCACCATCCGTACTTCTGACGACATGGTTACCTTCTACAAAGACCTTCAGGCAAAGTACCCAATCCGCTCTATTGAAGACGGTTGCGACGAAAACGACTGGGAGGGGTGGAAGAAGCTCACCGACGCCATCGGCGACACCACCCAACTTGTCGGAGACGATCTCTTCGTAACCAACACTCAATTCCTTAAGAAAGGTATCGATCTGGGCGTGGCTAACTCCATCCTAGTCAAAGTGAACCAAATCGGTACGCTTACAGAAACTCTGGACTCCGTCGAAATGGCGAAGGAAGCAAACTACACCGCTGTCATCTCTCACCGTAGTGGAGAAACCGAGGATACGACGATCGCTGATATCGCAGTAGCAACCAATGCTGGGCAGATCAAGACTGGCTCACTCTGCCGCACCGACCGAGTTTGCAAATACAACCAACTACTCCGCATCGAGGAAGAGCTTGGCCGCAATGCCATATACGGAGGCAAACTCTAGTATAAATAATAAACCTATTTAAGTGAAGGGTCGACAGCGCTAACTGTCGGCCCTTTTTCTTGTCCAGAACCCACAAATGGCCATGGTGGCAACGGAATGAACCCTCCGTCGCCAGAATCCACTCGACACTATCCTGAAGCACTTGAGAAGTGGTGGAAGGAACGGGTTGAGGAGTCCGATGTCCATACTTTGGAGAATTTGCACAGGAATGCCTCGGTCTTGAGTGATCATTTTACCGTGAAACGAAACAAAGGGTTTCCAGACTATTTTAAAAAACCAGGACATTTACTGGCATATGGAATTTATTTTCATCCCCAAAGTTGGGTACGTACGAGGTTCCCTTTGCTAGAAGTGATTGAGCACAGAGGTTGGATGCCTGATGAGAACGAGGATATTCATGTTCTTGATATCGGCTCTGGCCCTGGCTCTGCCTGCCTGAGTGTTTTACAGCTTCTTAATGCACGTTTTCCAGAAAGAAAAGTCCGTGTAACTGCAATCGACCAATCACCTCATGCTCTAGATACATTGCGTCACTGTCATGCGGATCTAAATCATCTATGGCCCAAATCTTCAGTACGTATACAGTCCAAAAACTTACGCCATCGATCGACTCTCTTCTACGGAGGAAGAGATCGGTTTGATCTTGTAGTCCTTAGCTTCAGCCTCAACGAATTCATTACTAGTAGCACTCCGGATGAGGTGGTTGGACTGATTCAAGCAAGTTGTCGTAAGCTATTGAAGAAGCACGGGTTGCTGCTGATAATTGAGCCTGCACTCAAGGAAACTTCTGAAAACCTACGCTCTTTAGCAGATAGTCTAGTGGTTGATGGAGCAGTGCATAACTGGGGTCCATACTTGCACGCAGGGCCTTGCCCACTACAGCAGACCAATAAGTTTTGGTCTCATGAAGTCCGTAGCTGGCATCCACCAGAATCGATGCAGTATTTAAATCGTAGAATGCAGCGCCGGATTCACGAACTAAAGTTCAGTTATGTTGCCATGTCTCCTACTTCTGCGCCTTTGACACCGAAAACCGCTGAACACTTCCGACTAGTCTCTCCAATGAGTCGTATGAAAGGTCATTTTCTAATGTCTGGCGTAGCTGGAGACGGTCGGGTCCACACTTACGAGCTTATGTTCCGAAATCTAGACTCGGAGCAAAAGCGCACGCTCCGGAAGATAGAACGCGGTGACATACTTCAGGTTAAAAACCTTGAGCAGTTTGGCGACCGTTTACGCATCCCGTCTTTTGGTGATATTGTTCAGCACTACCATGTGTCGTAGTCCCTACTTTTTTTTGCTTATTGTCCTAAAATTGGCTCAGGGAAATGATTGGGCAAGTTGGCGTGGACCAACCGGGGACGGCATCTGGCCAACTGAGGGCATCGAACCTTTTCCTGAGCAAGGTCTGGAGCCTTCCTGGCGTGCAAGTATAGGACCTGGGTACTCAGGTGTTGCGGTTGCAGAGGGCCGAGTTTACACAATGGATCTTCAGGAGAAAGAGGGCCAGAAGCGGGAACGTCTAGTCTGCTTCGACACTGAATCAGGCAAACAGCTTTGGTGGTCTGCGTATGATGTAAACTACGGAGATTTAAGCTATGCCAAAGGTCCACGCTCCATGCCGACTGTGCACAAAGACCGAGTATACACTCTTGGGGCCGTTGGTCACCTAGCCTGCCACGATGCCAAAACCGGAAAGCAGATTTGGCTTGTAGATTCCATAAGGGATTGGATGGCGAAGCGTCCCATTTGGGGTTACTCGGCTGCACTCAGGCTATGGGAAGGTAAGTTGTACGCTCCACTGGGGCTAGAAAATGGAGGCGCGCTTGCTGCTATCGATCCGCAGAATGGGCAAAAGCTGTGGCAAGGTGGCGGGGATGGCGCAGGCTACGGTTGGCCTGTACCAATTAAAATCGGCGGGGAAACGCAGTTTCTTTACTGGTCGCCAAAGCAGGTTTTAGGGTTAGACCCAACGAACGGAGACATTCTTTGGAGCCATCCATACAAGGTAAAATACGGTGTAAGTATCGCCACGCCCATTTTCCATCAAGGAATTGCTTATGTCGCAGGCTACTGGCACGGTTCAAGAGCTCTAAAGCTAGGTGCAAACAATAATCCGCCACAACTACTTTGGGAAACTGAGGATTCCCTCTGTGGCCTAATGGCTCAGCCATTATACCGTGATGGAACAGCTTATCTAATGGATCGTCGTACTGGAGTTAACGCTTTTGATTTTAAGACCGGAAAAATCCTATGGACGGCCAACAATCACTACGAGCCGAAAGACCGCAATCCTCAAGCTACTCTTGTATGGGTGGGCAATACAGAAAAAGTGCTACTACTGAATTCTCTGGGCGAGCTGATTCTGGCAGAATTTAGGCCAGATGGCCATCGAGAGTTATCTCGGGTGCAAATTGTTGGCAAGACTTGGGCCCATCCAGCATACGCTGGAGACTCGATTTTTGCTCGAAGCGATCGGGAGTTAATTCGAGTGCGACTACCAGTTCAAATGACTCAGAAAAATTGAGCAGGAAAAGAGTCTTATCACGTTCGGCTAGAGCTCATTATACTTTGCATGACTGCCCCGAGCTTTTTCAACAGGGTACTTGTGGGCGTTCTTTTGAATTTTTGCCAGAATAGCTTCGCCAAGATCAATTCCAAGGTTGTCAGCCAGTTCGAAAAGGTAACAACCAATGTCTGCTATTTCCTCTGAGATAGCTTCCCGATGAGTCTCACATCGCGCCTGGGATTCCTCCTTAGATTTCCAGAGGAAATGCTCAAGAAGCTCTGACGCCTCAATGGAGAGGGCTGTCGCCATATCCTTTGGGTTATGAAATTGAAGCCAGTCCCGCTCGTCTCGGAACTGCCTGATGGCTTCGGTGACCTCTTCTATGCTTCTAGACATCAGCCTCCTGAGACGTCGATACAGACTCCCTCCTTGGTGCTTCGGGCGTAAATTCGACCACCGCTGAGGACTGGTGTAGACCAGCACTTGCCGCTGACCGCTTTGACTCGTCCAAGTTCTTTGTAAGACAAGGGCGACGCCTGAATTACCACGAGATGACCATCGTCGGAAAGGGCGAGTATTTTACCGTCGCCAGTTAAGGTTACGTTTCCTGGACCAAAGCCTTGTGTGCGCCATTTTTCCTTACCAGTGGCCAGTTCGATACATTGAATGGGACCATTGCCATACTTTTTGAAGCTAAACATACCATATAGGTGACCATCGTGCAGAACAGGAGTACTCCAGTGGTTGACTACATCTTTACTAAACCAGACCCGCTTTGAGGAAAACTTGCCACCACTCTTGGAGACCTTGTAAAGCCCGCCCCCTACGCCGTAGCCGGCACTGCAATAGACAAAGTCTCCATCAACGACTGGCGAAGCTGCAGTAGAAACCTTGAAAGGGTGAGTTTGCTCCCAAAGAATCTTACCTTTCTTAATATCCACGCCAACTAGCCCACTGGTCATAAAGAATATTGCCTGACGCACTCCATGAAGAGTTGCGATCGTAGGGGTGGCGTGAGTCATCGTAGCATCGCCGTTCTTCCAAGCGACTGCACCAGTATTTTTGTTAAAGGCTAGAAATGCATTTCCAGCACCACCGCCTGGGACAATGACAAGGTCTCCTTCGATCAGTGGCGAAACTGCATTCTTCCATCGGATTTCCTGTCCATCAAAATCTTTACCGATACGTTGCTTCCAAACAAGCTTACCTGATTTGGCCTCGAAGGAATAGAGGTTCATATCGGCATCGTAGACGTATACCTTACCACCATGAAGCGTTGGAGTGGAACGTGGACCGTCGCCTCCATCATTGCCCTTCGCACCTGCGTTTCCACCTCCGCTCTTGTAGTTGGATGGAGCGAGGTCTGCAGACCAGATCATTTTGCCGCTAGAGGCATTGTAGACAAAGCAAGTTTCGCGAATAATTCCGTCCTCATCTTGTCGGGTGGCGAGGGTGGCGACTATAGCACCGGCAGCACTAAATGAACTGAAACCATTGGGTGTTGGCACTTTCCAGAGGACCTCTTTTTTAAGATTGCCGACATTGAGAGTCTCCGTGGTAACGCCATCGAAGCTGGGACCACGGTACTGATGCCATTCTGCGTAAATATAGTTGCTGGCGAAATTTGAGGTCAGAGCTAAAAGAACTAATCTAAAGGCGGTTTTCATAAACTTATGTAAATTAACATGGCACTCGTAGTACTACCTCCTGCAATAATTTCAATGGTGAATCTAACAATAACGAACCCCCTTGACCCGATTGTCTTAAGAAATAGGTTGGGGCGTTTTGTAGGCTAGAATGAGTAGCGCAAACATCCCCCTTCCCCCATCATGAATATTAAGCCTGAAAATCTTAAGATGCTCTTCATCCTTTCGCCCATCCCTGTGCTCTGGGCGCTGCTGGCTCACTTTGGTACATTGGATAGGCTGAAGAACTCGATGATGGACGCCCGCTTTAAGTTCCGGGGCGAGCTTGAATTGGAGTCCGAGCAAGTACCTTCCCTGCCTGATGGTAACACGAGTAAGCCTAAGGTAGTGTATGTTGACTTCGATCAGCGCGCGCTCAGTTCACCAGAAGCAGGTGAACGCCCTTGGGACCGTAAGTTTTTTGCTAAAGCGGCCAGCTACCTGCTAGATGAGCGAGTTGGGACGCGCGCTGTTGGTTATGACTTCATCTTCTCCAATAAAAGCATGTCAAAAATGGTTCCTGAGGAGAACATTTACGAAAGCGAAAACAAGATTGGCGACCTTATCCGGAAGTACCCAGACCAAGTAGTCCTCGGCGCGAATTACACTGCAGTAAGTTTTGAGTTCCAAGGTGAGCGTATTTCCAGTGCAGCACCCCTCATTTATCAATCTGGGTACAAGCCTGAAATGGCCCGAAACTACCCTGAGGCACCTACCTATCCAATGCTCTTCTACAAAGACGGATTGCCTCAGGGTCGCCTAGGTATTCTCGCCGCGGAAATGGAACGCAGTAAGGGAGCAATTCCAAGATGGGCTCCAATGTTTTTTCCTTACGAAGGAGACGCTCATGCAAAAAAGCAGCTGGTAGGCCTTCAATTCGCACAGCCAATTAAATGGAAAAAAATTCAAGCCGAAGAGGCCTTCCAGTCCGCGAAATCTGAAATCGACTCGCTGCGCAAGGAAAGTCAGTCGCTCAAATCGAAGGTTTCTGAGCTTAAAGATAGCCTTCAAGAATTGAATCAAGCCAAGCCACCCTCCAACTATCTGGAGCACTTAAAAAAGATCGCTACCGCAAGAAAGTTAGTACAAGAAAAAGACGCGGCCTTAAAACAGCTATTGGCAGCGATCCAAGCCAACCCTGCCACAGCTCCGGCACTCCAAAAAGGGGTCCAGACCAACGTAGCCGCTAAGGCTGTTGCTGAGAAAAAGCTAAATGACTTAAAGGCAACTATCAGTGGTGATCTTGAAACCAAACTTCGACAAGCAGAACAGGCCTTGGAAAGACTGTCAGCTACTGCTAAAGCCAATGCTGCATTAGCAGCAACTCTACAACCTGCCATCGACACAAACAAAAAAACCGTAGAGGAGACGCAGAAAGCGCTCACCGTCCTCAATGCCGAGCTAGAAAATGCGAGCTTACTTACCAGCATCAGTACACTGCAAGCAGAAGCAGCTAAAGCAGAAGCAGCCCTGAAGCAATTACAGGCGGCCGCCAAGGCAAACCCTGCTGCTGCTGCTGCATTTCAGCAAGGCATAGATAACAATCAGAAATCCGTCGATGCTGCACAGAAAAAGATTACTGAAGTGCACAAGAAAATCGGGGAGAATGAACTGCTAGCCGATTTCTCAAAGCGCCTTGAAGAGCGCAATAAATCTTTTGCAAAGGAATCTGAAACGTGGCACTCAAAAATTACTAAGGCCGAAGAAAGTTTGGCCGCAATGGAAGTCCAAGCGCAAGCAACTCAGAAATTACTACTCGGCGCGGAGAAAGATTTTAAAGCAGCCGTACTGCGTAAGAATTCTATCCAATCTACCGGCTACGACCGGTCGGGGATCGCATTTGAAAAGACTGAGGATGGTAAGTTCTGGCTTTTAAAATCCAAAGACGGAGAGACCCTAAACGAAATTCCAGCTGATTACGGTGATAGCCAGATTTACCATTTTGCAGTCTCCTTGGTTTTAGCAGCCTATGGGCTTGACGGTAGTCATGTTAAGATCGACGACAAAAAAATCATCATCAAAGATGTTGGGGGTGAGATTATTGTTGAAGCTCCACTGACAGACAAGCAGCTACTGGAAGTTAATTGGTTTTCAGGCTGGAGAGAGGATGTGTACGACATAGTTGCGCGAGAATCTCTTGGACGATATAGAGACAATAAAGACTTTCATGGTTTCTTCCATGCTACAGAAGATGCACTCACAGGTGCTGTGAACCGAGTTCTCGGAAAGGAAGTCGAAGCTAAGTCAAACCTCGAAGAAGAGTTAGCCATTATCAAATTGCCTGATGACCTAAGGACGAAGGCGAACGATCTATTGGCCAAAATTAAAAAGCATGACGGCACTGAAGAGCTCGACGACTGGTACGATACGGCGATGGCGGTTCTTGGAGAGATGGCACGTCAAAGTATTCCCCCATTTATTACATGTCATTACAACCCGCGCTGTAGCATTATCGACATATTTAACTACGGTGACTTCTACTTTGATGAAGCCGCACGAGAGGCTGCCGCTAACTACGAGGATAATGTAGCCCAGATTGACGCTGCTGTGGCTGGGTTGATGAAGCAGGTGGAAGAGAACCCTGAGCTAGAAGCTCAAGCCGAACCATTACTGAAGAAGGCTAAAGAAGACAAAGCTTCTCTTGATGAGATTAAAGAAGATTACGACCGTGCGGAGCAATTTTTCTCTCACTTTAAAAATGCAATTGTTTTGATTGGGCCTGTAGACCCAACCTTTCAAGACCTTGCCCCAACCCCATTTGACAGCGCCCCAGTTCCGAAGGTCGGTGTACATGGGAATCTGGTTAAAACCATGCTTTCTGGCCAATACATCAAACGTTTAGGACAAAACTGGGAGATGGCCGGCATTTTTGGGTTGGGAATGCTAATGATCTTAACTGGCTTCTACAACGGACCTTTCAGTATCGTCCTTAAGCCAGCACTTGGTATTGTTGTAACAGGCCTCTACGTCTTCGCTGGCTTGTACGTTTTCAAGACTTCAAACCTTGTTCTCCCTGTCGCGGCACCAGCACTATCTGCATTATCAACAAACTTGGTCGGTCTCGTCATAATGGTTGTTTTCGAACAGAAAGCCAAGGGACGCATCAAAGGTATGTTTGGTTCATATGTTTCATCAGACCTAGTCGAACAGATGGTCGAATCTGGAGAAGAACCCTCCCTTGGTGGCGAAGAGCAACAGATAACTGCCTACTTCAGCGACGTACAGTCATTCTCTGCCTTTTCTGAACTTCTCTCCCCTACCGGTCTTGTCGACCTCATGAATGAATATCTAACTGCAATGACCAATATTTTGCAGGAGGAGCGTGGTACCCTAGACAAATACATTGGGGACGCAATCGTCGCCATGTATGGAGCACCGATTCCCATGAGTGACCACGCCTACCAAGGTGTTAAAACTGCCGTGCGAATGCAGATGGAACAGGTAGAGTTACGTAAAAAATGGAAAGCCGAAGGAGATAAATGGCCAGATATTGTAAGTAAGATGCAGACTCGCATTGGTCTCAATACTGGCACTGCAACCGTTGGCAACATGGGAGCACTGGACCGCTTCAACTACACCATGATGGGAGATATGGTAAATTTGGCAGCACGCTCCGAGTCAGGCGCCAAGGCCTATGGTGCTTACATCATGATTACCGAGGATACAAAGCGTGCCGCTGAGAAGCAGGGTTCTGGCATCGCCTACCGCTACCTCGACAAGATTGTTGTAAAAGGCAGAACACAGCCCGTAGAAATGTATGAGGTTACTGGCTTCAACGATGTCATAGGACAAGAAGCACTCGACTGCTTAGATCTCTTCCAGCAAGGCATCGACAACTACCTTAAGCAGGAATGGGACAAGGCAGAAGCACTATTTGAGGGCGCCAAGGAACTTGAACCAAACAAACCTGGTGTCACTCCAGGTGTTAAAGACAATCCCTCAATGATCCTTATTGATCGCGTTCGTGCCATGCGAGACAATCCACCTGGTGATGACTGGGATGGAGTCTATATTATGACTTCGAAATAGATGCAGTGGGATTATTGGGGAAATTGAATGGATTCCTGTTTTTAATCTAATGACACCAAATATATGCCCTAGCCGTAGTACTCGGGAGCATTACCAGCCTTCCACTTGATATTACAACCAAGGCTGGGCTTTTGGCTATCTTCAGGAATTGACTCTCCCGCGATTATTTTCTCGATTGCACTTCGAAGGTCCTTGCCGGTGATGGATCTACCATTGCCAGGACGACTGTCGTCAAACTGACCACGGTAGACCAATTCTCGGTCACCATTAAAGAGGTAGAAATCCGGCGTGCAAGCGGCACGATAGGCTTTTGCAACCTCCTGAGTTTCATCGTAGAGATACGGAAATTGGTAACCCGCAATTTTTTTCTCTTCAACCATCTTATCTGGTCCATCGTCTGGGTAGTTCTCGACATCGTTACTCCCGATTGCAACGAAGGACACACCCTTAGAAAGAAACTCATCGGCAAGCGCAGCAAACTTAAGTCGTAAATGCTTCACGAAGGGACAGTGATTTGAAATGAAAGCAACGACTAAGCCCTGCGAGCCATCAAGATCGTCGAGGGATACGGTAGAACCGTCCGTATCAGAAAGATGGAATTCGGGAGCAGTGGTGCCCAAGGGCAGCATTGTAGAGGATGTGGCGGCCATATTTATTCTTTTTTGTATTTATTTGGGTTAAAAATCGACTCCTAATTTAGGCGGATTAAGAAACAATTCAAAACTGTTAGATGAACCTGATTCTCTTAGAAAAAAATGACCGGCAAGTAAGACTTAAACCTAATGACGGGCGAGTGGTTCATATAAAAGAGGTTCTGCGAATGAGCGTGGGCGATTATTTATATGTTGGCGTAGATGGCGGCTCGATTGGCAAGGCTTTGATAAAAGAGCATGATGAAGGCGGCATGTTGCTTGAAGTTAATACCTATTGGGAGTCGTCTGCCCCTCTGCCTGTTCACCTACTGGTTGGCTTGCCTCGCCCTCAGACTGCCAGAAGACTGCTACGCGAAATTCCCTCTCTAGGTGTAGAAAAGATCACTTTCTTCTTGGCGGAAAAGTCAGAGCCTTCCTACAGAAACTCTAAGCTTTGGTCCACATTTGAGTGGCAACAACAGTTACGCGAAGGTACGGAGCAGGCATTTGTAACGCATATTCCAGAAGTCCAACATGCTGACACTTTAGCCGAAGCAATAGGGTCTTTGGGATCCCGTGGTAGATTGGCTTTTGACCTATATGAAGCGAAGGCGGCATTTTATAGGGAATCAGTGCAAGAGCTAAAGCAAATGACACTAGCATTTGGACCGGAAGGGGGCTGGACTGAAACCGAGCGGCAAATTCTACGCGAAGAAAGCTTCAAACTTTGCACTTTAGGGCCAAGAGTGATGCGAGTTGAAACTGCAGTAATTGCGGCTACCTCTTTGGCCGCGTCCTATCTCGAAAGACTTGATAAGCCTCTAGTCCCTGATAGATGAGCGACCAGCACCGCAACGAGCTAAAATGATAAAAATTATACCTGCGGCAAATAATCCAATCGAGTAGAACTGGCCTTTGCTGATGCCGAGAATCAACACATCATCAGGCTCTCTAAAAAGTTCGCAGAAAATTCGTGCAGCCGAGTATGCAATGAGAAACTCCCCAGTAAGCTGGCCAGGAGCATTCACAGCCACGCGGTTACGCCAGAATCGGTGCTGTATGTAAAGAAAAACAAAAAGTCCTTCTAGACCAGCTTCATAAAGCTGAGAGGGATGTCTTGGTTGCTGGCCTGCGATTGGGAAGACAACCGCCCATGGGACTTGAGATGCCTTCCCCCATAGCTCTGCGTTAATGAAGTTCGCAATCCGCCCAAAGCATAGACCAGCTGGCGCAAGCGTCACCACGAGGTCACTCAATCGAAAGAGTGGGATGCGCTGATTCCGTGCAAACAAGGCAATCGCGATACCAACTCCTATGAAGCCACCATGGCTAGCCATTCCCCCTTCCCAAACCTTGAACAGGTAGAGAGGGTTTTCAAAGAAGGACGCCCTACCGGAAGAATACAAGAACACGTAGCCAAGTCTACCTCCGCAAAGAACCCCAAGAATGATGTAGGTCATGAGGTTGGCTTGCTGGTCTGGGTCAAGAGGGGAACGAGAGCGATTGAAGTAAAGCCGAAGTAACAGAAATGCGACCAGAAAACCTAGCAAGTAGGAGACGCCATACCAACGAATACCAAGATTTTCATTAAAACGAATTAGGAAGGGGCTAAGGTCATGGACCCAGTGACCCGACTGCTGAGCAACTGTCAAAGTCATTTTCTAGAGGTATCACTAACCTTGGCATCAAGTTTTTGACGAGCAAGTTCACGCATATCTTCGGCTGGGTCGTCCTTTTCAAAAATTTCCTGACCAAGGATGTGTTCGAAGATATCTTCCATCGCCACAACTCCAACAGTAGAACCAAACTCATCGACAACAACACCTAGTTGTTGGTTGCTAGACTGGAGAGTTTTCAAAGCACCAGCAACAGTGCCAACTTGAGGCACAAAGGTAGCTTTCTGCTGAAACTCAAATACTTTGCGCTCTGGCTGATCGGCAGCAATCGCAGATAGCAATTCTCTACGGCGTACGACACCAGTAATGGAATCAATATTGTCTTGATAGACGGGGATTCGGGCAAAGGGGATATTGTTCTTGTTGGACTCAAATACTTCCCCGACGGTCTGTTGCTCTTCAAGTGCCATAACGACCGTCCTAGGAGTCATGATCTCGCCAACGTTTATCTCATCAAGGCTTAGAGCATTTGAGATCATATCCCGTTCCGAAGTTGAAAGAGTCCCCTCTTTTGCGCTCTTCTCTGCAAGCAGAATGATTTCATCGTCAGCCTCAGCTTCTTCAGGCTTCTTCTGTATGACGAGGTTGACCGTTACCTTGCAGAGCTTTGAAAGTGGAGCCATTAGAAAGCGGACAACTGCGAGGACAGGGACTAAAAGGGGCTGTAAACTGCGGCGATAGATAACCCCGGCGTTTTTGGGGAGAATTTCAGAGAAAATGAGTATTCCTACTGTGAGTCCCACAGAAAACCAAATCAGCTTATTCTCCCCATAGATTTTTGCAGCCAAGCCGCCAACTAAGGTTGCCCCAAGAGTATTGGCGATCGTATTGAGTGTTAGGATTGCAGAAGTTGTTTCCTCCATCTCCCGCTTAAATTTATCAAGTTGGGCACCAAGCTTGGGGCGACTCTTTCTTAGGCTTTCAATCTCGGCTGCAGTCGTACTGAGAATCATAGCCTCGAGAACTGAGCAAAGGCCCGAGATGCCAAGGGTGAATAATACCGCCAAAACAAGGCCAAATTCGGGAGAAATCATGAAGTACTTCTTCCTCTTCGGAGTCGTCTGATCTGGTCCTCGTCTGTATCCATTACAACAAATCCGCTGGGTTGTTACAGCGGAATAAGATTGTGTTATATGTTTATTTTGGACTAGAAGATTGGGTCAAGGTTTATAAACCTGACATACCCTTGAAACACCAAAAACAAAGATTTCCGCAACAACTAAGCTGGAAAGTTGTTGGCTTTGCAATACTCACTGCCGCTGCTGTAAGCGGTTGCATGACTACAAGCCGAGGTGTCAACCAAACCGTAGAAATCAATAGCTATCCCTATGAGGCTCGTGTCTACATCGACGGAGAGCTAGCTGGCACAACACCTCTTAGCGCCGTGCTCAGGTCAAAGTCGACATACGAAGTCAAATTTGAGAAGGCCGGGTACAAACCATTCGTCGAGTACATTGGGCCTTCTTTGGATCTCAAGCACGATCCTATTCTGAAGATTGGACCTTTAGAAGATGCTGGCTTCTATAACCGACTCGGCCCAAGTCCACTAGAAGTCGAACTCGAACATGTTTTAGTGCCTGATATTGCTGGACCAGACATCCTAAGAGAACTCTTGGTTAAGACTGAACAGATCGACAGGCTTTTAAGCGATGGCAAGATCGGTTCGGAGGAACACCGTTACATTGGTCAGCAAATCTTAGATTTTTATAAAGATGAGTCCGCGCGACGCGGAGCTCCTTTGTTATCCATGGCACCAGTCCCTGCACAACCAACTGATGTACAAGAACTTCCCCCTCCTGCTTTTCCAGCCAACCCGACGACACCGATGACCGTTCCTGGGGAACTTGGTAGCCTAGATAACCTTGACTTAGATAGCATCAACGACCTTGAGCTTCCTTCACCCGGCACACCCACAACTTTACCAGCAGCAACCTCCACTGGCATACCAGACCTTTCTGGACTCGACAATCTCTCTTTTCCCAACTCTGGAAATCTTAATGTCCCGGCCCTAGAGCCAGTTGCCGCACCTCCTCCTCTCGCTCCGCCACCCACTTCCGTTGAACCCACGCCGCTTCCCAATCCTATTCCTAACGCACCGACGCCCCCGATCACGCCAGAAACTCCTGCCAATCCTACCCCAGCACCTCCTGCTGCGCCGTCAACACCTGCCCCATTTGATCCTCTGAACTTCGGCACCTGAAGAACCCAAGGGACCATCTGGCCATGTCAAAGAAAGACCTAAGACGATCCCCGCTGCATGAATTTCATCAAGAACAAGGTGCACGGTTCGTACCTTTTGCAGGATGGGAGATGCCTGTGCAGTACTCCAGCATACTTGAAGAACATCGTAAGACAAGGGAGAGTGCAGGACTGTTTGATGTCAGTCACATGGGAGAAATTGAGGTTACTGGCACAGAGGCTGAGGCCTTCTTAAACCATATCATAACGAACGATCTTACGCAGATCGCGGACGGCCAAGCCCTCTACAGCCCGGCCTGCTATGAAGACGGTGGGGTCGTTGACGACTTAATTCTATATAGGATCGCAAAAGATAATTTTCTCATTTGCTGCAACGCTTCAAATTCGGAAAGGGTATATATTTGGCTTGTGACGCATTGCTCTAATTTTAGCTGTGCTGTTCGTGATGCCTCAGAAAATTATGCACAACTTGCCCTCCAAGGGCCAAATGCGGTTAAAATCTTAGAATCAATAATTCCCGATTGCGGATCGAACATCAAAAGGTTTCACTTTCTGCAGTGCGATATACTAGGCAATCCATGCCTACTCAGCCGCACTGGTTATACTGGAGAAGATGGTTTCGAAATTTATCTACCACCAGCTGCTTCACCAGGACTGGCCAGAGAAATTCTTGAGCGAGGTTACGAGGAAGGTGTTCGTCCTATTGGACTAGGTGCCAGAGATAGCCTTCGACTTGAAGCTGGTTTACCCTTATACGGCCATGAAATAAGTAGGTCTATATCACCAATCGAGGGAGGAATTGGATGGACCGTTAAACTAAGCAAGGAAGATAACTTCATTGGAAAGAAGGCTCTTGAATCTGTAAAGAATGAGTCTTCACCTAAAAGACTCATCCACTTTAAATGCGAAGGTAAGCGAATCGCCCGACAAGGCTGTCTCATTCTTGCAGATGGCCAAAAAGCAGGCGAAGTTCTATCGGGTACTTTCTCCCCAATGACAGAATGCGCCATTGGTTCTGCGCTTGTAGAATTAGAAAAGGTAAAAGACGCCAACCTTGCGGCTGATATACGAGGTAAATCTATACCCATAACCCGTACCAAACCACCACTACACAAACGAATCTAATTCTTAAAACCTTGCCACAAGATGTGAATCCTTCATTGGAATGGCCTGATAATGAGCAACATACCCACAACTCTTAAATACACGACCGACCATGAATGGCTACGCCACGAAAGCGATGGCCAAGGGGTTATCGGCATCACGGATCATGCTCAAGATAGCCTTGGTGACATAACTTTCGTCGAATTGCCTGAACCAGGCGCTAGCTTTGCTGCTGGTGAAGCTTTTGGTGTGGTTGAATCTGTCAAAGCAGCGTCTGATCTTTACATGCCAGTTGACGCAGAGATATTAGAGGTCAACGAACAACTCCTAGAAACTCCAGAGGCTGTGAACACTGATGCATATGGAGAGGGCTGGATGGTCAAAGTGCGTCTAGATGGAGACGATAAAGACCTTCTCTCTCCTGAAGCATACGGAGAAATTGTTGGTTCAGAGTAGTGAACCAAAAGCTGTACGTTAGCCTTTAAAAAGGATTGCAGAGACACAGTTAAACTGCAAAGTAATCGCCCCTCCTGTTTCTGGGACTGTATCCATTTGCATAGATCCAATGTCCGATAAAGACTCCGAAAGCCCTACGCAACCTAACGACGACCGGAATATAGCCAAGGTTGACTCTGATACTGCTGGCCTGACCCCAGACGAGCAGCTAACTCTCATTTGGGATAAGTATAAAAGCCTTGTCATTAAGGTTGCTGCATCTCTCCTAATTATTGGTGCCTTGTGGTACGGAATTAAGATAGTGGGAGCCCGCAAGCTCGAGAGCATCCAAAAAGAGTATGTTCAGGCATTGCAGGATGACGAAGCAAAGACTGATCCGGGCCAGCCCAAAGAAATCCAACTCGCTAACACAATAGCCTTCGCGGAGAAGCATCCTAATCAACCGTTGGCTGGCCAAGCACGTATCAAGGCAGGACACGCCTACTTCAAAATTGATAGTTTCGAGGAGGCAGCAACTCACTATGGTGCAGCTGTGGGAGCTTTAAACAAAGTGCCAGAGTTGGCCGGACTTGCCCATGTATATCAGGCAGTAGCAACCTACCGGAGTGGCAACAAGGAGGCGGGGAAGAATCTTTTGGAGACGGTGGCGAATAACAAAGCCTATCTAGACACTCATCGCGGTGAAGCCTACTACAAGCTGGGTGTAATCGCACTTTCCGAACAAGATCTTGATGCCTACACAGCACAAGAAACCGCCTTCGAAAATGCTGC
>Ga0163109_10001361_pt1 | contig 19325 bp, 16 predicted proteins | sample CRUFie1St13metaG_FD_108704 | JGI IMG/M metagenome (GOLD analysis project Ga0163109, IMG submission 108704) | Marine microbial communities from the Costa Rica Dome - CRUD Field 142mm St13 metaG | ecosystem: Environmental > Aquatic > Marine > Oceanic > Photic zone | place: Costa Rica: the Eastern... | reverse complement strand
GCTGATGTCGGTGAACCCCGGCTTCGGGGGCCAGCGCTTTATTCCCGAAACGCTGGAGCGTGTTGCCCAGCTACGCTCGATGATCGGCGACCGGTCGATCGATATCGAGATTGATGGTGGTGTGGGCGAGGGCAATGCCCGCGATCTGATCAGTGCCGGGGCAACGATCCTCGTTGCTGGCACCAGCGTGTTCAAGGCCGAGGACTACGGCACGGCGATCGCGGCGCTGCGCGCCTGAGGCCGTCTTTGCCTGTCGGTTCCGTTCCTGACCTGCTTTCCGAGTGAGAGAGAAACGCCGGCGGTGCCCTGTTTATGGGGGTGAGACTGGCACCGCCGACGCTCTGCTGTGCTCGAAGCCCGTGGCAGCTGGGTTCGAGTTCCTTTGTGCAGTTGGACCTCAGGACGGTCGGGGAGGGGTAGGCCGACGTCTGATCGTGCTCGCCAATGCACCAAGCGTCATGCAACTTGCTTCAGATCAACAAACCTTAAAGTCGCATAACGTGTACTAAATTATGCAGTTGCGATACAAAATCAAGTGAAAAAACACCTTTGGGTTTGGTGAAATAAGGAAAATCTCGTTTTTAGGGGTGTTCCAGGCAGATTTTCGGCGGGCTGGGACCGCTTTGAGGTCCCGAAACAGCGGTCTGGAACGACTTTTGCGTGTATCGACTCTATAGATTATGAGCCTTATGCGCCCAATTGCGGTAAGCTGGGCTGGTTTTTGAACACAGGATCTTCAGCGCATGCGCATTTTTCAGCGTCTGACCCGAACCGACGGCTCCCGCCGCCCCTCGTCCCTCGTCGTTCTCGCCGCTGCGCCGCTGATGGCGCTGGGGCTGGCGGTGGGGGTCACGGCGCCTGCGCAGGATGCGCAGGTGATCGACGTGAGCATGGAGAGCCGCGCGGCCGAGAGCGCGCTGACCGGCTGCAGCGGGCAGAGCAATCGCCTGCTGCGCTTCGTCGGTGGCTCCTACGTCACCAAGCACGACGTCTGCCGCGTTGGTGAAGCGCTGGCGGTGGAGCAGGCACGGCTGGGCGCCATGGCGCTGGCCAATCGTGCGCTGGAGGCCGAGCGCGATGGCGCGATTGCCCGCGCCGACACCCTGCAGGCCGAGGTTACAGCGCTGGGCCAGTGCCGCGCCGATGAACTTCAGGCCGAGCTCGATCAGCGCGAGGCCGAGACCAACACCCTGCTCGCTATGCAGGAGAGCCTGACCACGCAAATCGCCGGGCTGGATCAGCGGGTCGAAGCCTGTCAGGCCGGGATGGAGGGGCAAGCCAGCACCGAAGTCGACCTGCGCGATCAAATCGCAGCGCTGCAGGCAGAGCTGGTTGCGCGCGATGCCGCCATCGCCCGGCTTGAGCAGGAAGCCGCCGCCGCCTCGGCTGCTGAGGGTCATGATGATTCGCGCGTCACTGCGCTGCTGGCCATGGCTGAAAAGCGGGCGGCCGACCTCGAGCGCACAACGACAGCGCTGAACGCGGCGCTGTCGAGCAAGGCAGCGCTGGAGGGCGAGGCCCGGCAGGCAGAGGCAGCACGGACTGCACTGCAGGCTGAGCTCGCCGCCGCCGAGGCTGCGGCGCATCAGGCCAGCGACGACAGCGTGGCTGAGATTGCCCGGTTGCAGAGCCTGCTTGATCAGGCGCTGTCGCAGGCAGAAGCCGCACAGACCGACTTTGCTGCCGTGGGAGAGATGGCCGGTGATCTGGCCGCCGCACAGGCTGAAATCGAGCGCCTCGAAGGGGTGATTGAGGCCGATGCAGGGGCGGCTGAGGCGACCCCGGCTGCGACCGCCCTGAACCAAGGCTTGCAGGCCTGGTCCGCCGTCGCCAGTCAGGCACGGCCGGAGGTCGAGGGTCTGGCCCTGCCCGGGGACAGCCTCGTGCTCTCGGGCTCTGAATCGATTTTCCTGACCGGCAGTGCCGAGATCAGCGAAACCGGGCAGGCGTTGCTCGACGAGCTGGCCGCCGAAATCCTGTCGATCATGGCAACGCTGCCCGCGGACGCTGATTGGCGGCTGGAGGTGCAGGGCCACGCCGATATCCGGCCCACGGGCGCGCGCTGGCCGTCAAACTGGGAGCTGTCGGCCTATCGGGCGTCGGCAGCCGTGCGGGCGCTGGCTGAAGCCGGCGTACCGGTGGAAAGGCTGGCTGCGGTCGGGCTGGGCGAGTATCACCCGCTGGTCGATGAAGCCACGCAGGCAGCCTACGCGATGAACCGGCGGCTGGAGCTGCGGTTCCGCTAGGCGGGTGAGGCTGAGGCTGAGGCTTCGACGCCGGGGACAGGAAACAGGAAACGGGGTTCGGGATCATGAACGCACGACGGATTATCGCTCTGGTATTGGGGGTGGCAGCGGCCCTGAGCCTGCTCGCCAAGTTCGGGCTGCTGCGTGCGGTCGGGCTGGACGATTTTCCGTTCTGGCTGATCTGGCCGCTGACCATCGCCGGTTTGGCCGGGGCGCTGATGCTGTGGTTCACCCCGGCGGGGCAGGGCAGTGGCGCCAGTTCAGCCGTACCCGATGAGGAGACCGCACAGGCGCTGGCGACCCGGGATGCCCGGATCGCCTCGCTCGAAGTCGAGCTGGCGCAGGTGAAAATGGCGGCGCAGGACGAGGACTGACCGCCCCGGCTGCGGGCGCGGCCGAGTGTGGCCCGGCGGCCGTGACTAGGGCTTGATCACCACTTTGCCGACCGACTGGCGGTTGGCGAGGGCTTCGAGGCCCTTGGTCGCCTCATCCAGCGAATAGACTGCCGAGACGTGGGGCCGCAGCTGCCCTTCCTTGAGCCACTGGGTCAGCTGCACCAGTGATTTCATCAGCACGCTGGGATTGTTGCGGGCGTAGCTGCCCCAGTAGACCCCGACCACCGAGATGTTCTTGACCAGCAGCAGGTTGGCCGGCACCTGCGGGATCTCGCCCGAGGCAAAGCCAACGGTGAGCAGCCGTCCTTCGAATTTCATACAGCGGAGCATGGTGTTGAAGGCATCGCCGCCAACCACGTCGTAGCCGACGTCGGCCCCGCCCAGCGCCTTGACCTTGTCGCGCAGGTCGGGATCGGCCACGTCGAAGACGTGATCCGCGCCGCGCTCGGCCACCAGCGCGCGCTTTTCTTCGGTGCTGGCCAGACCGATCACTGTGGCGCCCATCATTTTGCCGATTTCCAGCGCGGTCAGGCCAACCCCGCCCGACGCGCCGTTGATGATCAGGGTTTCCCCTGCCTTGAGCTGCGCGCGGGTTTCCAGCGCCACGTGCGATGTGCCGTAGGCGACGGTGAAGGCGGCGGCGTCGGTGAAGTCGATCCCGTCGGGCAGGGGGATCAGCGTGTCGGCAGCGGCCAGCGCGATTTCGGCAAAGCCACCGACGGAGGTCAGGGCCATGACCCGCTGGCCCAGTGCGATGCCCTTCACGCCCTCACCCAGTGCGATAACCTCGCCCGCGACCTCGGAGCCGGGGACGAAGGGCAGCTCGGGCCGCTCCTGATACTTGCCCTGAACGATCAGCGTGTCGGCGAAATTGACCCCGCAGGCGTGGACCCGGACCGCGACCTGGCGCTTGCCCGGCACGGGGTCGGGGATCTCCTGCACCCGGTGAGAATTGACGGGGCCGAGGGTTTCGCAGACCAGAGCGCGCATGATGGGAAGTCCTTTTTTCCTGTCTTACTGTCTTTCTGACCCGGCCGTCCCGGATCACTTGAAGCCATACTGGCAGGCCATGGTCACCCGCCGCAAGTCGTCCCGGATCTGAAGCGGCTGAGATGCCGGGAAGGCGTAGTTCTCCGGCGTGCCGGGGCAGTTCTTGTGCGCGTGCCAGAGCACGCCGTCGTCTGAAATCACCGAGGGGTCGTAGACGGCGAGAAAAGTCGGCCCGTCCAGCTCAAACACCATCACCGGCGCCGCTCGGGTCAGCGTGCCGGGGGCGGGTAGTTCGTCGAAGGTCGGCCCGGGGGCCAGATCGGTGGCGTCACAGCCCGATAGCCAGAACAGCGCGCCGACCAGCGCACTCGCCGTGATTAGGCTTGGCGGGATCAGGCCCGGCGCCACGTGGTCCCGCCTGCGCCGTCTTCGAGCACGATCCCGGCCTCGGTCAGCTGGTCCCGGATCGCGTCCGCGCGGCCGAAGTCGCGGGCCTTCTTGGCCTCAGCCCGTTCCGCGATCAGCGCGTCGATGTCGTCGGGGCTCAGCCCTGCATCCCCGCCCGTCGCCGCGCCTTCACCCGCGCCACCGCCACCGCGGAACCACTGGTCTGGCGTCAGCTGGAGCAGGCCGAGGAACTGCGCGGCAGCGGCGAGCTGGTCGGGCTGTCCGCGTAGGGTGTCGATTTCGGCCATGGCCTGCGGGGTGTTGAGGTCGTCGCGGATGGCATTCAGGACCGCTTCGGGCACCTTGTCTGCCGGGGTCACTCCGTCCCACGCGCGGTACCAGCCGTCGAGCCGGTTCTTGGCTTCGGTCAGCTTAGCCTGCGTGAAGTCCAGCGGCGCACGATAGTGCCCCGAAAGCAGCGACAGCCGCAGGGTCTCGCCCCGGTGGCCCTGCCCCAGCAGGTCGCGCACGGTGAAAAAGTTGCCCAGTGACTTGGACATTTTCTGCCCTTCGACCATCAGCATGCCGTTGTGCAGCCAGGTGCGGGCCATGTGCGCGGTTTCGTTGGCGCAGCGGCTCTGGGCGATTTCGTTTTCGTGGTGGGGGAAGATCAGGTCGTTGCCGCCGGCGTGGATGTCGAAGACCTCGCCCAGAATGGCCTTGGACATGGCCGAACATTCGATGTGCCAGCCCGGGCGGCCCCGGCCCCAGGGGCTGTCAAAGGTGGCGTGGTCCGGCTCGTCGGGCTTCTGCGGTTTCCACAGCACGAAGTCCGAAGGATCGCGCTTGGCCGAGCTGACCTCGACCCGCGCGCCGGCGATGATATCGTCCTGACTGCGGCGGGAGAGCTGGCCGTAGTCCGGCATGGAGGGCACGTGGAACAGCACGTTGCCATCGTCGGCGCGGTAGGCGTGGCCCTTGTCGATCAGGGTCTGGATCATGGCGATCATCTCGCCGATGTATTCGGTGGCCCGCGGCTGGTTGGTCACCGGCAGCACGCACAGCGCCTCCAGATCATCCAGATAGTCCTGCGTCGAACCGGCGGTCAGGTCGGCGATGGAAACGCCGGTCTCCAGCGCGCGGGCGATGATCTTGTCATCGACGTCGGTGATGTTGCGGACAAAGGCGACATTCGCGACGCCGAAATCGTGGCGCAGCAGGCGGTGCAGCATGTCGAAGTTGACCGCCGAGCGGGCATTGCCCAGATGCGCAAGGTCGTAGACCGTGGGGCCGCAGAGGTAGACGCCGACCCGGCCCGGGACCATGGGCTCGAAGGGTTCAAGCTGCCGGGTCAGGGTGTTGGTCAGGCGGATGGCGCTGCTCATGCGGCCTCACCCCGGAGCCGCGCAAGGATCTTGTCGCGGTCGAGCAGGGGCAGCAGCACGGCCATTTCCGGCCCTCGTTCCTGCCCGGTCAGTGCCTGACGCAGCGGCATGAACAGGCCCCGGCCCTTCGCGCCGGTTTCGGCTTTGACTGCATCGGTCCAGGCCGACCAGCTGTCCGCGTCGAGCGCGCCCTCGGGCAGCAAACCGGCAGCGGTTGCGGCGAAGGCCGCATCCTCGATCACCGGCGTCACCGGGCCTTCGATCAGCCGCAGCCAGTCTGCGACGTCGCCCAGGCGCTCCAGATTGGGCTGGATCACCGCCCAGCGGGTCTCGTTCAGGCCCTCGAACCGGCCTTCCACGGCGGCGTAGGGCAGCTGCCGCACGATCTTGCCGTTGAGCGGGACCAGCTCGTCGGGGTCCATGCGCGGGCTCGACCGGCCGAAGCGGGCGATGTCGAAACTCCCGGCAAGCTCGTCGATGGCGGACACGGGTTGCGGGCCATCGGGGGTGCCCAGTCGGCTGAGGAAGGTCACGATCGTCAGCGGCTCCAGTCCGCCGTCTTCGCGCAGGTCGCGGATCGACAGCGCGCCGTTGGACTTGGACAGCTTGGAGCCGTCCGCGCCGGTCACCAGCGGCATGTGGGCAAAGCGCGGCAGGCTGAAGTCACTCAGCCCCTTCATCGCCGCCAGCGCTTCGAACAGCTGGATCTGTGTCGCGGTGTTGGAGGTGTGGTCTTCCCCGCGGATGATGTCGGTCATGCCCAGATCGATGTCATCGAGCACCGAACACAGGGTGTAGAGGTAGGAACCATCGCCCCGGATCAGCACCGGGTCGGACAGGTTTTCCGCCTCGAAGCGGGTATCCCCGCGCGCCAGATCATCCCAGCGGATTTCGCCGGGGGTGAGGGCAAAGCGCCAGTGCGGCGACCGGCCTTCGGCCTTGAACGCGGCTTCGTCCTCGTCCGACAGTGGGTAGGTCGCACGGTTGTAGATGAAGGGCTTGCCCTGGATCGATGCGGTCTTGCGCATCAGCTCCAGCTCGGCGCCGGTTTCGTAGCAGGGAAAGAGTCGGCCCGACGCGATCAGTCCGTCGCGCGCCGCGTCATAGGCCTCGAAGCGCTCTGACTGCTTGGCGTAGTCGTCCCAGTCCAGCCCCAGCCAGCGCAGGTCTTCTTCGATGCCCGCGCGGAATTCATCCGTGCTGCGTTCGAGGTCGGTGTCGTCGATCCGGAGCAGGAAGTCGCCCCCGGCCTGCTTGGCGTGCATCCAGTTGATCACGGCGGTGCGGATGTTGCCCAGATGCAGCCAACCGGTGGGCGAGGGGGCAAAGCGAACGCGAAGGGTCACAGGCGCGGTTCCTAGGTATCCGCCGGCAGGCGGTAGCGATTGGTCACAGGGTAGTTGCGGTCGTCGATCAGCGCCCGCTGGCTCAGGCGCAGCACCATCGGCGCGGCCCGGCGCTTGAATTCGGAGCGCGCCATGCGCTTCCACAGGTCGATGCAGGCATCAACCCGGTAGCCGTCTTCTTCGAGCGCGTCGACGCACAACTCGTCCTCGATCAGTGCTTGCAGCTGGCGGTCGGTTTCGGTGTTGCCCACCGGCGGTGCGTCTTCGCCCATGGCTTCGGCGAGCGAGGACAGGTCCGAGCTGTAGACATCGCCGAAGGGCGCCAGCCGCGGGCCGTCGAGGCCGTGGCGGTTCTCAAACTCACCCAGCGCCAGTTCGGTCTTGGTCCAGGGCAGCAGGGTCAGTGTGTTCCCGGCCTTCCAGTCGGTCTCGGTGGGCACGAGCTGGCGCAGCATGTCGATCGCCGGGTGGGCCACGTCGGCGACTTCCACGGCCAGCTTGTTCTTGGCGGCGAAGTCATAGACGCCCAGCGCGATGATCTTGGCCGAGGCCGCCCAGCCGGTTTCCGGCTCTTCCTTGGGTGCTGAGACACAGCGCCAGCTGCCTTCGACCTTCATCCAGCGGGTGGCAAAGTTACCGGTCTCGGCCAGCGGGAAGCTGCCCGCCATATCCCCGCCGGGGTTGATGCAGAAGCCGCCGCCGTCGAAGACCATGCTGTCCTGCCCACCGACGAGGTTGGTGTAGATCAGCGGAAAACCGTGGACCTGGCTCAGCCGGCTCATGGCCGCGTAGCGCTGATCCATGATATCGGCGGTGAAGCCCGAGCCATTGAGCGCAATCATCAGGTCGGCGCCGGTTTCCTCCAGCGTTTCCGGCCCGTCTTCGCGCCAGGCATCGTCGCAGATTTGCAGGCCGATTTTGGCACCGCGGAACAGGATCGGTCCCTGCAGCGGTCCCGGCTCGAACCAGCGGGCTTCGTCGAAGGGGCCGAAGGTTGGCAGCGAGCGCTTGTAGCGTTGGCCGGCGATGGCGCCGCCCTCGGCAAGAATGGCGGCGTTGAAGACCTGCCCCTTCATCCGTCGGTGCGGCGCCTGATAGGCGTAGAAGGGGACATCAGCCGCGGGGTCCTGAACGATGGTGCCGAACAGGATCCCGGGCGCGCCCTCGGCCTTTGTCAGGTCAACCAGCTCGGCATTGGCCCGCGCACAGTCCTGAATGAACTGTTCATGCAGGGCGAGATCGCCGACGGGGTAGCCGGTGAGCGACCCTTCGGCAAAGACAACGAGGTCGGCGCCGTCTGCCGCTTCTTCGTAGGCCTGCTTGTGAAGTTCGAGGTTGCGCAGAATATCCCCGGCAATCGGGTTGATCTGCGCCACCACTATTCGGAGTTGGTCCATTCAGACACTCTCAACGGCTGTGGCTCCGGTCGGGGGTGGACCGGGGTGCATTCACGCGGCGAATGGCGGGTTTTGTAGCGACAAAACAGAGTGCTGCAAAGTCATGGTTGCCCTGTGAAACTGCCGCTACACGTCCGGGCATAGGGGTCGGTAGCGGCTGATTCACGCGTGGATTCAGGGGTTTGATCAGTCTTCGAACTTGAGCAGCAGATCCTTGGCGTCGACCTGGTCACCCGACTTCACAAAAACTTCGGATACGCGGCCGTCGCGTTCGGCATAGACGCTGGTCTCCATCTTCATGGCTTCCAGCGACAGCAGGACGTCGCCCTTCTTCACTTCGTCGCCCACCGTGACATTCACGGTCACGATTGCGCCGGGCATGGGCGCGGCAACCTCTCCGGGGGCGCCGGTGGCCACCGGGCGGGCTGTGATGTCGGCGGCGGCGTTCTTGTCCTGAATGACGACGTTTCGCGGCTGTCCGTTGAGCTCGAAGAACACCGTGCGCCGGCCCTTGGCATCGGGGTCAGAGACGGCGAGCAGGCGGATGATCAGCCGCTTACCGGCGTCGATTTCGACCGACAGCTCTTCGCCGACCTCAGGGCCGTAGAAGAACACCGGCGTGGGCAGCAGCGAGGTATCGCCGAAGTCGCGGCGGTGGCTGGCAAAATCGAGGAACACCTTGGGGTAGAGCACGTAGGCGGCGATGTCCTGATCGCTGACGCTCTCGGGCTTGCGGCCGAAGGTTTCAGCCAGCTCCGCCCGCACGGCGGCAAAGTCGACCGGCGGCAGCGAAGCGCCCGGCCGCTCGGACAGCGGTGCTTCACCGCGCAGCACCTTGGTCTGCAGCGCCTGCGGGAAGCCGCCGGTGGGCTGGCCCAGATCACCGCGGAAGAAGGAAACCACGGAATCGGGGAAGGCGACCTCCTTATCCGGGTTGGTCACGTCCTCGGGGCTGAGGTTGTGGGAGACCATGAACAGCGCCATGTCGCCCACGACCTTCGAGGACGGCGTTACCTTGACGATGTTGCCGAACAGGCGGTTTACGTCGGCGTAGCGCTTCACCACCTCGGGCCAGCGGTGCTCGATGCCGAGGCTGCGCGCTTGCTGGCGCAGGTTGGTGTACTGGCCCCCGGGCATGGCGTGCTCGAACACGTCCGAGGAGCCCGCGCGCATGTCGGCTTCGAAGGCCGCATAGTGGCGACGCGCGCCGTCCCAGTAGTGTGCAATCTTGTCCAGCGTGTCGCGGGGCAGTTCCGGGTCACGCTCCAGCCCGCGCAGGGCTTCGGCGATGGTGCCGAGGTTGGGCTGCGAGGTCAGACCCGAGAGCGGGTCCATGGCGGCATCGATGATATCGACCCCGGCAGCGCTCGCCGCGAGCACGGTGGCGACCTGTCCGCCGGACGTATCGTGGGTGTGGAAATGGATCGGCAGCCCAACTTCGCCCTTGAGCGTTTCAACCAGCTTGGCAGCGGCTGCGGGGCGGGCGACCCCGGCCATGTCCTTGATCGCCAGCGTATGCGCGCCGGCGGCCTCGAACTGACGCGCCATGTCGACGTAGTAGGCGAGGGTGTATTTGTCTTCGTCCGGGCTGAGCAGGTCGCCGGAGTAGCAGATCGTCTCCTCGCAGATCGCCCCGGCGTCGATTACCGCGCCGATCGCCACGCGCATGTTATCGACCCAGTTGAGGCTGTCGAACACGCGGAAGACGTCGACCCCGCGACCGTTGTCGAAGGCCTTGACGACGAAGTCCTTGACCACGTTGTCCGGGTAGTTGGTGTAGCCCACGGCGTTGGAGCCGCGCAGTAGCATCTGGAACAGGTGGCTGGGGGCGGCGGCCCGCATCTGTTCGAGGCGCTGCCATGGGTCTTCCTTGAGGAAGCGATAGGCGACGTCGAAGGTCGCACCGCCCCAGACTTCGAGGCTGAACAGCCCGCGCAGGCCGTTCTCGTACGCCGCCATAGGCGCCACGAGGTCGGCCGTCCGCATACGGGTCGCCAGCAGCGACTGGTGGGCATCACGGAAGGTGGTGTCGGTCACCAGCAAGCGGTCCTGCGCACCGATCCATTTGACCAGACCAGCCGCGCCATCGCGGTCGAAGACGGTCTTGGCGGTCTCGCGGTGCTCGGTGTCGGCATCGACCAGCGGCAGGCGCTGCAGTGGTGCCCGGGCGACCGCAGGACGGCCTTCCATCTCCGGGTTGCCGTTGACCACGGTCTCGCCTAGGAACTTGAGCAGCTTCGAGGCCCGGTCGCGCCGGGGCGGGAAGTGGAACAGCTCGGGCGTGTCGTCGATGAAGCGGGTTGTCAGAACCCCGGTGCGGAAATCATCGTGCCGGACCACACGCTGCAGGAAGGGCAGGTTGGTCTTGATGCCCCGGATGCGGAATTCGGCCAGCGCCCGGCTCATCCGGGCAATGCCCTGATCCCGGTCGGGGGCGTGGACGGTGACCTTGGCCAGCAGCGAGTCATAGTGCGGGGTTACCACCGCGCCAGCGAAGGCGGTACCACCGTCCAGACGCACACCGAAACCGGCGGGCGAGCGGTAGGCGACGATCTTGCCGTAGTCGGGGACAAAGGCGTTTTCCGGGTCTTCGGTGGTCACGCGGCACTGAATCGCGACCCCGCGCGGGCGGCGATCTTCCTCGGCCTCGGGCACCCCGGCTTCGGCCAGCGTCGCACCGCCAGCGATCAGCAGCTGGGTCTTAACGATATCGACCGACGTGACTTCCTCGGTCACCGTGTGCTCGACCTGAATGCGCGGGTTGACCTCGATGAAGTAGAAGGCGCCGTCGCGGACGTCGTAGAGAAATTCAACCGTACCGGCGTTCTGGTAGCCGGCGGTCTCGGCAAGGCGCACGGCGGCCTGGCACATGCCCTGCCGGGTGTCTTCGTCGAGCCACGTGGCCGGGGCCATCTCCACGACCTTCTGATTGCGGCGCTGCACCGAGCAGTCGCGCTCGAACAGATGGGTGACGTTGCCGTGGGTGTCGCCGATGACCTGCACCTCGACGTGGCGGGCGTGCTCGATCAGCTTTTCGAGGTAGACGTCATCCTTGCCGAAAGCAGCGGCGGCCTCGCGCTTGGCGATGGCGACTTCTTCGGCGAGCTTGTCGGCGTCGTAGACCCGGCGCATGCCGCGTCCACCGCCGCCCCAGCTGGCCTTGACCATGACCGGCAGGCCGATTTTCTCGCCGGCTGCGTCCGCAGCAGCGTCGCCGTCGGGCAGGGCGTCCGTCGCCGGAACGGTTGGGACGTTGGCGGCTTCCGCGAGCTTGCGCGAAGCGACCTTGTCACCCAGATCGATCAGGGTCTGGGCGCGCGGGCCGACGAATGTGATGCCAGCGGCGTCTGCGGCGGCGGCCAGCTCGGGCGATTCTGAAAGAAAGCCATAGCCGGGGTGGATGGCGTCGGCGCCGGAGAGCTGCGCGACGCGGATGATTTCTTCGACCGAGAGATAGGCCGCGATCGGCTCCATCCCCACCCCGATTTCGTAGGCTTCATCGGCTTTGAAGCGGTGCAGGGCAAAGCGGTCTTCGTGGGCGTAAACGGCGACAGTCTGGATGCCCAGCTCTGTTGCGCCACGGAACACACGGATGGCGATTTCAGAACGGTTGGCAACGAGTAGCTTGCGGATGGGCTGGGGAGAAGGTCGGCTGGGGGCCATGGGGCTGGTCCTCTTAGGCGGTCGTATGTCAGAAGCGACATTAGCGAGGTTTGGTCCCCGCCAACAACGCACGCAAATGAGGATGACCCATGCAGCTTGACCAGACCGAGATGGTGCCTGCCACATTGGTAAAACGCTACAAGCGGTTTCTCAGCGATCACCGGCTGGAGAGCGGTGAAGTGATCACCGCATCCTGTCCCAATACCGGCACGATGCTGGGCCTGACCACACCGGGCAGCGCGACCTGGCTGGTGCACGCGCCGTCGCCAACCCGGAAGTATGATTATCGGTGGGAGCTGATTGAAGACGAGGGCACGTGGGTCGGCATCAACACCGGCCGCCCCAACGCCTTGGTCGAAGAAGCGATCAGGGCCGGGGTGATCACCGAACTGGCGGGCTATGCCGACCTGCGCCGGGAGGTGAAATACGGCACCAACAGCCGTATCGACCTGCTGCTCGAAGACCCCGGCCGGCCGCAGGCCTTCGTCGAGGTCAAGAACTGCCACCTGCGCCGCGAAGCGGGGTTGGCCGAATTCCCCGATTCCATCACCACCCGAGGCGCCAAGCACCTCGATGAGCTGGCCGCTCAGGTGGCGCTCGGCCACCGCGCGGTCATGGTCTTCTGCGTGCAGCGGGCCGACTGCGATCACTTCGACGTCGCCGCCGATATCGACCCGGGCTATGCGGTAGCCTTCCAGCGGGCGCGCGCCGCAGGGGTGGAAGCGCTGGCCTACGTGTGCCATGTCTCTGCCGAGACCATCGCCCTGACCCACTCGATTCCGATCAAGGACTGACGCCCGCCCATGCTGCCCACCACACGCCAGCTCTACGACCACCCGGACAGCAGTGGTCCCATTACCCTGCACACCGCCGAGGACTTCGAAGGCATGCACGCCGCCGGCCGGCTGGCATCCGAGTGTCTGGATATGATCACCGAGCACGTGGTTGCCGGGGTCAGCACGGGGGAGCTTGACCGCCGGATTCAGGATTTTGTCGAAGGCCGGGGCGCCGTGTCGGCGACCATCGGCTACCGCGGCTACCAGCATGCGTCCTGTATTTCGCTCAACGAAGTGGTCTGCCACGGCATCCCCTCAGACGACGAACAGCTGGTCGACAAGGACATTCTGAACATCGACGTTACCGTCATCGTCGACGGCTGGCACGGTGATACCTCGCGCATGTACATCGTCGGCGGCTCCTCGCACCCGACCCGGGAAAAGCTGGTGCGGGTGACCTATGAGGCCATGTGGCACGGCATCAACGCCGTCCGGCCGGGGGCGACGCTGGGCGATGTCGGCGCTGCGATCCAGAAGCACGGGGAGAAGGCGGGCTTTTCCATCGTCCGGCAGTTCGTCGGCCACGGGCTGGGCGAGCAGTTCCACATGGCGCCCAACATCTTCCACTTCGGCAAGCCCGGAAAGGGCGTGGAGTTGGTGCCCGGGATGCTGTTCACCATCGAGCCCATGCTCAACGTCGGCACCTACCGCGTCGAGATCGACGAAAGCGACGGCTGGACCGCCCGCACCCGTGACCGCAAGTCATCGGCACAGTTCGAGCACTCGGTCGGGGTCACGGCTGACGGCTTCGAGATTTTCACCACCTCGCCCAAGGGCTTCGAGCAGCCGCCCTACCTTTGAGCGCGCGGTCGGTGGCGGCGGTTGAAATTCTGGGGTTGAAATACGCGGCGATATCATACCTATAGGTTGATAAACCGAATTCGTCACACCTGTGGCTGATCCATGACCCTGCGCGACGCCAAGGCCCCAGCCTTGGAAACCACCGACATCGGCGGCCATCGCCACCGCCTGCGCAACCGCCTGATCCGGGGCGGACCGGAAGCGCTGGCCGACTACGAGGTGCTGGAAGTCCTGCTGTTCGCCGCAATGCCCCGGGGTGATACCAAGGCGCTGGCCAAAATGCTGATCGCGCAATTCGGTTCCCTCGGCGACGTGCTCTCCGCACCCCCTGAGGCGCTGGTCACCGTCAAGGGCGTCGGTCAGGCGGCCGGTGCCGCGATTGCCGTGGTGCGCGAGGCCTCACGGCGGCTGGCAGCGGAGCAGATTGCGGACAAACCGCTACTGTCGTCCTTTGATGCCCTGCTCGAATACTGCCGCCTGCACCTCAGTCACAGCCGGGTGGAGGAGTTTCACCTGTTGTTTCTCGACACCAAGAACCGGCTTATCCGTCACGAACGGCAGGGGGTTGGAACGGTCGATCAGGCCCCGGTTTACGTGCGCGAAGTGCTGCGCCGGGCGCTGGATCTGGGTTCGACCAACGTAATCATGCTGCACAATCACCCCTCGGGAGACCCTGCGCCCTCGCGTGCCGATATCGCCATCACGCAGCAGGTGATCGAAGCCGGACAACCGCTGGGCGTGAAGGTGCATGACCATCTGATCATTGGTCGCTCGGGTCATGTGTCGCTAAAGAGTAAGGGATACATTTAACCGGCTGGAAGGCTGCTCAGCGATGATCCCGCGCTATTCACGACCCGACATGGTTTCCGTCTGGGAACCGGCAAACAAGTTCCGCATCTGGTACCTGATCGAGGCCCATGCGACGCAGGCACAGGCCGACCTCGGTACGGTGCCCCAGCGCGCGGCCGAAGCGGTCTGGAAGGTGCGTGAACGCATGGAGGCGCGCGATATCGACGTCGCCGCCATCGATGAGATCGAAGCTGAAGTGAAGCACGACGTCATTGCGTTCCTGACCTGGCTGGCGGGCCTCGTCGGTGAGGACAGCCGGTTCGTGCATCAGGGTATGACTTCGTCCGACGTGCTCGACACCACCCTCGCCGTGCAACTCAAGGAAGCCGGGGCCCTGCTGCTCGCCGGTTCCGAGCGCCTGCTCGCCGCGTTGAAGACCCGGGCGCATGAGCTCAAGGACGTGCCGACCATCGGGCGCAGTCACGCCATTCACGCCGAGCCGACGACATTCGGCCTGAAGCTCGCCGGTCACTACGCGCTGATCCATCGCTGTCACGACCGGCTGGCGCAGGCGATCGACGAGGTGTCGACCTGCGCGATCTCCGGCGCTGTTGGCACCTTCGCCAATATCGATCCGGCGGTCGAGGTCCACGTCGCTGATTCTCTGGGCCTGCACGTCGAGCCACACTCGACGCAGGTCATTCCCCGGGACCGGCACGCGCACTTCTTCAATGCCTGCGCGCTCATGGCGTCGGCCATCGAGAACCTCGCGGTGGAAATCCGCCACCTGCAGCGCTCAGAAGTTCGGGAGGCCGAGGAGTTCTTTTCCGCCGGTCAGAAGGGCTCGTCGGCCATGCCGCATAAGCGCAACCCAGTGCTGACCGAGAACCTGACCGGGCTGGCGCGCTTTGTCCGGGCGCAGGCGCTACCGGCGATGGAGAACGTCGCGCTCTGGCACGAACGCGATATCTCGCACTCTTCGGTCGAGCGGATGATCGCGCCCGACGTTACCATCACGCTGGACTTTGCCCTGCACCGCCTCGCCGGTGTGATCGAGAAGCTGGTGGTCTACCCCGAGCGGATGATGGCGAACATCGAGGGCATGGGCGGACTGGTGCACTCGCAGCGGATCCTGCTGGCCCTGACCCAGGCGGGGATGAGCCGCGAAGACGCCTACCGCGTGGTGCAGACCAACGCGATGGCGGTCTGGCACGAGGGCGGGCAGTTGCTCGACCGTTTGCTGGGCGACCCGCAGGTGGTTGAGGCGCTGGGGGAAGAGGCGCTGCGTGGGTTCTTCGATCTCGGCTACCACCTCAAGCACGTGGATACGATTTTCGCGCGGGTTTTCGCGCAGGTCGACGGTGGGGACTGAAGGGCAGCGGCCCCCTGCGGCGGGACCCGGCGCCCCTCAGGTCTTCGGCAAGTCGGGTACAGCCATGCAGACGCATAAGCGATTTACCGGTTGAGTCTCGGCGGTGGGGGCTTATACCCACCCTCGACTGTCCAAGACCGCCGGTGAGCCCTTGAGGCTCTTAATCATCGCCTGCGCAGACGAGTAAGAACCATGTCGACCAGCCTCTGCGTCCCCGGACGCTTCGTGAGGGTGGTCCGCGTTTTTCTCCGAAACTTGTTGTTCAGTCGTTTTTAACGAACCGGCCTGCCTGCGCGCCTTTTGGTTTGCGGGTTGGCTCAACCCTGAAGAAGGAGGCGTTCCCTTGGATCGTTCTGAAAAGGAAGCCCTCGTCGCCGAAATCAAGTCGGCCTTCGAAGAAAGCGCTATCGTGCTGGTGTCACGCCAGTCCGGTATGACCGTGTCTGAAGCTCAGGACCTCCGCGCGCGGATGCGTGCGGCGGGTGCGAAGCATCGGGTTGTGAAAAACCGTCTCGTCAAGATCGCCATCGAAGGTGGCGCTTTTGAAGGCATTGGCGATTTGCTCACCGGCCCGACCTCGATTTCGTACTCCGACGACCCCGTGGGTCCGGCCAAGGCGCTGTCCGAATTCGCCAAAGACCTCGACAAGATCGAAGTCCTCGGCGGTGCGATGGACGGCAAGGCCCTGAGCGCCAGCGAAGTTGATGCCCTGGCAAAACTGCCATCGCTCGACCAGCTGCGGGCCCAGATCATTGGTCTCCTGAATGCTCCTGCATCCAAGATCGTGGGCGTGGTGGACGCACCGGCTTCCAAGCTGGCGCGTGTTTTCGCGGCCTACGGCGCAAAAGAAGGCGCCTGACCCGGCGGCTCTTACCCGAATTGAACCGAACTGAACTCAACAATCTCTGATTAGACTGGAAATACGAAAATGGCTGATCTTGATGCTCTCGTAGAAGAACTCGGCAAGCTGACCATTCTGGAAGCCGCTGAACTCGCAAAGAAACTCGAAGAAGAGTGGGGCGTTTCCGCTGCTGCTCCTGCTGCTGGCATGATGATGATGGCCGGCGCAGCTGGCGGTGACGCTGGCGGTGCAGCTGCAGAAGAAAAGACCGAATTCGACGTCATCCTGAAGTCCGCTGGCGACAAGAAGATCAACGTGATCAAGGAAGTCCGCGGCATCACCGGCCTGGGCCTGAAAGAAGCCAAGGACCTGGTCGAAGGCGCGCCAAAGCCTGTGAAGGAAGGCGCTCCGAAGGACGAAGCCGAAGAAATCAAGAAGAAGCTGGAAGAAGCTGGCGCAGAAGTCGAACTCAAGTAAGACGCGCCACTGTTTCAGTGGAATTGACGAAAAAAGGGGCGTGGTTCCGGTCGGAGCCACGCCCTTTTTCTATGCGGACGGTGGTGGGCGGCCGCGGGGGAGGAAGCTGGTGCCCGAAGGCTGTGGGGTGAGCCTCCGGGTTTGAGGGGTCAGGGGCGCGGCCTTAGCGGTCGCCGCGGTCACCTTTCATACCTTTGCCCTTACCCTTGCCTTTGCCCTTACCCGGACGACGGGCCGGCAGCTCGACGCCGGCGGCTTCCGCAGCAGCCTCGACCACTTCGCGCTCGGGACGCTCGTAGCCGGCTTCTTCAGCAAGGGCGCGGACACTTTCCTTCACGGTCCGGCGGTCTTCTTCTGGCCAGTTGGAAGCTTCACACTCGGTCGCCAGCGTTGACCAGAAACCCGCTGCGTCATCGAGGCCGATGGAGGCGAAGAAGTCGGCCCGGTTGCCGAAGCCTTCACAGTCGCGCGGCTGGGCCTGGGCGACAGTGGCCCCGAGGGTGATCACGACGGTGGCGGCGGCAAGGCTGGAGAGGATCATGGTTTTCATGGGTTGGTTCCTATTCGTTTCCTGTTGTTGAATGTGTGTGCGTTGTGCTCACACAGCAACACATAAGTGAGCAAAAAGCGCACGTCAACAAAAAATGTGAGCTTTTTGCGCAGAAACTCGCTAACTCTGGGATGAGCAGGGGGGCAGACCCCAAGCAGCGCCCCGATCACCGCCAGCGCGCGGACAAGAAAAAGAGACCAGGACCAATGACGGGAACCGATCCGAAGCACGCTTATCTGCAGGCCACGCGGCGCCTGATGCAGCAACTGGCAGCCGGTGGGCTGCGGTTGGGGCTGTCGCATGGCCAGCTCGAGGCGGGTCTGCGCGATGCCATGCTCGAGGCAGCCTACCTGCAGTCCCAACGCAGCGGGGGGCGGGTGACCGTATCGTCGCTGCACGTGGCAACCGGGATCCATCGGCGTGAGATATCCCGCTGGCTGAGCGGGCGGAACGAGGTGGCCGCCGGTGAAACCGGGGCTGGCGAGGCCGGGGCTGGCGAAAAGGGGGTTGGCGACGCCGGGGCTGGCGAGGCCGCGCCGGCCAAAGGAGACAGCGCGTCGGCGCTGACGCTGGGCAACGACAGCCCCTCGGCCCGGGTGGTCGCGCGCTGGACCACCAACGCAGGCTATACCGATGCGCAGGGCGAGCCACTGGCGCTGCCAATGCAGAAGCGGGCCGATGGCCCCAGCTTTGCGCAGCTGGTCGAGGATATCGGTCCTGAAGTCCGGGCGCGCTCGGTGCTCGACGGGCTGATCGCCGCCGGGCTGGTCGAGGCGCAGGCAGATGGTCACTTCAGCCTGTCCGCCGCTGCCTATCTGCCGGAGGCCAATTCAACGGAGAGCATCGGCTTTCTCGCGGCCAACGTCGGTGATCACCTTGCCGCCGCGATCCACAACATTTCAGCGCCGGCTGATGCGCGTTTTTTCGAGCGGGCGTTCTTCGACGATGATGTCAGCGCGGAAACGGTCCGTACCTTGCAGGAAACCGTGCGCACTGAGGGCATGGACCTGCTGCGCGGTCTGGTCACCACCAGCGACAGCGTCGAGCGCGCGCAGCGCGAGGCCGGGGATGGCGGCGGGCAGCGGGTTCGTATTGGTCTCTATTGCTTCACGGAGAGTGGGGATGCTGATGCGGGCACCTGATACCGGCCCTGAATACCGGCCCTGAAGACGCCTCGAACTCCGATTAGAAGACCCGCGCTGCACATTTCTCTCTGACCCGCTAAACCATGAGAACGCCCCGGCATGACCAACACCCCTGACCGCCGCCGACTGCTGACCCTTCTCGGGGGGTCTGCCCTGAGCCTGAGCCTCGGCGGCTCTGTCTGGGCGCAGAGTGGCGCAGGCATTGGTGGTACCGGCATCGACAGCGGCCTTGGCGGCACGGGTATCGATGCCGGTCTGGGGGGGACCGGGATCGACGGCGGGCTTGGTGGCACCGGGATCTTCGGCCTGATCGAAGGCTTTTCGTCGATCTGGGTCAACGACGTCCGTATTGAAATCCCCGAGACCGCCGTCATCACCCTTAACGGCCGACCCGCGCGCGAAGCGGATCTGACGCTGGGCCAGACCGTGGCGGTCGAGGCCGAAGACGATGGGCAGGGCGGATTTGTCGCCCGCCGGATCGACGCGGCCTTTGCGCTCGTCGGTCCCATCAGCGGCGCGGAAAGCGCGGGCGATCGCCTGCGGCTGCGCGTACTGGGGCAGATGGTCGAGGTCTCGGCGCTGACCCTGACCGACAGCCTGCGCCTGGGCGACTGGGTGGTGGTGACCGGGCTGCGTGACCACCGCGGCACGATCCAGGCGGCGAACGTTGCGCGGACGGACAGTCGGGAAGCCGTGGTTACCGGG
>Ga0163109_10001360_pt1 | contig 19335 bp, 12 predicted proteins | sample CRUFie1St13metaG_FD_108704 | JGI IMG/M metagenome (GOLD analysis project Ga0163109, IMG submission 108704) | Marine microbial communities from the Costa Rica Dome - CRUD Field 142mm St13 metaG | ecosystem: Environmental > Aquatic > Marine > Oceanic > Photic zone | place: Costa Rica: the Eastern... | reverse complement strand
TGTGCGTTAAGACCTACTTGCATATCATCATTATCATACCCAAGTTCTTTTGCTACTTCGTTTTCTACGTAGTAGTAACCATTCAATTGTTTTACTTTGTCTAATGCACTGCCTATCTTGCCTTTGAAATCTTTTAGTCTTTCATCAGAATAATAAGCAGTAATGTTGTTTGTTGCTCTAATCTCACCTGCTGTACCACTACCACCAGTTCCTACACCTAAGCTATTGACTTGTGCATTAGAGTTGGTTGAAAAGCCACCAGGAGGTCCTGATGGTCCAGGAGGTCCGCTAGGTCCTGTACCACCACTAGGTCCAGGAGGTCCGCTAGGCCCTGTACCACCTGAGCCACCTGTATTACCTTTTTGTCCCTTTTGACCCTTAGCACCTGTGCCACCGCCTGGTCCAGTTGGTCCAGTTGGTCCAGTTGGTCCTGCTGGCCCGCCTGGTCCTGTCCCACCAGTAGCTCCTTTTTGTCCTTTGGCACCTGTACCACCAGTTGGTCCTGTAGGTCCAGTCGGCCCTGTTCCACCACCGGCTCCTGGTGCACCTTTTTGTCCTTTAGCACCTGTACCACCACCTGGTCCTGTAGGTCCTGTAGGTCCAGTACCACCTGTAGCACCAGTTTGTCCTTTTTGTCCTTTAGCCCCTGTTGGTCCAGTTCCACCTGCTGGTCCAGTAGCACCACCTGGTCCTGTTGGACCTGCTGGTCCAGTACCACCCGTAGCACCTGTCTGGCCTTTTTGACCCTTCTGTCCTTTAGCCCCGTTACTACCGTTACTACCTGCTGGTCCTGTAGGCCCTGTATTACCTGTTGACCCCGTTGGGCCAGTAGGTCCTGTACCACCTGTAGCTCCTTTTTGTCCCTTTTGTCCCTTTTGTCCCTTAGCACCTGTACCACCAGTAGGACCTGTGCCACCAGTAGGACCTGTACTACCAGTAGGGCCTGTACCGCCTACTTCACCTTTTTGTCCTTTAGACCCGTTGCTACCATTACTACCAGCTGGTCCTGTTGGTCCTGTACCACCTGTACTACCTGTCGCCCCTTTTTGACCTTTTTGACCTTTCTGACCTGTACCACCAGTCGGTCCTGTACCACCAGTCGGTCCTGTACCACCTGTATTACCTTTAGCCCCTGTTGGTCCTGTAGGTCCTGTACCACCTTGTGCACCTACCTCACCTTTCTGTCCTTTAGAACCTGTTGGTCCTGTGCCACCAGTGCTACCAGTATTACCTTTAGCTCCTGTAGGTCCTGTTCCACCAGTTGGTCCTGTTGGTCCTGTTGGCCCTGTGCCACCTGTCTGACCTTTTTGGCCCTTAGCTCCTGTGCCACCAGTTGGTCCAGTGCCACCAGTCGGTCCTGTGCCACCTGTCTGGCCTTTTTGCCCTTTAGCACCTGTAGGCCCTGTCGGTCCTGTAGGTCCTGTTGGCCCTGTCGCACCATCATCACCGTCGCTTCCGCCTGGTCCTGTAGGTCCAGTTGGCCCTGTAGCACCGATTTCACCTTTTTGTCCTTTAGCACCTGTTCCCCCTGTGCTACCTGTAGGTCCTGTAGAACCTGTTGGTCCTGTGCCACCTACTTCACCTTTTTGTCCTTTACTGCCTGTAGGTCCAGCGGGTCCAGTTGGTCCAGTTGGTCCTGTGCCACCTGTGGCTCCCTTCTGTCCTTTAGCACCATCTGATCCATCGTCACCAGCTGCACCTGTGCTACCAGTAGGTCCGGTACCACCTGTTGGACCTGTTGCTCCTATTTCACCTTTTTGTCCTTTTTGACCCTTAGCTCCTGTTGGTCCTGTGCCACCTGTAGGTCCAGTAGGACCTGTGTTTCCTGTAGCCCCTTTTGCGCCTGTTGGCCCTGTTGGTCCTGTAGGTCCAGTAGGACCTGTAGGCCCTTGTATAGAACCACCACTTGTAAATGATCCACTACCAAATATATGTAGAGAATCGTCTGCTTGAACTATGTATGCATCACCATCTGAGTTACCACTAGAAGGTAAGGAAGGTACGTTAGCTACCTGTCCTTTAAATGTAATACCTGTACCAGTACTACCTGTTGGACCTGTCGGCCCTGTTGGTCCTGTTGGACCAGTGCTACCAGTTGGACCTGTACCGCCTTGTGCACCTACTTCCCCTTTTTGTCCTTTACTACCGTCTGCCCCATCATCACCAGCTGCACCCGTACTACCTGTAGGTCCTGTTGGGCCAGTAGGACCTGTTGGCCCTGTGCCACCAGTTGCGCCTGTTTGGCCTTTTTGACCCTTAGCTCCTGTTGGACCAGTGTTACCCGTTGGGCCTGTATTACCTGTAACTCCTACTTCGCCTTTTTGGCCCTTAGCACCTGTAGGACCTGTAGGGCCAGTTGGACCTGTGCCACCTGTAACTCCTACCTCACCTTTTTGACCTTTACTACCGTCTGACCCGTCATCACCTGCTGGACCTGTAGGACCTGTAGGGCCTGTAGGACCTGTTCCGCCTGTGTTACCTTTGGCTCCTGTAGGACCAGCTGGGCCTGTATTACCAGTTGGACCTGCCGCACCTACCTCACCTTTCTGGCCTTGTGCACCATCAGGCCCGGTTGGACCTGTTGGACCTGTTGGACCTGTAGAACCAGTGGCTCCTTTTTGACCAGCTGCACCATCGTCACCTGCTGCGCCAGCAGGACCAGTAGGACCTGTAGCTCCTGCCTCACCTTTTTGACCTGTTGGACCAGCGGGTCCAGTTGGACCTGTATTACCAGTTGGACCTGTAGAACCTGCTGCGCCTGGTTCCCCTTTTGCTCCAGTAGGACCTGTACCACCTGTGTTACCTTTTGCACCTGTTGGGCCAGTAGGACCAGCGGGGCCTGTAGAACCTTGTGGACCTGTAGGACCTGTAGCACCATCGTCACCATCTGCACCCGTTGGGCCCGTAGGACCTGTAGGACCATCAGCACCTGTAGCTCCTTTTTGTCCTACTTCACCTTTTTGTCCTTGTGGGCCAGTAGGGCCTGTATTACCAGTAGTACCTGTCGGACCTGTAGGACCTGCGGGACCTACATCACCTTTTGCACCTGTTGGGCCTGTAGCACCATCTGACCCGTCATCACCTGCCGCGCCAGTAGGGCCAGTAGGGCCAGTAGAACCTGTAGGACCAGCTGCACCAACTTCACCTTTCTGTCCTGCAGGACCAGTTGGGCCCGTTGGACCAGTTGGACCAGCGGCACCATCAGAGCCATCTGGACCTGTAGGACCAGTAGGGCCAGTAGAACCAGTTGAACCGGTGTCTCCTTTCTGTCCTTTTATACCGCCTGTTGGGCCTTGCCAAGCACCAGAGTTATCGATGACTTCTGAGCCACCGATTTTTAAACTAGTTATGTCAATTGAACCAGACTGTGAATTACCGTTTAGTTGTGGAAATGCTTCTAAGACTGCGGCTGTCAGACGTAAGTCTACAGCGTCGTTTATTGAGAATGCGCGTGCGGAAGTACCGTCCTGTGCACGAACGACAGTAAGGGTATTACCGCTTCTACCGGTAACCTTTACAATTTCTTTATTTGTTCCGTCATCAAACGTAACAAAAAACGACTCTCCGCTACTTAAGGTAGGGAAAACTGAACCATCTGTTACTCCAATACTTGTCGCAGACGAGTTTATATTCCCTGATAGGGACGTAGTCGCATTGTTCTTAAAAACAATAGCCAACCTAAATCTCCTTTATCTTACGAAACAGTTACCGTCCAGGTAATTGTCATAGCGTCTGAAGCTCCTTTGTTTACTACATCAAAAACTGTTCTACATAACATAGTTCCGCCAGAAGAAGCATTAAAAATACCTGCTTCTGTTACAGCACCAGTACCAGTACCTGCTGGGAAGGTGTCAACATATACTACATCAGCGCCTGATACAGTTGTTGAAGTTAGCGATGTTCGAGCTAACTGACTTCCTAGTGCGGTATCACTGGCAGCTGCCGCTGTTGATCCAGAACCTATGCCCATGTGAGACATAGCAGTTGCAGAGTCATCTTTCATCCTACTTGCAACATACCCTTTTCCTGCAGTAACAACTAAATTAGGGACTTCTTGGACTACCTCACCATTGATTGCAATGCTGAGTTTACCTGTTAATTTTAAGCCATCATTTAACATAATTTCTCCTAGTTAAGTGTATTACTATTCAAAGCCGAGGCATTCAAAGCGCTTTGTCTATTAGCGTTTAGAATACTTATCGACTCACTTATTGTAGCACTATCTTGTGCTGATTTACCAAGACTAAATAAATGAGTTTCGGTAATATTAAGACCATCTGAAGCAACACTACCTACTGCTAATGCTGGAACATCAGTAATAGAAAGGTCTTCAGACTTACTTAAACTGGTAGATAATGTTTCATTATCTGTAAAACTTATTGTTTCTTCTTTGTTTAAACTAGTAGCTAATACTTCACTATCTGCAAAGCTAAAGCTATCAGACTTACCTAAACTAGAGTCTATAACTTCTTCATCAGCAAAACTAAATGAGTCTGCAAAGCTTGTAGTAAAGGCTATGGCATGGTTTTCTACCATACTCATAGTATCTGTTCTAGCTTTTTCCATAGCGTAAGTAAGTATCTCTGCTACAGATACTATATTTGTCTTATTACTAAATATGTCTGTAGCTAAATCATCTGACAAGGATGTTCTATCATCCATAGATACAGCATCTGAAAAAGATCGTGTATAGGTAACGACTCTAGATAACGATTCTGCCACGGACAAACTATCTGTTTTAGCTAAGTTAGGTTCTAAAGATGGGCTATCTGACATAGTAGCTGTATCAGATAAAGCTTTTTCCATGGCGTAAGTAAGTATCTCTGCTACGGACACGGCATCGTCACGAGCTCCTTCAAATGACACGGAGTGTTCTTCTGCCATGGTAGCAGTGTCGGTAAAATTTCTACCAAAAGTTCTTAGTATGTCTATGCTTTCTGTAACACCTACAGTATCTGCAAGGGGTCTAGAAAATCCTATTGCTAGGTCTTCATTTACGTGAGCTACATCTTGTACACCTTTAGCTACACTATAAGTAAGTACATCTGTATAGCTGAAGCTATCAGAAAATATTCTATCAACAGTGTCTGGGTTTAGGTAGAGGTCAGCAAGCTGTAAATTTACATGTGTAACTTGCCCGCGTAAATCGACGTGCGCGACTGCGCCTTTGAGATCGACGAATGAGACTATGCTCTTTAACTTAGACATTAATCAAAGTCATCTCTGACTTTAAACTTTATCAAGTCCTGAACAGTATGTATGCCTCCTCCTGAGGTAGTGTATTCTATTTCGCCTTCAAACGTACCCGCTGTAGTCCAAGTGCCACTTGGTATACTGCAAGTTACCTTACCGTTTGAAGCATCTGCTATCGTGCCGGTTATAGTTTGCGTTAGGGTAGTTTGTCCGACTTCCCTTATCCTTAGTTTTACAGAACCCCCAGCTAGGTCTATAGGAGCCCAAGTATTTGAGTTTTCTGTGTCTAGAGTTTGGCCTGTTGCGGCCGTATTGCTATCTTTTAGAGTAAACTCTAAAGCTGGCAAAGTATCTCCAACTACGAATTTTATTGTATCTGAGTAAGCCATAATTAATTTTACCTCTGTAATGCTCTAGTGTCGAGTTGACTATATACCGGTATATAGTCTGCAGCTTGCCAATCCCAGGTTATACCATCATAAACTCTTTCTGCGGTAGGGCCTAAAGGCGGTACCCAGAAAGGCTGTCCATATCTTTTACTTTCCATAAACAAAGGTAAAGCCATAGTATAAGGTCCTAGCATGCCGCTTCTATCTAGAATTTCTGTCATGTATTGTCCCATGCTCATATTGTCAGTTTTAAAGTAATCTACACCTGGGTCATTGGGGTTTATGCCTGGCAATAGCCAAGCTAACGCTGCTTTCCAAAACTCTCGTATCTCTAATCCTAACATTGTTATTGGTAACAACACACTAGCCATAAACAATAATGGCATAGCTCCTGCCCCTGCTCCTTTATTTACAAAGTTTCTATGAGATTCTTTTAGAGTTGGGAACACTATTGTTTTACCGTAAGCATAGAAGAATGATTTAAGTTGCCATATAAGAGCGTATCTAGGATCGTTAGCATAAGTTGGCCTTTGAGCTGGATTAGGTCTAACAATAGATTCATCTACAAACTGAGCAACTGCTTCATCTACTCTTTCTCTAACTTGTTTTGAAGCTTTACCTTTTTCGTAAGCTTTAAACTCTTTTGCAGTTATATTTAACTCTTTTAAGTATGCTTCAGACTCTGGATCGGGGTTGTTTGAGTGTTTACTTAAAAATTTAAATCCCATATGTGTGGCAAAAATTCTAGTAAACCTAGTGTAAGCTTCTAATCCAGTATATCTAAACCAAATATCAGATATGTTTTTAGATACTTGGCTCATGTAGTTTTGTTCACCGGCGTATATAAAAAAGCTAGACATAGCATCTATACCAGCAGTACCTATTTCTCTAGCAACTTCAGCAGCCTCTTGTGGGTTTTTTATCATATTTTTTATAGTGTCAGTAATATCACTTATCTTAGCTGTGCCTCTAGCTCTTAGTATTGGGCCAGCTGTGTCTTGTAAAGAAGCTAATACAGTGAATGCTAAAAGCGTAACTATGTTAACTGGTAGTAATATATTGTTAGCCCATTTTAACCAGCCTTGTTTTATAGGTGGTGTTTTACCAAACATCGAATCATGTATACGTTGATGATCTGCTTGTTCTTCTGGGGTAAGTCTACTACGCAGTTGTTCTAACTTTCTAACACCACCTGACTTGTCAAACTCAAAAGCCATAGCCGCTTTATCTAAATATAGTTTTGCAGCCACTTCAGCAGGCACTGCTATACCAGCATCTATTAGAGCTTTGTTTGGTATGTTGTTCCAGTATTTTTTTCTTTCTTTCATCATACCTACTTCAAGTGGATTATTAGCTTCAAAGTTTAATTCACCTGAACCTCTAGCTACTGTGTGATTTAGTACATCATTTATTTGTGCTTGAGTTGCTTTAGGGTTGTACTCTTTTAGTAATTTTCGTGTTACTTCCTGCAATCTTTCGTTGCCAGATAGTTCAGCTATATCTATAACACGAGGGAAAAAGTCTTCTTTGAAGTCTACCCCTAAGTCCTTCAGCCCCAAATCATCATATACCTTTTTAAAATAATTTCTTATGCTTTGTGCTAAAGGTGGCAGATTTGCTGTTTTTATAGAATCATCCGCTGCCAAATCAAAAGCGTTTCTTTGTTCATCATCTAGGGTTTGAAATATATACCCTGTTTTTACTCCTGCTGCTTTTGCAAGTTGGTTGTGTAATTTTGCTGCTCTTCTATTTTTACGTGTAAAAAGACCAGACATTCCTATATTACTTTCTGTTCTTGGGTCTTGGTTATAGAAATCTGCTATGTCTTTACCAGCTGTGGCTGTAATACCCGTGTAGTTTCTCATTCGTGTATCAGAAGTTAAAAATATTTTTTGCATCCACGAAGGGAAATTTTTACTTCTAAGTAGTTTTTGTGCCTGCTCTACTACTTTTCTTATTTGTTTATCACTAAAAGTTTGTGGCCCTAAAGCCTGGTCTATCATAGACTCTATCTTAGCTTTAGTTTTGTATGACACTTCTTGGTTTTCTGGGTTTCTTATGTTGTCAGCTAAATTTTCAGCGTACTCAGCAAAAGTTTGACTTATCTCTAACCTTGATCTTTGGGCTGGAGATAGCTTTTGATACATTTTTTGTTGAGAGTTTGCCAGTCGCCTAAACCAAGCTTTAGCAGGATTGCTCATTTGGTCATACAATGTACCGTCTACACTAAGGCCAACCTTTTCTCTTACAGCTAAAGCAAATTGGTCAGCTATAAAGTTCTCTATACCAGTGTCATCATTAGTATAGTTAGCAGGTACATCATCTCGTTTTAATCTTTCAGCAAACTCGTTTAGTATATTTTTTCTATCCGCTGGTACTTGTAAGCTGTCGTCTAACTCTTGGAAAGTTAAAGAATTACCTAACTCTTTTAAGAAGTCTTTATAGTAATTACCCTCTGTTACATCTGGGTTTGTCTTCATCATTATCACATCAAAGTATTCATACTTTAATGTCATGGCTGTTTTATTAGGCATACTTAGTAACTTCTGTCGTTTCTCTTCAAACTGTTTTAGGTCTATTGACTTTTTTACTTCTGTTGGGAGTTGAGAGTCATATAAATTTTCTTCTGCAGATAGTATTTTTAAGTTACTTTGTAAGCCAACTGCCCTAGCACCAGCTATCAGATTGTTTAGTATGGTTAGTCTAAACGGTAGCTTAGCTCTTGTAGGTTCTTTTGCAAACTGTAAATCAAGCTCCATTTGTACTTGGGGTTTTTCTTGTTTAGGTGCAGGTTTTGTAGTATCAGTAGTCTCTTGCTCCGCTGTCGCATTCTTTTTAAGTGATTCTTTTCTAGCCTTAAAAGTGTTTTCAAAAGATATGGTAGTAAGTTTTTTATACTTAGGGTGATTTGACTTCTTTCTACGAGTTTCTTTTGGTTTTTTGCCCCCACGCATCATATCAGCGTATCTGTCTCGGCCCCTAGTTTCTTGGCCTTGTTGGGCTTGCATACTCTCAAATAGGTCTCCATCATTAACATTTATCTTTGCAGCGCTATTATCTACCGGAGCTGCAAATCCAGGCGTTGGTGGGCCGTCTGGATCAAATAGTCCAGTATCATCTAAAGCTGGTGTTGCAGCTTCTACTCTTATAGCATCTATAGCCTCCGCATAAGTAGATATAGGTAAAAGCTCGTTGATACTATCTGCGCCTCCTTCAAAGCCAGGCTGTTTGAGTGTGTCATATACAATAAACTCTTTTTTTTCTTTTTTACCAGTGACACTACTTTCAACTGTGCTAGTCGTCGTCACTACATTGCCATCTTTATCTCGCTTAGGAACTTGTATTGTTCTTGACGGTTTATACACACCAGGATCATCCTTTACATTTTGTTTCTCTAAGGCACGTAAAGGTCTTACAGTAATGTTATATAGCTTTGTTAATATTCTGTCTTGGGCTTCAAACTCACTATTTAAAGACCTTGCTTCACCAGCTTCTACACCTGAGTTTAAAGGTAAAGTAATACTCATGGCATCTTGTACGGCTTCGTTAAGTTCTCTTAACTGAACTGTATTTAAATCCCCAAGCACTATGTTTTTGTTTTCTGTAAAGAAATCAAAATTTTGTAAAATATCTACTAACAGGTCTTGTTCTGTAGCATTTTCGGCTAAGTTAATTAAGGGTACTTCTATGTCATTAAATGCAGCTTCTCTGTCTAAGTTATTTGTACCTAAGAAAGACAGCCCCATTCTTTTGTTTAGTCTTACTAATTGTTTGTTAAAGTCTCTGGATGCAGGGTCTACATAAAATTTAAATATAGCTTTAGACATTGGTCCGGGTTGCGTTAGCATAGTAAAGGCTTTATTTATGTTTTTGTTTACTGGCCCCATGCCGTCTGGGCCCCTACCTGTTTCTAATAAATTAAGAGGCTCAGCTTTACCTAGTACACCTTCGGGGAAAAACTGTAACTCAAAGCCAAACTGTTTAGATAAATCTACTAAATCTAAGATAGCTGCAACTCTTTTTGCTGCATCGTTTTGTAACTCTTGCGTACTTCTTAAACCAGTTAGCCTTGTTATAGTTGTTACGCCTTCTAGCATAACTGAAATATCAATATCTATAGGTTTTTTACTTCTTGCCTCTGGGCTTGTGTCTCGCATCTTAAAAAAGATATTCTTCTTTTTATAGTTTTTACCTAAAGTTCTATCATGTGCCTGTCTAAAACGTAATTCAAAATCTTTCCTTCTATTCCTAAACCTAGATATATTTTCTCTAGTAAGTTCTTGGAAAGCTTTTTCTTCTGGTTGCATTCTTACTATTACAAAACTTTGTTTCTTGTATGGCACACCTTGTTTGTTTGTTGGGGGTGAAGATATGTAAGGGTCTCCTTTTTTACTAGCAGTTCTAAGTTTAGGTAGATTTCTTACTTCTACAAATCTTACAAACCCAAAATTGTTTGTAGTCCTAGATTCTTCTTCCGCTTTTTTTCTAAAAGTTTCTACAGCACGTTGTGATAAGAAAGGTCTTTGTTGTTCAAATTCTTGTCTAAGAGTTGAATGCCCATGGTCATTGAATAAACCATCAAGTTGTTCCTTAGTAGCTGCAGGGTCTGTTTTGCTTATCTTAAATGGTTGTTTTGTTTTAGGGTCTACGTATGGATTTTCTACAGTACCAGTACCACCTCTTTTTCTTATTGCCTCACTATCTTGTCGTATTGGTTCTCTTACTGTTGCTGCGTCTTCTTTTGCCAAACCTGACACATCTACATTAGCTTCTTTTAGTATTTCACTTACCCCTACTAAAGGTACATTATCTAGTTCTACTCCTCCCTCTTCTCTACCAAGACTGCTATCAACAGAAGTTCTTTGTTGTATACCTTGGTTGCCGCTTAGTATTCCTCCCTCATCTTCAGCTAGCGCTTCTAGTAACATGTTCATGTTTTCTGCTCGCCCTTCAAACGTTTGTAGCTTATCGAAATAATCTCTGTCTTCTTGTCTAGCTATTGTATTTTCTTCGGCGTTCTTTATATCTTGGTCTATTTCTAAGAACCTTAACCTTTGTTTACTACCAACAGGACCTACTCTATTAGCCATTTCTTTGACTGATTTAGCACCTGACATTTTCTTTACACTGTCTACGTAAAATACTAAATCACTAAAATTTATAGGTAGGTTGTATTCTTCTTGTATGTAGTTATCAAGTTCTGCTCTAGTTTCTTGATTTACTCTCCCTTTTCTTATATCTATGTTAGCAGCGCTTACCCTTGGGTCACGGGCGCCTCTATCACTTACGTTCCCAATATCATCTTGAGATGTATTCATTTCGCTAGCCGATTCAATTCCTGTTTCATCTGTTTGGAAAGCTTCTTTAATACTTGAGAAAGTTGTAGTGCCTGGTTGTAGTCCTTTCATCCTAAAGGCTCTATGTTCTGCTAAAGGCTGTGAGATGATCTTGTATCTTTTACGATCCATAGTCCCTAATAAAGTCTTCATGGCTGACTTTGCTTTTTCAAACTGGTTTGTGCCTGGGTCCTGATTAGTAGATTGGTACTTAGTAAATTCGTTTGTTTGTGTGTCAAATATACCAACCACCATGTTGTGGTTGTCGTTCCTAGCCTCGCTGTAACCTAGAGCATCAGCAAGAAAGGCTTCTAGTACGCCTGTATCAAATTTAGCAGGGCTATCCATTATGTTTGCTAGTCTTTGTGCTTTTACCTCGTTGGTAGTAAAAAAAGCACCTATTGGGGTTGCTACAGAAATAAAGTCTCCAGCTTTTTCAATTTGAGATTGAGCTTTTTTATAGTTAGCTTTGCTATCAATATCTACAAAAAAACTATCTACTGGGTTTTTAGGGTCGGCTGCATATTGGGCTTGTGTTATTAGTGCCTTAGGCCTTTCTCCCATGACACGGCCCAACATGGCCTGGCCTTCTCTTGTAGTAAATATTCTTGCAAGTTCTCTTTCAGCAGCGTTTCGTTGGCCTATAGTTCTAAGCTTATTAGATACTGCTGTAGCACTACCTAGCCCACCACCTACACCTACGCCACCCATCAAACCAGCAAACAAAGCGTTGATTCTATCTATTCTTGCTTGTGCCTTAGTGTAATCATCTTTTATTCTAAATTTTTGTTGTACGGATAGTTCTTCTTGGGCAAGTTCTGCAATACCCTCTGATAAACTAGTTGCCCCAGTAATAACTGCAAAATCTTTAAACATACTTGATGCAGGTGCTAAACCAGGATCAAATGGGTCATCTTTTACTCTTTTTTTAGTTCGTGCGCCTTTTGATAACTGTCTAAAAGTTATGCCCGCAGCTGCTGCTTCTGTTATAACTCCTGCTGCACCAAAGAGTTGCCCTTGGGCTAAAGCTTTTATAGCATCGGATTTACTTGTCATACCTTCATCTGCGTAGTCGCTAAAAGCTATACCAGTACCCATTCTTTGTTCTTGGCTAAATGCACCAAGTAATCCACCCTGTATAGCTCTTCTACCTTTTTTACTCTCTCTAATACCAGAGTACAACGTAGCCAGGTTTCTCTTATCTTGAGTGCTTAATGGGTAACGAGGTGTTTTACCAGCAGCTACTGCTACTTGGTTTATATAGGCTTTGTTAAATAAATTTTCTGCTTCATCTACTGTTATTCCAGCGTTTCGTCTCTGTAGGTTTGGTAAAGCTTTTTTTATACCTTTTCTTCTTAGGGATGAACTAGCGGCTGCCCCTGCTATCAAAGCTGGTGTTGCTGTACCACCAGTTAATACCGAGCCACCCACTACTATACCTGCACCTATTGCAGCTTCTACCATACTAGCGCCTAAAGAAGGTATAAACTGACCTGTAGCTGATGCAAAGTTTAAAAAGAAATCGTGGACATCTCTTTCTTCTATCGCAGTTGCAAAGTCGGCTTCTAGTCCTGCTAAGGCTAAACCACCTTGCTCTTCTATAAAATCTGCTTCTTTTAAACGTCTTTGTGCAGCTTCTTCGTTGCCCATAATAGTATTTACAGTAGCTGCAAAGTTTTTATTTTGGGCTGCAATGTTTAGGCCACCTGCTTTAAACCCAGCACCAAAGGCCTCTCCGAAGGTATCTATCTTCTCCGTACGTTGTACCTGTGGGCTTGTTATTGCTTGGCCCGAAGTTTTTAATTCTTCTTCGGTTAGTCTTGTGCTTGCTTGGGGGGTTCGCTGTCTAAACTGTGTCTGAGTATCACCCTCTTTTATTTGCTGAATTAGCTCTTGAGTTATCATTATCTTCCAGGAGCATCGGCAACTGCAGGTAGTATAAAGTCTCTTACGTTTTCAAATGAAGCTATATCATTAAACTCTTCAACAAATACAGCACCTGGTATAGTCTGTCCTACTTGTTCTCCTTGTGAGTTTACAAAGTAGACTTCTTTTATCTGTGCCCCACCTGTCTGAGGATTACCTTCATATACTGCTCGTGCTTTTGAAGTAAGTTGTCCTAATCCTGCGTTAAGGTCCTCAGGGCCAAATAACGCATTAATTATAAAGCCATACCTGTTTTGTCCGTCCTCGGCCATTATTGAGTATAAAGTTAAGCCTATGGCTTCTTCCATCTCGTCTCTTATTTGAGGAGCAGCATTTAGGAAACCACTTCGCTTAGCCCTGTTATACTCTGCTGACAGTTGACCAAAGTATACTGATCCTCTTTTGTTTATAAAGTCTGTATCTATTCTTCCGTCCTCTCTAAATGCATCTTTTATAAAGTCCCCAAATACTTTATTCATTCTTGTAGCAGAGTCCTTAGCAGCATCGTTTTTAATCTTACCTAGTGCAATTCTGTTTGCCTCATTTTGAATTTGTAATCTTTGGTTTTCATTTTCTACCGCTCTATCAAAGGTTTGTGCGTTTAGTCTATTTACTTCTGTACTACCAGTTTCTAGAAGATTTAAATTATCTTGGAAGTTTTTAGTAAAGTTATCTCCACCTTCTGCTACTGCAAGAGCAGCAGCAATCTCTACTCTGTTAACATCTAGTTCAGCATCATATTTTGGTATTTTTGTTAACTCTTCGGGCCCTGCTATTTTGTACTTGTTAAAAGCAGCACGGGCCTTGTCTAGTACATTTTGGTCGCCTGTTATTCGTTTTATATCTTCTTCGTTATTAACTATAAAAGCAAACTGTGCTTCTGCGCTAGCATTTAGAGGGAATCTAAGCAGTTGGTCTTCTCCTATTCTAGCTGTTATTTCTGCTTCTTCAGTTTTTGCTGCTTCTAAATCCTTGTCTGCTTGTATTTCATCTTCAGTTTTTGCGGCTGTGTTTCTTTGTAGAGGTGGGAACTTAGCGTCCATACCAAAGTCAAATTTTGTTTTCTTAGCTACTGTTTTATCTTGCTGTCTATCTTTGGCTTGTTCTTGTTTTACTCTAGACTGATCTAATCTTTTACCAATGTTTTGGTTTTGTTTATCTAGCTCTGCTTGATACGCTTGTCCTATACCTGATAAAATTGCAAACGCTTCTGCTGGTTCTAAGGCTCCGCCTGCCGCTGCATTTTCTGTATTTGCAATTGCTTCTTCTGGGGTATTTGATTCTTTTATCTTTCGCAGTAACACTTCTTTTTCTTGGGCTTGCATCAGCTCTACCCCTTGTCTTTTCGCTAGACCCCTAGCTCTATCTCCATATCCTGCTCTTTGTGAAGTAAGATTATTGACTTGGCCTTGTAGAATAGTGTTAAAGGTAGTTCTTAAACCTTCGTCATCTAAAGCTAAAACTATGTCGTTTGGGTCATTACTAAACCCTAATGTTTTTGGCACTATTCCTTGTTTACCTTTTATGTCTATAGTTATAGCACCGGTGTCCTTGTTTTTTCTTAGTCCAACAATTTCACCTTTTTCTATGTTTCCTGTTGTTATGTCTTTAAAACCTGTAGCAGTAGGACTTAGGTTTAAGACCCTGATTATTCTGTCTGCATCTTTAAAAGTTACAAATTCATCGTTGCCTTCCATGGGTACTTCTTCTCCCAGCGCCTTAGAAAAGTTTTCTTTGCTTATACCCCCAAACCCTTCACTTTCTAAATCCATGAACTCAATAAAAGGAGCTAGTTCGTCTACAACACTTCTAGAAGTTCTAACACCTTGTACATTCAATTGGTCTTGAATATTTAAAGCTCTATTTATATCGGCTAAACTCATATTGAAAATGCTGCTAAGATTGACGCTCCTGCACCCATAAGGCCACCCCTATATTGTGCACGAGCATTCTTATACGCTCCTTGTCTTGCTACTTCGTTCGCTGCGCCGGTTGCTAATCCAGATAATGCACGAGCATTTACCCCTTGCCCTATGCCTATTATTTCTCTAGTAAGAGCCTGGTTTATCTCTCTTTGTCTTACTCTAGCATTGTTAACGTTGCCCGCTAAACTTCTTTGGCCAGCTAATTGTGCGTTTCGTCGTTGTGCTTCTCTTTGAGCTGGGGACATACCTGCACCACCATACCTGTCTAAATTTCTTTCTTGTATTTCCGCTGCTATTTGATTTTGCCTAGCTGTGTTTTCTCTGGTCCTGTCTACTAAAGTTGTATCATCGAGCATGCCTAACAATTGTTGCTCGTACTGTCTAAAGTTACCTATGTAATCGTTATAGTCTTGTCTTAGTATTTGAGCAAAAGCTTTATCTGGGTCCTGCACCTCTCGCAGTTCTCCTGCGAAGTCTCTGTCTACTTGACCTGCATACATACTACCTAATCTAGCTAAATTAGTGCTTATCATCCTATACCTTGTCCTGTTAATATTTGAAATAAATTAGCATCAGGGTCAGCTATTTTTGGATCACCTTCTGGAGTTTTACTATCAGCAAATAGACCAGCATTATACTCGCTAAGGTTCTTACCTGCTGCTACACCAAGAGTTTTAAAAGCACCAATACCTGCCATCAATTCACTTTGATTAGACTTTGCATCTAACAGTGTATCTTGAGTTGATATTTTAGATGCAGTAGCTAAACCAGATTGTGTCTGTGCGTCCATTTCATTAGCTACTTTTACAGCACCAACTTGGTCTTGCCTTGCTCCAGCAAGTCCTTGAGTAGTACCTTGTAATAGCATATCTGAGCCTGCTACTGCTCTGTCTGCTTCTGTATTGATACCTGCTACTACTGCTCTGTTAGGATTAGCGCTTAGGGATTGATTTACGTCAGCATTAGCTCTGCCTTCTGCCATATTCATCAATGGGCCTTCTGAGCCAAACGCCCTTGCTGCTTCTTCAATCATTACAGGCAAGAAGTTTTCTCTAAAATGCTGTTTTGTTTCTCCAGCTATGGCTACCTGTATTTTATCTGTTTCACTAGCTTGGTAGTCTGATTTTTTAGGTCCACTCACTTTACTGTTCTCCTATAAATACTCATGTTCAATTCCCAGCCATTGTTTGGGAAGTATTGTTCTAATTTACGTACGTTGGATTGCGCTTCCAGGTACTTACAACCATACTTCTTAGCTAACTTATCTAGCCAGGGCATGTGGGTAACAATTACGTGTCCACCCTTGTTATAAGTATACGCTATCCACACGTACAATGTCTTGTCTTTTGTAAACCTATCTATTTCGATAGAGAGTACTATAAACCCGACTGGAGAGGTAAATAAAAAAGCTCTTTCATTTACACACTCACTGTAAACATCTTCAGGTATATAGGTTAAATCGGGATTGTCGGCTAATATGCTTTCTATGCCTGGTCTTACTTTGTTCCACGTGGAACGTATATCAGTAAGCACTGGTTCAATAAAGTCACTAGTAGTCGATCTCCTTTCCGTACTTTCCATAGCGCCTCCTTGGCATACCTATTCCTTTATACTTTACTGTTCTTTTTACACCAAGGTCACCGCCTCTTGCTTTTAGTTCTGCTTGGTTAATCTCTTGGTTAAACTGTGCTAAATATTCTCTAGCTGCGCCTACGTCCGTCCATTCTCTATTTGGCATACGTAGTAATCGGTACAGAGTGCCATATATAAGTGCATCTCTATACTGGTTAGAAATTGTAGTGTCTATGTTGTTTGAAGTCCTACTAGGTTTTAGTGCCACACTAGTTATAACTTCTTTTGACCCGCTTGGAACGGGTACTATCCAGAAAGTAGTTGGTGTTTTTTGCAGATACACGTGAGGATTACCGGTTCTGTTTCTCCAATCTGGATAGTTTAACTCTAAACTACGCGGACTTATGGGGTCCATATCATGGCCGTCGTGTGTCATTAATAAGACTTGATGCACCTCTGTACCTGTAGGTATATCAAAGTCATATTCAAACACGCCGGCTATGGTGTTAATTGGGTCTATATCTAAAACAAAAGCCTTAGAACGTTCGCAAAACTCTATCGTAGCGGAACGTAAGTTGGACTCTACTAATGTGTCTGGGCAGAAGGGCACATAGGGCAACACTTCTTTGACTAAAGAAGAGTAACTTGCCATTCTTAGCCTCCTTGTTGTGGCGCCATTTGCATGTTCATTGCGCCTATATTAGAAGTCCTGTCGTTATTCGGGCTTATAAGTTCCTGAGCTTGCATGCCTTGTCCGATACAATTCATAAACAACTGATAATGTTGGTTAGCTCTTTGTGCGTTTCCAGCATATTCAGAGTCTTTTTGGTATGCTCTAAACAACACATAATCCACAATAGCATTTGCATATATGTCATCTACAGAAATAGTAGCTGACGTATTTGCTAAGTCCGTTGGTGAGTTTGAGAAAACAATTTCTATAAATGCATTTGAGCCACTTGCTACTCCAGGATAAACATAGAAGTTTCTTGGGTCATCTTCATCAAATATATAATGCTTTACAATTGATCCATGCGCTGCATCTCCAGCAACAGTTGGGTCATTCCAATCTGGTTCTTGTGTGTTCAAGATATCAGCGTTTACTATTCTAATGGCTCTTTTACCTGTTGCTCCACCAGAAGCATCAGACATATTTCTAGTTACTTTAATTAGTCTCAATCCACCAGAGGGTAAAGATTGTTTTGTACCTGTAACTAGCTGTACATTAGAAGTGGTCGCTGAAGACTCCGGTCTATAGTTAACGATTTCTCTTTGTGCATCATTTATATATCTAAGTAATTCAGCTTCTGGCCATCTGACACTGGTGGTGTCTTGTAGAATATCTTTTACTCTAGATAATAAATTTGCGCCTGTTAGTGTCCCTGCCATAATTTATTACTCCGCTGCTTGTAGCTCCGCGATTAAGTCTGATTTCTTCTTACGCCTATCTAGTTCTATGCCCATGGTTCTACCGTGTGCTTCTAGTTCTAGTTTAGTCATGCTTTGTAAGTCTACTTTTTCTTCGTGCACTTCTACTACAGGCTCATCTTCTACGACGGGCGCCTCTTCAACGTGTACTTCTTCGTGGTCTTTGACTTCTACACAACCTGCTTGTAGGCATAATAAACCTAAGTCAGTTCCGACTTGTCTCGGTTCGCCTGCTTTTAAATGTATAGTTGCTCCCCAAGTAGAAGCTACTGTTTTATCGTCATCTGATACTATCCACATAATTTTTTACTCCTTAAAAATGGGTGGCTTTAATTAGCCACCCATAAAATATATCACAATTAGTATGCAACATCTAACGCAATAACACCAAAGTCTTCATTCTGACCTGTTACGTCTGAATGATAAACTGGCTTCTTGAGTCCGAATATCTTACCAATTGAAATACCGTTTTGGTTTCCATAGTCAAATGTGTCTTCAACTATTTCTGGGATACCAATATCAGCCATTGCTAATGCTTGAGCACCTGCAAAGATACATCTTGAATAGTTGACATCAGCATTTGCACCACCTTTATAACCAGCTGCGCCAGCGTTTGATGATGTTCCACTTAGAGCTCCAGTTGTGTTAAACACGTGTCTGAACTCATGGATCATGATTCCGTCTACCATTAAACTTGATGAGCCAGAGAACAAGCTTGATTGCGGTCCTCTAACACCAGCTTGTCTTACGTTAGCAAGAAAATCTGAGTCAAGTTTTAGATCAGCCATAACTTGCGGAGTTACGAAAAGATGGAATGTCTCATCGTTACCTGCGCCTCTTAGGCCTCTGATGTAGTTGTCTTTTGCAAAAGCTTTTAGATCAACTATAGTTTTATAGCTAAGTTTGTCAGCTGCTGTCATAGCAGTAACATCTCCGGCTTGTAAAGTAATGTTACCACTACCGTCAACATCTACTCTTCTATGTCTATTAGAAGTAGGTGCACTTACAGCACTCGAAAATTCTAAGTCGTTTAGGTTTTGCCCTGAGTTCATTGATGGTCTTAACCCACCATTGTTCTTAAGGTTATATCCAATACCACTTAAAGTAAGGAATGCTAATTGGTCCATTCTGTCAGCCATTGCGTATGCAAGTGCATCTCTTGAATGTTCCCTAAAGTTTACAACTGACTTTTGATCTGCAAGTCTACCAGATAATCTGTTTGCAAATCTTAGTTGGTCAATTGTTACGACGATGTCGAAAGCTCTTAATGCTTCTTCGTTTCCTTCGAGAGTGTTGTCTCCAACAATACCGTCGCCTGTCATGTCAGCTAAAAGAGTTAATACTGCTCTAGCTCCTTTTTCAGACTGGGTAAGTTCAGATATTCTCTGAACCATTGCGTTAGAACCCGCACCAGCGAATTGGTTAACGAAGGACATATTTCTAGCGACACGCCAAAAATCACGAGACCAGATGGTAAGCTGTTCACTGGTCAACGCAGCAAAGTTTGTATTTGCCATGATAATGTCTCCATTAATTAAAATTAACCAGTCGACTTATTGGAGCGAC
>Ga0163109_10001359_pt1 | contig 19374 bp, 16 predicted proteins | sample CRUFie1St13metaG_FD_108704 | JGI IMG/M metagenome (GOLD analysis project Ga0163109, IMG submission 108704) | Marine microbial communities from the Costa Rica Dome - CRUD Field 142mm St13 metaG | ecosystem: Environmental > Aquatic > Marine > Oceanic > Photic zone | place: Costa Rica: the Eastern... | reverse complement strand
ATCATCATTAGCTGCTGCTAATGAAATAATTTCTAAATATCCTAAAGGTAAACAACAAAGTGCGGTAATGGCATTACTTTATATTGCGCAAAGGCAAAATAATAATTGGATACCTTTAGCAGCGATGAAATATATAGCAAAGTTATTAGATATGCCTTACATAAAAGTTTATGAAGTAGCTACTTTTTATTCGATGTATAATTTATCTCCAGTGGGAAAATATTTTGTACAAGTTTGCACTACTACTCCATGTATGATTAGAGGAGCAAATAAATTAGTAGAAGCTTGTAAAGAAAAAATTTCTGAAAATGAGTCGGAATTGTCTAGAAATGAAAGTTGTTCATGGATAGAAGTTGAATGTTTAGGTGCATGTGTAAATGCACCAATGATGCAGATTAATGACGATTATTATGAAGACCTTGATAAGGAAAAAACTTTAAAAATATTAGATAAAATTTTAAGTGGTGAAACTCCAAAACCTGGTTCTTATAGAGGAAGAGTCAATAATGAACCTGAAAATGGTAGAAAAACTCTTATGGATTTAAAAAATGCTTAAAGATCAAGATAGAATATTTCAAAATTTATACAATGACCTTGGTGCTGATGTTGTGTCATCTCAAAAGAGAGGGGATTGGAAAAACACTAAAGAAATATTAGATAAGGGTAGAGACTGGATAATAAATGAAATTAAAGATTCTCAGTTAAGAGGTAGAGGAGGAGCCGGTTTCCCAACAGGTCTAAAATGGTCTTTTGCACCTAAAGAAGTTGGATCAAGGCCTCACTATTTGGTTATAAATGGGGATGAGTCAGAACCTGGAACTTGTAAAGATAGAGATATATTAAGATTTGAACCTCATAAATTAATCGAAGGATGCTTGATAGCCTCTTTTGCTGTTCAAGCTCATGTTTGTTATATCTATATCAGAGGAGAATATTTTGTTGATGGACAAAAATTACAAGCTGCGATTAATGAAGCCTATGAGAAAAATTTAATTGGTAAAAATGCATCTGGTACTGGATGGGACCTAGATATATACATTCATTATGGAGCAGGAGCTTATATTTGTGGCGAAGAGACTGCACTACTTGAGAGTATTGAAGGTAAAAAAGGTCAACCAAGATTAAAACCTCCATTTCCAGCATTAGTAGGACTTTATGGCTGTCCAACTATTATTAATAATGTAGAGACAATAGCTGTTGTTCCTACAATTCTTAGAAGAGGTGGTAAATGGTTTGCTTCTTTAGGAAAAGAAAAAAATACAGGGACAAAAATTTTTTGTATTTCTGGCAATGTCAACAATCCTTGTAATGTAGAAGAGGAAATGAGTATTTCCTTAAAAGAATTAATTGAAGTTCATGCTGGAGGTGTGATTGGAGGATGGGATAATTTACAAGCTGTAATTCCAGGTGGTTCATCAATGCCTTTAATTCCAAAGGAAAAATGTGAAACACTAAAAATGGATTTTGACTCATTAGTTGAGCAAAAAAGTGGATTAGGGACAGCAGGAGTTGTCGTAATAAATAAAGATCAAGATATTATTAGATGTATGGCTAGAATAGCAAGATTTTATAAACATGAAAGTTGTGGTCAGTGCACCCCTTGTAGAGAGGGATCAGGTTGGATGTGGAGAATGCTAGAGAGAATGGCTAAAGGAGAAGCTTCTAAAGATGAAGTTGAAATGTTAAGTGATGTGACTAAACAAATTGAGGGCCACACTATTTGTGCATTTGGTGAAGGATCATCGTGGCCTGTTCAGGGATTGTTAAGACATTTTAAAGATGAAATTAAAAAAAGAAATAAATTTGATCCAATTGTTAAGGAAAATAAAAATATACCTTATTTAGTAGATCAACATTTATTGGATAAAAATGCTTAAATTAAAAATAAATGATATTGATGTTGAAGTTGAAGAAGGTTTAACCGTTCTTCAAGCATGTGAGAAAATCGGTGTGGAGATTCCTAGATTTTGTTACCATGAAAAATTGTCAATTGCTGGAAATTGTAGGATGTGTTTAGTCGAGATGGAAAAATCCCCAAAACCTATTGCCTCATGTGCAATGCCAGCCGCAGATGGAATGGTAATTAAAACCAACACACCAAAAATTGAAAAATCTAGAAAGGGTGTAATGGAATTTTTATTAGCAAATCACCCATTAGATTGCCCTGTATGTGATCAAGGAGGTGAGTGTGATCTTCAAGACCAGTCGATGTTTTACGGTATTGATAAGTCTAGATTTAAAGAAAATAAAAGAGCTGTACCTGATAAAAATATGGGACCTCTAATTAAAACGCAAATGACTAGATGTATCCATTGTACAAGATGTATAAGATTTGCAACTGAAATTGCTGGAGTACCTGAATTAGGAGCCATAGGCAGAGGAGAAGATATGCAAATTACTACTTATTTAGAAAAATCTGTACAATCTGAATTATCAGGCAATGTAATAGACTTATGTCCTGTTGGCGCTCTAACTTCTAAACCCTATGCTTTTGAAGCTAGACCGTGGGAATTGAAAAAAACTGAAACAATTGATGTTATGGATGCTGTAGGCTCAAACATAAGAGTAGATACATATGGATGGGAAGTTAAAAGAGTTCTCCCAATTATAAATGAAGATATTAATGAGGAATGGATTTCTGATAAAACAAGGTATGCATGCGATGGTTTATTAAATCAAAGAATTGATACACCATATATAAAATATAATAATAAATTCGAAAAAGCTAGTTGGGCAGAAGCATACAAGATAATCAAATCAAAAATAGAAAACACAAATAAAGAAAAAATATGTGGTTTTGTGGGTGATCTTGTAAATATGGAAGCAAGCTTTATTTTTAAAGAATTTTTTGACAGAACCTTGGATAATTCAAATTATGATACTAGAGATAATAATAGGTTCATAGATACGTCTAATAGAGAGAACTATATTTTTAATTCAAAAATAAATGGCATCGAAGAGACAGATTTTATTTTGATGGTTGGTACGAACCCAAGATATGAGTCAACTATGCTTAATGCAAGAATTAGAAAAGCTTATTTAAATAATAAAACAAAAATTATTTCATTAAATGAAATTGGTGATTTGACCTATCCCTATGAAAGTTTAGACGGAAAAACACAAAATATTTTAGATATTTTTCAAAACAAAAATCTAATTTCGGAAATTATCATAAAGTCAAAAAAACCAATGATTATTTTAGGAGAGTCATTTTTAAATTTAAAATTATCAAAATTTTTATTTGATTTAATAAAAAACTTTCTTTTGAAAAATGGAAAATTTTCTGAAAATTGGAACCCCTTAAATATTCTTTCTTCAGATGCAGCAACAGTTGGCAATCTAGATCTAGATATTATTAATATAAATAGAAATCTTATAAAAGAGTTAAAAGAAAATAAATTTGAATTATTATATTTACTTGGACAAGATAATTTAAGATTTGATAAAAAAAACGAATTTATAATATATCAAGGTAGCCATGGAGATAGAGGTGCAGAAATAGCTGATATAATTTTACCTGGTGCTGCTTATACCGAGCAAAATGGTTATTTTACAAATACTGAAGGAAAGTTACAAAAAGCCTATAAAGCCTCATACCCACCAGGTGAAGCAAAAGAAGATTGGCAAATAATTAATGATTTAGCTGAATTAATGAATAATAGAAAACTTTTTAATGACAAGGAAGAATTAGAAAGCAGTATGTTTAATTATTTAAAATTAAAAAAAGATAAACAGAAATCCCACACAGTAATTGAGTTAAATGTTGAAACTTTTGTAAATGAAGATTTAAATATTTATTATAAAGATTATTATTTTTCTAATGTTGTTGCACGTTCTTCAAAAACAATGCTTGATTGTAGCAATGCAAAAATAGATGTCAAACGCACAGGCACAGAAGGCTAAAATGGAATATATTTCAATTATTATACAAGAAATTTATAAAATTTTATTCTTACTAATACCAGTTCTTGTATCAGTGGCAATGATTGTATGGCTAGACAGAAGAGTATGGGCTTTTGTTCAAAAAAGACAAGGACCGAATGTTGTTGGACCATTCGGCTTACTCCAATCACTAGCAGATGCGCTAAAATATATTTTTAAAGAGATAATAATTCCAGCGAGTTCAAATAAAATAATATTTATACTTGCGCCTATAATAACAATGACTTTGGCTTTAATTGCCTGGGCAGTCATCCCATTTAGTGCAAGTCAAGTATTAGCAGATATTAATGTCGGTATTCTGTATATATTCGCCGTTTCATCATTGGGTGTTTATGGAATTATTATGGGCGGTTGGGCATCAAATTCAAAGTATCCGTTTCTTGGATCCATAAGATCAGCTGCCCAAATGGTTTCGTATGAGGTTTCAATTGGAATTATTATAATAAACGTCCTTCTTTGTGTTGGCTCTTTAAATTTAAACGATATTGTGATTGCACAGCAGAATATGTGGTTTGTTGTTCCCTTGTTTCCAATGTTTGTAATATTTTTCATTTCAGCATTAGCTGAGACTAATAGACCTCCTTTTGATTTACCTGAAGCAGAGGCAGAATTGGTTGCTGGTTATCAGACAGAATATTCTGGAATGATGTATGCAATGTTTTGGTTAGGTGAATATGCAAATATTTTACTGATGTGTGCTTTGGGCTCAATTCTATTTTTAGGGGGATGGTTATCGCCTGTAGATATTTATCCTTTTAACATTATTCCAGGTGCTATGTGGTTAATCTTTAAAATTATTTTATTATTTATTTTATTTGCTTTAGTAAAAGCCATAGTCCCAAGATATAGATATGATCAATTAATGAGATTAGGTTGGAAAATATTTTTACCTTTTTCATTAATATATGTGATAATAACAGCGAGTTACTTATTTTATTTTAACCTTTTACCAACTAACTAATGAAAATTTCACGTTTATTAAAAACAATATTAATGGCAGATTTTATATCTGGATTAATAATAGCGATAAAAGAATTATTTAAGTCTAAAAAGACTATAAATTATCCATTTGAAAAAGGTAAGATAAGTCCCCGATTTAGAGGAGAACATGCATTAAGAAGGTACCCAAATGGAGAAGAAAGGTGTATAGCCTGTAAATTATGTGAAGCTGTTTGTCCAGCTCAAGCTATTACAATTGAGTCTGCTCCAAGACTTGATGGTAGTAGAAAAACAACTCGTTACGATATTGATATGATGAAATGTATATATTGTGGTCTTTGCGAGGAATCTTGCCCTGTTGATGCAATCGTACAAGGACCGAATTTTGAATTTTCAACTGAGACAAGAGAGGAGCTTTATTATACAAAAGAAAAATTACTAGACAATGGTGATAGATGGGAAAACATTCTTGCTGCTAATATAAAATCAGACAATCCATACAGGTAAATCTATGATAGCACACGCAATTTTTTTTTATATATTTTCATTTATTGCAATAATTTCAGCAATAATGGTTACTGCATCTAAAAATACTGTTCACTCAGTTTTTTTTTTAATATTAGACTTTATTAGTATCTCATGCTTGTTCATTATGATTGGAGCAGAATTTTTAGGCATGATAATGTTAATTGTCTATGTTGGAGCAGTTGCAGTTTTGTTTCTTTTTGTAGTAATGATGCTAAATGTTGCTCAACAAAAAAATCAATGGTTTCTGTCGACAACTAGCTCTAAACATATACCAATAGGAATTATAATTAGTGCTATTATCTTTTTTGAATTAATCATAGTTATTGGAGGTTGGAAATATAAACCAGATTTATTTGATATTAATAATTCTTTATTACTTTCAGAAATAAGTAACACGCACTCTCTTGGTCAAATATTATATACGGACTATATTCATATTTTCCAAATTAGTGGGATGATATTATTAATTGCAATGATAGGCGCAATTGTTTTAACTTTTAGACAAAGAGATGGTTTAAAAAAACAAAGCTATATAAAACAAATCTCTAGAGAGAGATCCGAAGGTGTTGAAGTAGTTGAAGTATCCTCAAACACAGGGGTGAAAATTGATGATTGAAATAGGTTTAGGACACTATTTATCATTAAGTGCTATTATATTCACTATTGGTGTAGTTGGTATTTTTTTGAATAGAAAAAATATTATTGTTATATTAATGAGTATAGAATTAATTCTCTTAGCAGTTAATATAAACTTAGTATCCTTCTCAATTTTTTTAGGAGATTTATCGGGTCAAGTCTTCACTTTATTTATCTTAACTGTTGCAGCTGCCGAAGCTGCCATAGGTTTAGCAATAATAGTAGTTTATTATAGAAATTCAGGAACAATTAGAGTTGAAGAAATTGATAAGCTGAAAGGTTAATTATGGAAATTTCAATTTTATTCCTACCTTTAATCGCTTCAATTATCTCTGGATTTTTTGGAAGATATATTGGTGATAGAAATTCAGAGATAGTAACGAGTACACTTGTATCAATATCTGCTCTATTATCTATTTCTGTCCTTTATCAAGTAATAGTTAATCAGTATGAGGAAAATATTATTATAGCAACTTGGATTAATTCTGGATCTTTAGATGTAAATTGGTCTATGTTAATTGATCCATTGTCTGCAGTAATGCTTGTCGTTATCACATCTGTATCATCCTTAGTACATATTTACTCGATTGGTTATATGTCTCATGATCCGCATAAACCAAGATTTATGGCTTATTTATCTTTATTTACCTTTGCAATGTTAATGCTTGTAACTTCAGATAATTTTATTCAATTATTTTTCGGTTGGGAGGGAGTTGGACTATGTTCTTACTTTTTGATTGGTTTTTGGTTTAAAAAAGAAAGCGCTAATGCTGCAGCCATAAAGGCATTTGTAGTTAACAGGGTAGGTGACTTTGGATTTGCTTTGGGAATTTTCTTAATTTTCTATTTATTTGGGACAGTAAATTACTCAGAAGTATTTCAGCAAATCCCAACAGTTGTTGATAAAAATTTATCTTTTTTAGGAATGAATTTAAAATCTATTGATCTAATTTGCTTATTACTATTTATAGGTGCTATGGGAAAATCTGCTCAGATATTCCTTCATACTTGGTTACCAGATGCAATGGAGGGACCAACACCTGTTTCGGCATTAATCCATGCAGCAACAATGGTAACAGCAGGTGTATTTTTAGTTGTAAGATGTTCACCAATTTATGAATATTCACCTTTAATCTTAAATTTAGTAACAATTATTGGAATGACCACAGCATTTTTTGCAGCTACTGTAGCCTTAGTACAAACAGATATTAAAAAAATAATTGCTTATTCTACATGTAGCCAACTTGGTTATATGTTTTTTGCTGCAGGTGTAGGTGCTTACAATGTTGCTATGTTTCATTTGTTCACCCATGCATTTTTCAAAGCATTATTATTTTTAGGTTCAGGATCAGTAATTCATGCTTTTAAAGATGAGCAAAATATAAATAATATGGGAGGTGTATGGAAAAAATTACCATACACATACGGTTTAATGATAATTGGGACCTTGGCTTTAACAGGGTTTCCATTTTTATCTGGATTTTACTCGAAAGATGCGATTATAGAATTTGCATATTTAAAAGGAAATACTACCGGTTATTATGCTGCCGGGGTTGGTATATTTACTGCTTTTTTAACATCAATATATTCTTGGAGACTAATATTTAAAACTTTTCATGGAGAGTATAATAACAAGAATATTGAAAAAGAGGAGATTCATGAGTCTTCTTTAGTCATGCTTATTCCTTTATTTATATTATCTGTAGGTGCTATATTTGCTGGTTTTTTATTTAAAGATCTTTTTATTGGTCACACTGGTGAAAATAATTTTTGGTTAAATTCTATAAAGTTTTTAACACCTTTAAGCTTAGACCATCCACCAACATGGTTTTTACTTTTAACACCTTGTTTGGTGTTAATATCAATTCCAATCGCTTATTATTTATTCGTTAAAAATAAAGAATTACCTAATGCGATAGCCTCAATAAACAAACCATTACATAATTTTCTTGTAAATAAATGGTATTTTGATGAGTTATATGAAGTTTTATTTATCAAATCTTCAAAAAAAATAGGTTTATTTCTTTGGAAATTTTGTGATGGCACTATAATTGACGGTTTTGGACCTGATGGAATTTCTTCAATAATAAAAAAGTGCTCTATAAAAGCAAATAAATTTCAAAGTGGCTTTATCTATCAATATGCATTTATCATGTTGCTTGGTTTTTCTGCTTTACTAACTTTTTTAATTGTTAAATAATGAACTTTCCAATCTTATCTTCGCTTATATTATTACCAAGTATTGGTGCCTTCTTTCTATTTTTCACTAAAAGTAACGAAGAGAATAATAACACAGTAAAATATGTAGCGTTATTCACTTCTCTAGTGAATTTTTTCTTATCAATATATCTATGGGTACTTTTTGATAGATCAACTTCAGAATTTCAATTCGTTGAGAATAGAATTTGGATTAAAGATTTTATTAATTATAAAGTAGGAGTTGATGGAATTTCAATACTTTTTATAATTTTAACAACGTTTATTACTCCACTCTGCATTATTTCTATAAACAGTTCGATAAAAGTTAGACTTAGAGAGTTTTTAATTGCCGTTCTGATAATGGAATCTTTTATGCTGGGTGTTTTTTGTGCATTAGACCTTGTTATTTTTTATCTTTTTTTTGAGGCAGGTTTAATACCAATGTTTCTTATAATTGGTATTTGGGGAGGAGAAAGAAGAGTTTATTCTGCTTTTAAATTTTTTTTATATACTTTACTTGGATCAGTATTAATGCTGGTAGCAATTATTTCAATATATTGGATTTCTGGCACTACTGATGTTGTTAAGCTTTACGAGCTTGGTATTAATCCAAAATATCAAAATCTTCTGTGGCTTGCTTTTTTTAGTTCTTTTGCTGTCAAAACCCCTATGTGGCCAGTACATACTTGGTTGCCAGATGCCCATGTTGAAGCTCCAACAGCTGGTTCAGTTTTATTGGCAGCTATTTTACTTAAAATGGCCGGTTATGGATTTATTAGATTTTCTCTTGGATTGTTTCCAATAGCTTCAGAAATATTTACGCCATTGATTTATGTATTGAGTGTTATTGCAATTATTTTTACATCTTTAATAGCTCTTATGCAGGAGGATATGAAAAAATTAATTGCTTATTCCTCTGTAGCACATATGGGTTTTGTCACTCTTGGTGTTTTTACAATCCAACAACAAGGTATTGAAGGTAGTATTATCCAAATGATAAGTCATGGCCTAGTATCTGCAGCTTTATTCTTATGCGTTGGAGTTGTATATGATCGTATGCACTCAAGATTAATAAGTACATATGGTGGAATAGTTACTATCATCCCAAAATATTCTGTTTTATTTATGATTTTTGCTTTAGCTTCTCTTGGTTTACCAGGAACCAGCGGGTTTATAGGAGAATTTTTAATTTTAATGGGCGCTTTCAAAGATAATTTTTTGGTTGCAGTAATTGCCAGCATTGGAGTAATTTTGGGTGCAGCATATATCCTTTGGATGTATAAAAGGGTTGTTTTTGGAAATTTAGTAAATACAGATTTAAAAAAAATGGTTGATTTAAATAAATCTGAAATATTTATTTTATTATCATTAGCAATACCTATATTATTTTTCGGTTTTTATCCTGAACCCTTAATAAACACTATTGAAGTTTCTATTGAAAATTTAATAACTACATACAATGAAAAGTTAGTGATTAATAAATTATGATGAATTTAGAGTTAGTATTTCCCGAAATTTTTCTTTCTTTATCAATTATGTTTTTACTACTACTAGGGGTTTTTAAAAAAAAGAGCTCTAAATTGGTACTAAATATTTCTTTAATCGTTTTATTAATTATAGCAGTAATAACTTTTAATGAGACAATGGGAGTTAGTAAAACAACTTTATTTAGTGGGAGTATAATAATTGATTATTTGTCATCCTTTATGAAAATAGTAACTTTAATTTCTGCCTTTTCAGTTTTAGTGATTTCCACAAATTATTTAAAATCTTTTAAAATTTTTAAGATTGAATATCCAATTTTAATACTAAGTTCTGTTTTAGGAATGATGATAATGATTAGTTCTAACGATTTAATAGTTTTTTATATGGGTCTAGAACTACAATCGTTAGCTTTATATGTTCTAGCAACTTTTAATCGAGATCAAATTAAATCTTCTGAAGCAGGTTTGAAATACTTTGTTTTAAGTGCCTTATCCTCAGGATTATTATTATATGGATGTTCTTTAATTTACGGTTTCACAGGATCAACTAATTTTGACATTATAGCCGATCAACTTAATTCAAGTGAATATGCATTAACTTTTGGGATTGTATTTATCTTAGTTGGTTTAGCATTTAAAATTTCTGCAGTTCCATTTCATATGTGGGCACCAGATGTTTACGAAGGATCTCCTACATCGGTAACTTTATTTTTTACAATGGTGCCAAAGATTGCTGCTTTAACGGTATTTATTAGATTTTTATATGTTCCTTTTTTAAATCAAATAGATCAATGGCAAACAATTTTAATTTTTTTATCTATAGCTTCTATGCTTTTTGGAGCAATAGCAGCCATTGGGCAAAGAAATTTAAAAAGACTTATAGCTTATAGTTCGATAGGTCACGTGGGTTATGCTTTAGCAGGCGTAGCTACTGGAACTAATGATGGAATACAAAGTTCAGTTATCTATATTACTATCTATATTTTAATGAATTTGGGTTTTTTTTCATGCTTACTTATGATGAGAAGAAATAATGAATATTATGAGGAATTAGATGATTTATCAGGTTTGTCAAAAAATCATCCTCTATTATCCATCTCAATGCTTATAATTTTATTCTCTTTAGCCGGCATCCCTCCAATGGCAGGTTTTTTTGCAAAATTTTATATATTTAAATCAGTTTTAGAACAATCAATGTATTTCTTAGCTATAGTTGGCTTGTTATCAACGGTTATTGCTGCTTTTTATTATTTACGTATAATAAAGATTATTTACTTTGATAAAGAAAAAGAAAGCTATGATAAAGATCACAGTTTGTGGTTAAAATTTTCCCTAGTCTCATCCACAATATTGATACTAGTTTATTTTATATTTCCAAGCAGGTTAATTGAGATTGTTTCTAAGATAAATATTATTTAATGAGATTTAAAATTTTTAAATTTAAACAAGTTAAAAGTACAAATGATACAGCAATAAGAATTATTAAAAAAACAAATCTTAATTGTGGAATAGTTTATTCTGAATTACAAAATGCGGGTAGGGGTCAATATGGAAAAAAATGGATATCTCAAAAAGGGAATTTGTTTGTTAGTTTTTTTTATAATCTAGAAAACTTTAATATTTCACTTAAAAGATTAACGGTATTAAACTCCTCGTTTGTTAAAAAATTCTTATCCAAATATTATAAAAAAAAAATTATTTTTAAAAAACCTAATGATTTGGTTATAGAAAAGAAAAAAATTTGTGGAATATTACAAGAAACTATCAATAAACTTAACAATAGTTACTTAATAGTAGGCATAGGTATAAATCTTGTAAAGAATCCGTATATAAAAAATTATAATACAACAAACCTTTATGATCTAACAAAAAAAAAGTTATCAAAAAAAATTGCTTTAAATGAATTAAAAGAAATTTTCGAAATAAATTTGAATAAAGTTAATAGAGGTAAAAAAATTATTAAATGAATATTTTAGGAGATATAGGAAATTCAGAAACTAAAATTTTTTTAGTTGATGCAAAAGGTAGAATTATTAAAAAAATTTTTTTTTCAACTAAGGAAGTTGATCATAAGCTTTTGGAATTAAAATTTAATTTTTTAATAAAAAATTTTAAAGATATACAAAAAATTTTATTTTGTAGTGTCGTTCCTAAGTCATTTCGTCTTATAAAAATATTCTTAAAAACAAAAACAAAAATAAAATGTTATGAAATTAAAGATTTAAATCTTAAATCCCTAATAAATATAAAAGTTAATTATAAGCAAGTAGGCTCTGATAGACTGGCTAATGCCATAAGTTTGATTAATTTTAAAAAAAATTATATTATTTTAGATCTAGGAACTGCAACCACGTTTGATGTTCTGATTAAAAAAACTTATATAGGTGGAATTATTGCTCCAGGGATAAGAATTTCATTAAATACTTTATCTGATAAAGCTTCTTTAATCCCAAAAATTAATTTAAAAAAAATCAAAAAAGTTATAGGCAGAGATACAAAAAGTGCAGTTAGATCTGGTTTTTTTTGGGGTTATGCTGGTTTAATTGACAATATTATTAATTTGATTAAGAAAGAAAAAAGAAAAACTTTTGAATTAGTTATTACAGGAGGTTTTTCTGATTTATTTATAGGTTCAATTAAAACTAAATTTACAAAAAATAAAAATATTACATTAAATGGTCTAATTAAAATTTCTAGGTTAATTAAATAGATGAAAGAAGAATTATTATTTTGTCCACTTGGCGGTTCTGGTGAAATAGGAATGAACATGAACCTTTTTGGCTATGGTAAGCCAGGGGATCATAAATGGATAATGGTAGATATTGGAGTAACTTTTGCTGACGATACTATCCCAGGTATTGATTTGATTTATCCGGATCCAGGTTTTATTGTTGAAAAAAAAGAAAATTTATTAGGTATAGTTCTAACTCATGCACATGAAGATCATATAGGAGCCATTGCACATTTATGGCCAAAGTTAAGATGTAAAATTTTTGCAACACCTTTTACAGCAGTTTTGATAAAAGAAAAGTTTAAAGAGAAACAAGTTGATATAACAAAAGATCTAAAGATTGTTGAATTAAATGGAAATATATCACTAACACCATTTGATATAGAATATATTACTTTAACACATTCAATCTTAGAACCTAATGGTTTAAGAATTAAAACACCAGCTGGAATACTCCTTCATACAGGAGATTGGAAAGTTGATCCTAACCCTTTGATTGGTGAAGAAACAAATTCAAAAAGGCTAAAAGAAATTGGAGAAGAAGGTGTTCTTGCCATGATTTGTGACTCTACGAATGTTTTTAGTGCTGGAAGATCTGGTTCAGAGCTAGATGTTAGAAAAAATCTTTTGAATATAATGAGTAGACTGAAAAAAAGGATCATAATTACCTCGTTTGCCTCGAATGTTGCCCGAATGGAAACAGCATTTTATTGTGCTGAAAAAACTGGTAGACAAATTTCTTTGGTGGGACGATCCATGCATAGAATTTATAAAGCTGCTAAACAATGTGGATATTTAAAAAATACAATCAATCCAATAGATCCTAGGGATGCAAAAAATTTTCCTAGGGAAAAAATTGTTTATTTGTGCACCGGAAGTCAAGGTGAACCTATGGGAGCAATGATGCGAATATCAAACTATACTCACCCTGATGTATTTATTGAAAAAAATGATGCAGTAATTTTTTCTTCAAAAATAATTCCAGGTAATGAAAAAAAACTTTATAAATTACACAATCAATTAGTAAAAGAAGGGATAGAAGTTATTTCAGAAGAAACAGATTTTATTCATGTTTCAGGTCATCCAAATCGAGAAGATTTAAAAGATATGTATGAGTGGGTGAAACCACAATGCGTGATACCAGTCCATGGAGAACATAGACATATGATTGAACATATTAATTTCGCTAAAGAAATGCAAGTACCTTATCCTGTTCAAGTTGAAAATGGTGATATTGTAAGATTATACCCTGGTAATAAACCTGAGGTATATGATAAAGCTCCAAGTGGAAAATTATATTTGGATGGTAGCGTAAGTGTTGAAGAAGAATCTCAATCAATAAAAGATAGAAGAAATTTAAGTGCAAATGGATATCTAGAAATAACTATTTTATTAACTGCAAAAGGAAATATACACAATAACCCAATAATCTCTTTTAAAGGTTTGCCAATATATGAAAAGGATGAATTTATTTATAGCTTAGAAAATGAAATTGAAAAAACAACCAAAACATTTAGTCTAATAAATAAGAAACAAGAATATAATCTCATAGATGCTTTAAAAATCAATTGTAGAAAACATACAAAAGAAAAGACAGGCAAACGTCCTTATACTAATATAAATTTAGTAAGAATTTAATGAGCCCGACTGGACTAGCGATAATTTATATAATTATTTGGTGGATAACTTTTTTTGCAATTCTACCGATTGATGTAGAAAGAAAAAAAATGATTAAAATAGATGGTGAAGATCCAGGGTCTCCTGAGAACCCTAAAATGTTAAAAAAATTCATTTATTGCACAATAATCACAACAATTTTATTCATAATAATTTTTTTGCTGATGAAATTTGAATATTTAAATTTAAGAAATATAATCGTTTAACATGCTTATTTCAAAATCATTTATTCCAATTCTAAAAGATAACCCTTCAGAGGCAAAAATAAAATCCCATCAATTAATGTTAAGGGCTGGAATGATAAAACAATCTTCAGCAGGAATATACTCATGGTTACCACTTGGATTTAAAGTGATGAAAAAAATTGAGAGAATAGTTAGAGAAGAACAGAATAAGATCGGTGCTCAAGAAATTTTAATGCCGACTATTCAATCTAGTGAAATTTGGAAAGAAAGTGGTCGATATGAAGATTATGGTGAGGAAATGCTTAGAATTAAAGATCGTCAAGATCGAGAGATGCTTTACGGACCAACCAATGAAGAATTAGTAACAGATATTTTTAGATCTTCGGTAAAATCTTATAAATCGCTTCCTCAACTTTTATATCACATTCAATGGAAATTCAGGGATGAAATTAGACCAAGATTTGGGATTATGAGATGTAGGGAATTTTATATGAAAGATGCTTACTCGTTTGATATTTCAGATGAAGAAGCATTATTTTCTTATAATAAATTTTTTTTGTCATATTTGAATACTTTTAAAAGATTAGATCTTAAAGCTATTCCAATGGCTGCAGATACAGGACCAATAGGAGGCAATCTATCACATGAATTTATTATTTTAGCAGATACTGGTGAAAGTAAAATTTACACTGATAAAAGAATTTTTGAAATAGATAGTGATTTTGCACAATTAGAAAAAAAATCTCTTCAAAAATTAAGAGATAAGTTTGAAAAATTTTACTCAGTAACGGACGAAAAATTTAATAAAATTGAATTTGAGAAAAAAGTCTCTGAAGAAAATCGCTTGAAAACTAAAGGAATAGAAGTTGGTCATATATTTTATTTTGGAGATAAATACTCCAAACCGATGAATGCTTCAGTGGATCTACCAGGGGGAAAAAAAGATTTTGTTAAAATGGGCTCTTATGGAATTGGAGTATCAAGATTAGTGGGAGCTATAATAGAGGCTAAATATGATGAAAAAAACGAAATCATGAAATGGCCAATATCTGTTGCTCCTTATGATATTTCAATTATTGCTATGATAAATAAAAATGATACCTCCTCAATAGACAAAGCAAAAAAAATTAGTTTAAAATTAGAGGAAAATGGAATCGATACGATAATTGAAGACTCAGATGAAAATTTTTCATCAAAGATAAAAAAGATGAATTTAATCGGCGCACCTTTTCAAGCTATAATTGGTAAACAAAGTGATGGGGATTTAATAGAATTTAAAGAAATTGGAAAAGAGACACAAAAAGTAGACATAAGCAAGATCATTAAGTTAATAAGAGTTAAAAAAGGTTCAAAAGAATATTGATTTCTACATTAGAAAAAGAAATTACTTTAAGATTTTTAAAAGCCAGAAAAAAAGATGGTTTTTTAAATGTCATTTCTATTTTTTCTTTTATTGGTATCAGCCTTGGTGTTGCAGTTTTAATTATTGTAATGTCTGTAATGAATGGTTTTAGATCAGAATTAATTAACAAAATTATTGGTTTTAATCCACATGTAACGGTGCAAGCTTATGAAAATGAAATTAAAATTGAAAATTTAGAAAATAAAAACCTAAGTTTTATCTCAAAAAATTTAATTTTAAGTAACTCTGGCGAAGCTATTATAATTAAAACTGATATTTCAAAAGGTGTTCTTCTACGAGGATATAAAAAGACCGATTTTTCTAAATTGGATATAATTAATAATCAGAATTTTATTGGAAAAAAGAATAATTTAGAAAAAAATTATATTTCAATTGGAAAAGAATTGAGTTTTGATCTTGACTTAAAAATTGGAGATAATATCACCATAATGTCATCCTCAGGTATTGAGACGATTATTGGCAATCTTCCTAAACAAAAAACTTTTATAGTTGCTTCTCTTTTTGAAAGTGGGTTAGGAGATTTTGACAAGAATGTTGCTTTTATAAATTTAAAGACACTAGAGGAATTTTTTAATTTAGATACAAAAGATCGAAATTTAGAAATTTATCTCCACAATCCTGTCAAAATTGAAAATCAAAAATTTATTATACAAAAAATTTTTCCTAATGATTTTGTTTATAGCTGGTCTGATACTAATAGTTCATTATTTTCAGCACTTAAAGTTGAGAGAAATGTGATGTTTATTATTTTATCTTTAATAGTTGTGGTCGCAGCTTTTAACATAATATCTGGACTAACAATTCTTGTTAAAAACAAAACTCGTGAAATAGCTATTTTGAAATCAATTGGTGTACTTAATAAATCTATAGTTAAAATTTTTTTTCTTGTAGGTGTTACCATTGGCACACTTGCAACTTTCTTTGGTATATTTTTAGGAGTTATTTTTTCACTTTATGTAGAAAATTTACGTCAATTTTTTAGTGACGTTTTCAATATAACTTTGTTTCCTGAGGAAATATATTTTCTCAGTACAATGCCTTCTGAAATAAACCCTTACTCTATTTTTATTATCTCAATATGTTCAATTTTTATTACTATAATTGTCTCTATATTTCCTGCCCTGAAAGCAGCAAATTTAGATCCAGTAAAAGGCTTAAAATATGAGTGATTTAATTATTTTAACAAAAATTAATAAAAGTTTTAGTAAAAAAAAAATTAAAGTTTTAAAAAATATTTCTTATAAATTTAAAAAAGGTAAAATATACTCTTTAATAGGTCCCTCAGGGTCTGGTAAATCAACATTATTAAATTTACTATCTTTAATTGATAAACCTAATTCTGGATCAATCACTATTTCTGATAAACTGATAAATTTTAATGAATCAAATTTAAATGACGTCATTAGAGCAAACAAAATTGGTATAATTTATCAACAAGATAATTTGCTTCCAGACTTTACTGCTTTAGAAAATATTTATTTGGCTAGTTTAGCTGGAGGAAAAAATAAAGAATTCTCAATCGTTAAAGCCAAAAAACTATTAAAAAAGATGGGACTTTTAAGTAGAGCTGATCATTACCCTTCACAACTTTCTGGAGGAGAAAAACAAAGAGTGTCAATTGCAAGAGCATTAATCAATGATCCAGAAATTGTTCTGGCAGACGAACCAACGGGCAGCTTAGATCTGAAAACAGCTAAAGAAATTTTTTCAATTTTAAAAAATCAAATAAATAACAAACGTTTGATAATTTTTGCAACTCATAATAGATTTTTTGCTAATAAGTCAGATTGCTTATTGGAAATAGTTAATGGTAATATAAAAAACATTAATGGGTGAGTCAAAAAATTATTCTTTTAATCATTTAAAAATACATTCACAATATTCAATTTGTGAAGGTGCAATTAAAATAGATGAATTAAAAGAATATTCAAGAGAATGTAAATTAAGATCTTTAGGCTTATCAGATACATCCAATTTATGTGGAGCTTTAGAGTTTGCAGAAAAAATATCAAAAGTTGGAACCCAACCAATAATTGGCACTCAAATAAATTTTAAGTTTATAGATACAATTGGTCTTTTGCCATTGTTTGCATTAAATGAAATTGGGTACAAAAGAATAATAGAATTATCGTCTTTATCTTACTTAGGAAATAACCAAATTTCAGAACCACATCTTGAATTTGATGAGTTATTGAAAAATACTGATGGGGTATCCGTATTTTCTGGAACAATAAATGGATTATTTGGTAAATTATATGATAAAGGAAAGTTCTCAGAAATAAATGACCTTTATTTAAAATTAAAAAAAAATTATGGAAATAGATTTTACATAGAAATTCAGCGTCATGGAGATCAGAATGAGAAAGGATTTGAAAAATTTAATTTATCAAAATCTCTCGAACAAGAAATTCCAATAATTGCCACAAATGAAGTTTTTTACGTAGAGAAGTCAATGCATGAAGCACATGATGCTTTAATTTGTATTAAAAATAAAACATATATAAACGAAAAAAATAGAATTAAATTTACAGATCAACATTATCTTAAGAGTAATTCTGAAATGACAGAATTATTTGCTGATATTCCAGAAGCTTTAGAAAATAATTATAATTTTCCTTATCGGTGCAGTTTTAAACCTTTATTCTCAAAACCTATTCTTCCAAATATAAGTTCTAATGAAGATGGAAAAGCAGACGAAATACTTAAAAAAAAATCTATAGAGGGTTTAAAAGAAAAGTTTAAAAAATTTTTCCAAATAAATTCTGAGGCTATTTCCTCTAATAAAAAATTTTTACTTTATAAAGATAGATTAGACCATGAGCTTGATATTATAATTGAGATGAAATATGCAAGTTATTTTTTGATTGTATCTGATTATATTAAATGGGCTAAAAATAATGATATTCCAGTAGGTCCCGGTAGAGGTTCTGGTGCTGGCTCATTAGTTGCATGGTGTCTATCGATTACCGATGTGGATCCAATAAAATTTAATTTAATTTTTGAAAGATTTTTAAATCCAGACCGAATTTCAATGCCAGATTTTGACATAGATTTTTGTGAAGAAAAAAGAGATTTAGTTTTTAAATATTTGCTAAGTAAATACAAAAACAGTGTAGCTCATATAATTACATTTGGTAAATTAAAGGCCCGAATGGTTATTCGAGATGTTGGCAGAGTGTCTGGATTATCATATGGATTTGTAGACAGTATATCGAAAATGATACCTTTTGATCCATCTAGACCGCAAAACTTAACTGAGTGTATTGCAACTGAACCTAGACTTCAAAAATTAATAAATGACGATTCAAGGGTTAAAAAACTTATAGACCTTTCATTAAAACTTGAGGGTTTAAACAGAAATGTTGCAACTCATGCAGCTGGGGTTGTAATTGCAGATAGGAAACTTACTGAGGTAGTTCCATTATATAAAGATCCTACAGCTGACTTACTATTACCATCTACTCAGTTTGATATGTATTCTGCTGAAAATTCTGGTCTTATCAAATTCGATTTTTTGGGTTTAAAAACACTTACTGTAATAAATAAAACCATTAAACTACTGAATAAAAAAAAAATTGATTTCAATTTAGAGAAAATAAATTATGAAGATCAAACAGTTTTTGATTTGTT
>Ga0163109_10001358_pt1 | contig 19384 bp, 19 predicted proteins | sample CRUFie1St13metaG_FD_108704 | JGI IMG/M metagenome (GOLD analysis project Ga0163109, IMG submission 108704) | Marine microbial communities from the Costa Rica Dome - CRUD Field 142mm St13 metaG | ecosystem: Environmental > Aquatic > Marine > Oceanic > Photic zone | place: Costa Rica: the Eastern... | reverse complement strand
TTCTTCCCATAGAGCCGTGGTAGACCACCACGTTGATAGGCTGGGTGTGGAAGTGCGGTAACGCATGTAGCTGACCAGTACTAATAGCTCAATTGGCTTGATTTATGCACTGAAAAAAATTTTAACATTTATTAAATTTATAGATTAAAATGATATAACAATTGATATTGTATTTAATATAGATATTAAATGTGTTGGTTATGAAAAAAAATCATCATAAACAAATTAAAATTTTTTATAACGACATCTCTGAAATAAGTAAAAAAATCAACCAAAAACAAATTTATAAATTAATCAAGTCCATCTTTAAAATAAAATCTAAAAAAGGTAGAATTTTTTTCATTGGTGTTGGTGGAAGCGCGGCCAATAGTTCCCACGCTGTAAATGATTTTAGGAAACTTTGTAACATAGAAGCATACAGTCCAGCAGATAATGTTTCTGAACTTACAGCTAGAATAAACGATGAGGGATGGAATTCAAGTTTTTCAAATTGGTTAAAAATTTCTAACTTAAATTCAAAGGATGCCTTGTTTGTGCTCTCTGTAGGTGGTGGAAATATTAAAAAAAAAGTTAGTGTAAATATCATAGAGGCAATTAAATATGCAAAAATTAAAAAAGCAAAAATATTTGGAATTGTTGGTAGAGATGGAGGTTATACTAAAAAACAAGGAGACAATGTAATCGTAATTCCAAACATTAACAAAAAAAATGTAACCCCTTACACAGAAGCTTTTCAAGCGGTAATTTGGCATAGTATTATCAGTCACTCAATATTAAAATCTAATTTAACAAAGTGGTAACAAGTGAGGAAAGCCAAAATATCAAACAACAATAAAAAAAAATTAGAAATTTTTTCCTGGGGAATTTTTGCTTAATTTTTGTATTGACACATTAATAGCAGGATTTGAAACTTAGACATGCTAGAAAAATCGGTATTTATAACAGGAGGTGCTGGATACTGTGGAAGTTTGCTAGTTCCTTACTTGTTAGAAAAAGGATTTAAGGTCACTGTATACGACATAATGTATTTTAGCGATGCGTTTTTACCTTTGAAAAATGATAAATTAACTGTGATTAAAGGGGATATAAGAGACACTGCCAAGCTTAAAAAAAGCTGTCAAAACCACGATTATTTTGTTCATCTTGCTTGCATTTCAAATGATGCTAGCTTTGTTTTAGATGAAAAATTATCCACATCAATTAATTTAGATGCATTCGAACCCATGGTTTTAGCAAGTAAAGACGCAGGTATAAAAAGATTTATTTACGCCTCATCCAGTTCTGTTTATGGATTATCAGATAAAAAAGATGTCAAAGAGGATCACCCGTTACTACCACTGACACTATATAATAAATACAAAGGTATTTGTGAACCATTATTATTTAAACATACAGATAATAATTTTGAGGGCGTTGTATTTAGACCTGCAACTGTTTGTGGGTATGCGCCAAGGTTGAGGCTAGATCTTTCGGTAAATATTTTAACTAATCATGCTGTAAATAATAATATTATTAAAGTTTTTGGTGGATCCCAACTTAGACCAAATCTGCATATAAATGATTACTGCGAGCTAGTTTATAAACTTATTAGCGCAGAAAGCATGAAAATTAAAAATCAAATATTCAATGTGGGATATCAAAACTTGTCTATTGATGAAATCTCTTTAATTGTAAAAAAAGTTGTCGAGCAAGAATTTCCTGAGAAAGGCAATATAAAAATAGAAAAAACTGTGAGTGATGATAATCGCTCTTATCATATTAATTCTGACAAAATTAAAGATATATTAGGATTTGTACCAAAATATACTTTAGAGGACGCTGTTAAAAGCCTTTGTGATAATTTTAAAAATGAGAAAATTACTAATAGTTTTAAGGATGATATCTATTTTAATGTTGATAGATTAAGAAGACTTCAGGCTAAATGAAAAAAAAAATTGCACTCGTTACAGGTGGAGCTGGTTTTATAGGAAGTCATATTGTTGATCTTCTGATATCTAAAAAGTATAAAGTGATCGTAATAGACAATCTTTCAGGAGGTCACCTTAAAAATATAAAACACAATTTGAATAAAAAAAACTTTGTTTTCTTAAACAAAGATATTTGTGATTTAAAAAATAAAATTGCCGGAGTTAATAAAATTGATTTTATTTTTCATATGGCGGGCAAAGGTGACATAGTACCTTCAATCATAAATCCTAAAACATATATTAAAAATAACGTTTTGGGCACTTTAAATATCCTTGAAATAGCAAAATTTTATAATGTCAAAAAAATAGTATATGCCGCCTCTTCTTCTTGTTACGGTTTAGCCAAAACACCCACAAATGAAAATCATAAAATAGAACCAATGTATCCTTACGCTATGAGCAAGAAAATAGGTGAAGAGCTATTATTTCACTGGGGTAAAGTTTATGGAGTTAAAGTTTTGTCTATTAGAATATTTAACGCTTATGGGCCAAGAGTCAAAACAACTGGTGCTTACGGAGCTGTTTTTGGAGTTTTTTTTAAACAAAAGTTATCTAATAAACCCTATACTCTTGTTGGAGACGGTTCTCAAAAAAGAGATTTTGTTTATGTGACTGATGTTGCTCAAGCTTTTTATAAAGCTGCAATCTCCAAATTTTCAAATATTGCACTTAACCTAGGATCAGGAAAACCCAAAAGTATAATGCAACTTATAAAATTGTTGGGAGGAAGCTACGTAAAAATTCCTAAAAGACCTGGTGAACCAGAAAAAACACATGCTAATATTAGCAAGATTAGCAAAATGTTAAAATGGTCACCAAAAATAAATTTTGATCAAGGAGTAAAGAGTATGTTAAGTAATATTAGTGAATGGAAAAAAGCTCCACTATGGACTAAAAAAAAAATTGATAAAGAAACAAGGATTTGGTTTAAATACTTAAGCAAAAAATGAGTGCAAAATTTAAAATTTATTCCAAAAAAATTGTAAATCTAAAATTTTTACAAAATCTCAAAAAAAAAAATATTAATAAAAAAATAATATTGTGCCACGGTGTATTTGATATTGTGCATCCTGGGCACATAAGACACCTGATCTATGCTAAAGAAAAAGCTGATATTCTTATCGTTAGTATAACAACTGATATACATATCAAAAAAGGAATTTATAGGCCGTTAGTGCCTGCAAATTTGAGAGCTTTAAATTTAGCTGCTTTTGAAATTGTTGATTATGTAATTATAGACAATCATTCAGAACCATATAACTTATTGAAAAAGATTAAACCAGATTTCTTTGCCAAAGGCTTTGAATATCAAGATAAAAAGAATAAAAAAACTTTGAAAGAAGAAAAAATTCTAAAATCTTTTGGCGGTAAAATAATTTTTTCACCAGGTGATTACATAAATTCATCCTCTAAAATTATTAAAATACATGAACCAAATTTAAAATATGAAAAATTCCACAATTTAATGGAGAGATATAAATTAAATTTTAAAAGTTTAGAAAACACTGTTAAAAAACTTAAAACTGTAAGTTTGGATGTTGTTGGAGACACAATTGTAGATACATTTACTAGATGTAAAAATATTGGCGGCCAAACCAAAACACCAACTTTATCTTTATTAATGGAAAAAAAAGTTGATTATGTAGGGGGAGCAGGAGTTGTTGCCAAACACATAGCTGCGTCTGGCGCAAAGGTAAATTTAATCACAGTTTTAGGAAATGACGAATTAAAAAAATTTGTCATTAAGGATTTAAAAAAATCTGGCGTTAAATTTCATGGAATTATCGACAAGCTGAGACCAACAGTTAATAAAAATGTTATTATTTCAGATAACTACAGATTGGTAAGAATTAGCACTTTAGATAATGCACCTATTAATGATGGAATTGTAAATGAAATTAAAAAAAAGATTAAAAATTCAAAAACCAATGGTATTATTTTCTCTGACTTCAGACATGGAATATTTAATAAAAAAAATGCAGAGGTTTTGACAAAAATCATTAAAAATAAAAAATTTAAAGCAGCAGACAGCCAAGTTGCAAGTTGGTGGGGTAATATATTGGATTTTAAAGGCTTTGATTTAATAACACCCAATGAAAGAGAAGCAAGATTTTCAACAAGAGATCAAATATCAGGAATAAGATTATTAGCTTCAAAAATTTATGATTTATCAAATTGTAAAAATTTGATTCTAAAACTAGGTAAAAGAGGAATTTTAACTTGCATAAATAATAACCACGAGTCTACTGAAAGCTACTTTACTTTGGATAGTTTTGCCAAAAATATTATCGATCCTGTAGGCTCTGGAGATGCGCTGTTAGCATACTCAAGCTTGTCTTTGATTGTTACAAATTCAATAGCCATTTCATCAATCATTGGACTTTTAGCGGCCTCTTGCGCATGTGAAACAGATGGAAACGTTGCCGTTACGTATAGAGACATTTTAACGAAACTTAAAGAAATAGAAAAAAATGTTTAATTTAAATCGTATTTAATTATGTCAATTTTAATTGCTGGTTTTGGAAACCAAGGAAAAAAAAGACTAAAATACTTATCCCAAAAAGTTTATGTAGCAGACATTAACCCCAAACTAAAAAAATTTAAAGATTATAAAAAAATTCCAATGAATTTATTTTCTTCTGCTTTTTTATGTTTGCCTGATAAATTAAAAAAAAAAGCATCCAAATATTTTATAAACAAAAAAAAAAATATCCTAGTAGAGAAGCCATTTATAATTAATAAAAAAGAATTTAATTTTTACAAAAAAAAAATTTTAAAAAATAAAATTGTTATATACACAGCTTACAATCACAGATTTGAGCCAAACTTAATTAAATTAAAAAAATTGTTGGCATCCAAAATAATTGGCAAAATCTATCATGTTAAAATTCTGTATGGAAATGGAACAGCTAAATTAGTAAAAAAATCTAAATGGAAAGATAAATTTGGTGGAGTAGTTTTAGATCTAGGCTCTCATTTAATTGATATGATTATCTTCTTATTTAATAAAAAAAGTTTTAAATTTAATCTCATATCAAAATTTAAATTTGAAAATAAATCTAATGACCACGTTTTATTTAAGTCGACTAATACGAACATAAAGATTTTATGCGAGGCCTCACTTTTAAGATGGAAAAATGTTTTTAACTTGGACGTAATTGGAGAAAAGGGGTCCATACATGTGAATGGTCTTTGTAAATGGGGACCATCTCAATTAATAATAAATAAAAGAAAATTCCCAAGTGGAATTCCTGCTGAAAAAAAAACTACTATTAAATGCTCTGATCCCACATGGCAAAAAGAACATAAATTTTTCCTCAATTTAATTAAAAATAAAAAATCAAATATAAACTTAGAATTATTAAAAAAAGATTATTACATTTCTAAAGAGCTTAAAAAATTAATAGAAAAATAATTAAATGATTAGAAAATCTTTTTTTAAGAAATTTCCAAATCCTTCTAATGCAGTTTGCGCAATCATTAGAAATAAAAGTAAAATTTTACTACAAAAAAGAGATAATAAAAAAAATATTTTTTTTCCAAATCATTATGGTTTATTTGGTGGAGCTATTGAAAAAGGTGAAAATAGCAAAACTGCTTTAAAAAGAGAACTTAGGGAAGAAATTGGTCTAAATTTTAGTTTAAATAGATTCGAATTATTAAATAAAATGTTTTTGGATTTTAGTCCTGTAATAAATAAAAAATTTAATAGATCGTTTTATTTACTTGATTTAAACGATACAGAAAAAAACAAACTAATACTTGGGGAGGGATCAGATATGAATTGGTTTAACCCGTTATATGCTTATAATAATTTGAAAATTACTCCGTATGATGCTTATGTAATCTGTTTATATATTTATAAAGAAATAAAATGCTAAAACAAATATCTTTTATTGGCCTGAGTCATTTATCCCTGGTTCATTGTGCAGTCTATTCAAAATTTGCAAAAAAAATTGTTTGCTACGACAATGACAGAAATTTAATTGCAGATTTAGATAAGCTCAAGATTGCATTTGAAGAACCAAAATTAAAATTTTTACTAAAAAAAAATAAAAAAAAAATTTTATTCACTGATAAAATTTATAAAGTTTTACCTTCAGACATAATTTATATAGGAATTGACATCGCAACAAATTCAAAAAATCAACTTAAACTTAAAAAATTAAATTTTTTTTGTAATCAAATTTTAAAATTAAAACTAAAGAAAAATACCTCATTGGTTTTTCTCTCACAAGTACCACCGGGATTCACTGAAACATTTTCAAAAAAGGTAAATAATAAAGTTTTCTATCAGGTTGAAACACTTATTTTTGGTAACGCAGTTAAAAGGGCCGAAAATCCAGAACGTTTTATTATTGGCTCGAAACATTCTAATATAAACGACATTAAATATTTAAATTTTTTAAAAAAGTTTAGATGCCCTGTATTAAATATGGACTACAGAACTAGTGAACTTTCAAAAATTGCAATAAACATAATGTTGATTTCTACTTCTATGACAGCAAATTACCTAAGTATAATTTCTGAAAATTTAAATTTTAACTGGTTAAAAATAATTGAAGCTTTGAAATTAGATAAAAGAATTGGAAAATATTCATACATTTATCCATCTCTTGGGCTTAGCGGTGGCAATTTAGAGAGAGATTTAAATACGTTAAAGGAGATAGCAAACAAAAATATAATTAACACCTCAATAATAAATAGTTGGAAAAAAATATCTGATTTAAGAAAAAAGTGGGTACAACTTCAGCTTACAAGTCTTAATAAAAAACTTAAACAAAAAAATATCTTAATCTTTGGTTTGTCTTATAAAGAAAATACAAATTCATTAAAAAATTCAAATTCTTTGGAAACTATCAAAAAATTTAAAAATTTGCGTTTTTCTGGGTATGACCCAAATGTAAAAATAACTAATTTAAAGAATTTTAAATTTATAAATCTAGAAAAAAATATTTTAAAAAAATTTAAAATTTTCATAATATTTAATAAATCAAAAGAATTTAAAAATTTTTTTGAAAAATTTAAAAAAAATATAAAAGGTAAACACATACTGGATCCTTATGATATTTTAAAAGATACAAACTTATCTAAATTAAATACAATTATTACCTTGGGTAAATATAATGAAAAATAAAAAAATAATAATTTTGGGCTCAAAAGGTTTTATAGGTAATAATTTATATAAAAATTTACACAATCAAAAAATGAATATTATGGGAATTTCAAGAAAAGAGATTGATTTTTTATTAGACAATTCATCAGATAAATTAAAAAAAATTCTCTCAGAGGAAGATATATTAATAAATTCTTGTGCAGTTGCACCTTGCAGAGATATCAGTGATTTTTTAAAAAATATGAAAATCATATCAAATATTCAAAAAGCTGTTAGCCAAGTAAACCTAAAAAAATATATTAATATCAGCTCAGATGCTGTTTATCCCGATTTAAAACATAAAATTACAGAAAATGTTAAACCACATCCATTAAGTTTTCATGGGTTAATGCATATTAATAGAGAATTTTTAATTAATAATACTTGTAAAGAAAAAACAAAAATTAATCATTTAAGACCCACTCTAATTTATGGAACAGGTGATCCACATAATGGCTATGGACCAAATTTATTTCTGAAAAAATATTTTACAAATAAAAAAATTGAAATATTCGGTAATGGTGAAGAAAAGAGAGATCATATAAATATTAAAGATGTTATTAAAATAATAGACAGAGTAATCAAAAAAAATCTAGATGGAAATTTAAATTTGGTCACAGGGAAATTAATTACTTTTTATGAAATTGCTGAAGAATTTAAAAAAATGGACAATAAAGTAAAAATAAAAAAAATTAAAAGGAAAGGGAAAATGCCACATAACGGTTATAGAGCATTTAATGAAAAAAAATTAAAGAAATTTATACCCGACTTAAAATTTAAATCTTTCCAAAATAATTTGTTTAACATGATAAACGAATTTCATGAAAAAAATTAACTTATTAAAAAGTCTAAAAAAAACAAAAAAAAATATTAATTTAAGATACTCAAAAAAAAATAAAAGAGTTATACAAATAGCCAAACAATTTGGAAAAAGATATTTTGATGGAAATAGAATGTATGGATATGGAGGATATTTTTACGACGGTAGGTGGAAAAGTGTAGTAAAAGATTTTATCAATTATTATAAATTAAAAAAAAATGACAAAGTATTAGATATTGGTTGTGCAAAAGGTTTTTTGGTAAAAGACTTTATTGACAAGGGAATTGATGCATATGGTCTAGATATCTCCAAATATGCTTTGAGAAAAGCTCCAAAAAAGATTAAAAAAAAAATTTTTCTGGGTAATGCAAAAAAACTTCCATTTAACGATAAAAGTTTTAAATTAGTTATTTCAATAAACACTCTTCATAACTTAGACAAAAATGAATTAAAAACTGCTTTAAAGGAAATTAAACGTGTCTCAAATAGATTTTCATATATTCAATTGGATGCATATAAAAATTTAAAGGAAAAAAAAATTTTTCTTAAATGGGTTTTAACTGCCAAAACCCATATGTTTACAAAAGATTGGTATAAATTTTTACAAAAACAAAATTATAAAGGGGATTATTACTGGACTTTTGTTTAAAAAACTGAAATATAAGAAATTATATGTATAAGTACTGTATTTTAGGTGGTGGTGGTTCATTTGGGCTCCACTGTTCAAAATATCTTCTAGAAAATTTTAAAGACATTAAAGTGATTGGTGTTGGAAGAAATTTTTTAAGGGAAGGTCCTTTTTCTCTAAACATTACAAAATTTAAAAATTATAAGTATTACGCTAAACACATTTATCATGAACAAGATCTTCTACTAGAAACATTAGAAATTGAAAAACCAGATATAATAATAAATTTTGCAGCCCAAGGTGAAGGAGCGGTATCATGGAAACATTCATGGAGATTTTTTGAGACTAATTCAGTGGCATTAAGCAAACTTTGTGAGAATTTAATAGAAAAAAAATGGTTAAAAAGATTTGTTCATATAGGAACCTCAGAAATGTATGGCTCTGTTACTAAACCATCCAAGGAAAATGACAAGATATTGCCATCTAGCCCGTATGCTTCATCTAAAGTTGCTTTTGATTTATACTTAATTTCAATATCAAAATATTTGAATTTTCCAATGAATATAATAAGACCTTCAAATGCTTACTGTTCTGGACAATTATTGCATAGAATAATTCCAAAAACTATTGTTTCAGGTTTAGTTGGAAATAAAGTACCATTACATGGTGGTGGAAAAGCAGAGAAATCTTACATACATGCAAAAGATCTCGCAAGAGCTATATATCTTATTTCTAATAAAGCTCCTCTTGGAAAAGTATATAATGTTGGACCAGATAATCCAACTTCTATTAGGAAAGTCGTTGAGTTATGTGCAAAAAAACTAAATATAAAATTTGAAGATCTTTGTAAAGTATCTGAAGATAGGCTAGGACAAGATTCTAAATATTGGTTAGATTCTAGCGAAGTATTGAAAGATGTTGGATGGAAACAAGAAATTTTTTGGGATGAAGGATTACAAGAAGTTCTTGAATGGGCTAAAGAAAATATTGATTTTTTAAAATCATACCCTATGGATTATCAATTAAGAGCCTAAATTTATGTTTCGCAGTAAAATTGCAAAAAAAAATGTGTATCTAAATTTATTTAAAGATATGTCATTATTAAGATCTTTAGAAGAGACGCTTGCTAAGGAATATCATCCAGCAAATCAAATGAGATGTCCTGTACATTTTTGTGTTGGCCAAGAAGCTGTCCCGTCAGTATTAAGATTTTTCTTAAAAAATGATGATTATGTTTTTTCTCATCATAGATCTCATGGCTATTTTTTCTCAAAATCTTTACCACTTCAAAAGCTTGTTTCTGAACTGTATGGAAAACAAGGAGGTGCAAATAAAGGTTTTGCTGGATCGCAAGATGTCTCATTACCAAAAAAAAATTTTTTCTCTGGAGCAATACTTTCAGGATCTATAGGAGTAGCAGTTGGCAAAGCTTTAGATGAGAAATCTAGAGGCACTAAAAACGTTGTAATTTCAGCATTTGGAGAGTCTGCATGTGATGTTGGTTTATTTTGGGAGTCTGTTAATTATTCAAATTTAAAAAAGCTGCCTATTATCTTTTTGTGTGAAAACAATAATTATTCAGTTTTTTCACCACAATCAAAAAGACAATCAGGTCAATCAATTTTCAAAAAAGTACAAACTTTTAGCAAAAGAAAAAATTCTTTTAGAGTAGACGGTAATAACGTTTTCGATTTAATGAAAATTTTTGACAAAGTGTTTTCTTTAATAAGAAGAGGCCATGGACCTTTTTTTATAGAGGCAATGACGTATAGAATATCTTCTCATTATGGGCCTGAAAATGATTATGATGTTGGTTATAGAACAGAAAAAGAAGTTTTATATTGGAAGAAAAAATGTCCAATAGAAAAATTAAAAAATTATCTACTAAAAAAAAAAGTATTGAATGACTATAAGATTAAATCAATAGAAAAAAAATGTAAAAAGCTAATACTAAACCATATTCTTGTTGCTAAGAAAGATAGATTTTTGAATGTAAACAATTTGGAGAGATTAAATTACGATCTTAAAAAAACAAATAAAAATAAAATTAAAAATTTACTTAAACCTGTATCAGACACAAACTCTAATAATAATTTTATAATTGGTTATTAATTATGAAACTTCAAACATCAACATATTCTCAAGCAATAAATCAAGCTTTAGATCAATCAATGAAAATTGATAAAAATGTAAAGATTTTTGGTCAACTTGTAGACTACAAACCAGGAGTTTTTGGAACAACATCGGGATTAGTTGAAAAGTACGGCAAAGAAAGAGTGCAAGATTTTCCAGTTGCTGAAAGTTTAATGACCTCAATGTCGATTGGTATGGCTTTAAATAATAAAAATAAGGTTATCTTAGTTCACCATAGGATTGATTTTATGATGTATGCTATGGATGCAATAGTTAACTGGATGTCATTATGGCGTTTTAAATCTTATTCTGATACTTCACTATCAATTACCATAAGAGCAATTGTCGGCAAAGGTTGGGGGCAAGGACCACAACACTCAAAATCAATGCATTCTTGGTTTGCAAATTTGCCAGGTATTAACGTAGTAATGCCCTCAAGCCCTTTTGATGCCAAAGGTTTGCTTATAGAGAGTATTTTTTCTAAAATACCTACCATAATAATTGAACATAGATCATTATTTAATGATAAGCAAAAAATTCCTCAAGACCCATACAGAATACCATTTGGTAAAGCAAATATAATTTGTTATGGAAATCACATTACCCTAATTTGTATTGGATATATGAGTAAATTAGCAATCGATGTTTCAAAATATTTTAAATCTATATATCAAATTAACATTGAAATAATAGATGTTAGGACACTAACACCTTTAGATAAAAACACTTTGATAAAATCTTTCAAAAAAACAAAAAAAGCTTTAATACTAGATCCGACCTGGAAATCTTATGGCGCGTCATCAGAAATAATTTCAGTATTGCAAAAACATATCCAAAATAATAAATCATATTCACTAGATAGAATATCTTATCCAGATAGTCACACGCCCATGTCACAAAAATTAGAAAAAAAATTTTATATTGATAAAAATTTGATAATTAAAAAGATAAAAAAAATATTAAAGATAAAATGAAAATTAAAGTTTCCGATTATTTGATAGAAGTGTTAAAAAAGTGTGGTGTAAAAACCTTTTTTGGAGTTCAAGGGGGAGCAATTGCTCATGTTATAGAATCTTCTGCAAAAAAATGTACATATATACCTGTCTTGAATGAACAAGCTGGTGGAATGTGCGCTCATGGATATTATTTTTCTGAAGAAAAACCAGCATGTGTTCTGACAACTACCGGTCCTGGTTTTTTAAATAGTGTAACAGGTATGGCAGCATGCTTTTATGATAATGTCCCAAGTGTTTTTATAACAGGCCAAGTTTCTAGTAATCTCAATTTAGCAAAAAAATTTAAAGTAAAAATGTATGGTTTTCAGGAAGTTCAGCACACAGACATTGGAGAGAATATTTCCGACATAGTTTTTAAAATTAATTCTGAAGATAGTTTACACAGATTCTTTAAATACATTAAAAAACATAATTTTGAAATAACCGAAACAATTTTAATAGAGATACAAGATGCTTTTAGTAGATCATTTATAAATTATAGAAGATTGAACAAAAATAGAAATCGCAAACTAAAAAAAAGAAAAAAAATATCTCATAATATAGAAAAATACTTGGGCAAATGTACAAAACCAATTTTAATTATTGGATCTGGTTTTAAAAAATTTAAGAGCAAAAATACTATTAATAAGTTTTCTAATAAATTCAAAATACCAGTTTGTTATTCTTGGGGAGGGTCCCGTTTCATGTCTAACAAAAATCTTTTCAATCTTGGTTATTTTGGGCAACATAATCCAGGAATAGCAAATAAATTATTACAAGATTGTGATTTGATTATTGGATTAGGAATAAGCTTTTTACAACATCAAGTTGGCAAAATTAAATCTAAATTTGGTCCTAAAGCAAAAATAATTTATGTAAATAACAAGCATACTTATCATAAAAAAACTCTTTATGATTTCAAAAAAAGACTAACAAGTGTTAATATTGATACAGAAAATTTTTTAGAAACTTTTAACAAAATAAAAATCACGAATAAATTTACAAATAATTTTAATTTTAAATCTAATTTTGATAAAATAACCTCTTTACCTGTTAATATATTGGTTAATATTTTCAGAGAATTTGATAAATTAAACGGCTCTAGAAATAGTCTAATTTTTTCTGATGCTGGAGCATCTTTAAGTTGGACATTCCAAGCAGCTAACATCTTAAAAAGACCAAATATTTTTACGTCCTACAACATTCATACTATGGGGTACTCTATTCCAGCAGGAATAGGAGCCGCTCTGAACAAAAATAAAAAAGTGTTGGCAATTATTGGCGATGGTGGATTGCTGATGAATAGTCAGGAACTAGTAAACTTTATTAGAGTGAAAAAAAATCTTAAGTTAATAGTTTTAGATAATAAAGGTTATGGAATTATTAGACAGACACAAGATGATTTTTTCAAGTCAAATTACATTGGTACGAAAATAGGATTAAAAAATAATATTCCATATTACAATGCTGAAAGAATTTTGACTTCTTTTGGTCTGAAAACTAAAAATGTTAGCCAAAATATTGATACTCAAACTATAAAAAAATTTTTTAAATCTGATATAAATTGTTTAGTTATAAATATTGATCCAAAATATAGAGTAGAAAATATTAAATTAAAAGAAAATCAAGTTTTGCCATTTTAAGAAATGAAAATAAATTTTAAGAATAAAAAAGTGTTAATTACAGGTGCTAGCCAAGGTCTTGGCAAAATACTGATAAATAAATATCTAGAAAGCGGAGCCACTGTTATATCTACAAGTCGCAAAAATATAAAAAGTTTTAAAAATGAAAATTTTTTTAATTTTAAAATTAATCTCAATAAAAAAAATTCAGAAATAATTTTAGTAAAAAAACTTAAAGAGAAAAAATTATTACCAGATATTCTTATAAATAATATAGGTGGAGATTTAAATTTGAAAGACCCATTAGTCAAATATAGTGATTTTGAAAAGGTTTTCAGACTAAATTTCGGAGTAACTTTAGATTTAATAAACAGACTTGTTCCAAACATGAAAATGAATAATTGGGGGAGAGTATGTTTTGTGTCTTCAATTTCAGGTTACGAAAATCACGGCACTCCTGCTTATTGTTCTGCAAAAGCAGCCATAAATGCATATATCAGATCGATTGGTAGATTATTAATTAAGGATAATATTATAGTTACAGGTGTTTCGCCTGGAGCATTTGAATATGATGGAGGTTATTGGGATAGAATAAAGAAAAATAATAAAAAACACTATAAGAGCTTTATGAATCGAGTTTCGAGAAATAAAATTGCTAAAGTTGATGAAATTGCTAGCATTGTTATGTTCATGACCTCAGAATATACTTCAAATTGTGCAGGAACTAACTTCTTAGTAGACGGTGGTCAAGGTAGATTTTTTCATAATGGAATTTAAAACTTTACAGTTCAATAATTGAACGATATATTGTTCAAATAATGAACAATATTAAAGTATTTTCAAATTTAAAAAGAAATTTAAATCAATTGAAATGGCCCCACCCCATTTTGATAAAAGAACAAATTGAACTTAATGGATATGCTATTGTCGAAAAAGTATTAAATAAATCAAAAATTAAAAAAATTAAATCCGAAATTGATAGTTTGTACAATAAAGAAATTAAAAATTTTGGTTTTAAAAAACTAAAAAAAATTAATGACCTAGGCGTTGTAAGATCCCCTTATTTAAGTAGCAAAGCTATAGCTAATGAAATTTTTTCGAAATTTGTATTGAGTGTAAATGAAATTTTTTTTAAAGAACAATACATACTGCATGTTAATAGAGCAATAATAAATTCAAAAAAATTTACTCACGCCACATCTGTATGGCACAGAGAACCTCCGTATCAAAATTTTACTACTAATGATCCAGTCGCTTTGACATTTGTTCATTTTATAAACAAAAATAGCAAAAAAAATGGAGGTTTAAAAATTTTAAAAAGTAGTCATAAATGGCCAACATTTCCAAGTGAAAATTTTGTTTCTAGAAATTCAGAAATTCCAGAGATAAAAGAGGGTTCGTTGCTAATATTTGATTCAGCTTTATTCCACGCTGCATCTAATAATAATTTTTCAACTAGAAGAACTTTGGTCACTATTTTTTCTAGTCCTTTATTTAAACAACAAATCAATTTATCTAAAATTGTAGATTTAAAGAAAAAACATAATTATTTAGAAAAAATTAAAAATATAAAATTTATATTAGGATTAACAACAAACCCTATGTATTCTGATGAAGAGTATAGGAGTAAAAAGCTAGCGATGTCAAAAAAAATTTGAAAGTTATTGACTAATGGAAACTTTAATGTAATAATTTTTTATGGAAATTCTAAAATCTAACATTGAAGAATGCTCAGCTTGCGGCTCGTCTAATTTAAAATTAGCAGTTAAAATGGAGAAATTACCTCATGTGGGTGTTTATGTTGAAAACAAAGCTGATGAAAAAAACTTTCCCTTCGTAGACAACAATCTCAATGTTTGTATGGATTGTGGTCATGGGCAATTAACATATGCTTTGGATCCAAATTTTTTATATAATACCAATTTTCAACATTGTACCTCTTGTAGCATGTCTGCCAAACAAGCTAATGATTGGCTATATGAATTCATTACAACTAATACAAAAAAGCAATTTGATGTTGTAGCTGAAATTGGTATCAATGATTCTTACTTTTTAAAAAAATTTGCTACTACAGCAAAAAAAGTAATTGGAGTAGACCCAATATTGAAAAATAATGAAAAAAAACTTATTGATGGTGTTCCAGAAGATTTAAAAAAAAAATTCGTTGTTGTTGGTGATTTTATAGAGAATGTTGATTTCTTAGATTATGCTGACCAAAAGCCTGATTTGTATATGTCCAATTTTGTGTTTGAACATATCAAGGAACCAAAAAGTGTAATAGAAAATATACTTAATAATTGTAAAGATAACGCAATAATTGTAATAGGAGTCCCTGGTTCTGAATTTTTATATGAAAACTCAAGATTTGATCAATTATCTCATCAACATTATCAACAATTCACAAAACACTCTTTGAGGCTATGTGTAGAGAGAGCCGGGGGAGAAGTTATTAAAATTGATACTAATTTTCCAAATTGGGGACAAATAGCAATAGCCTTTAAAAAAAGGACCAAAGGATTCAAAGAGTATAAAACAAACATTGAGCTTCCACCTCAGGTTATTTTTGAATCTTACAATAACTTTACAAACCACATAGAAATTTTGAAAAGAAGGTTTAAGGTTTTAGAAAAAAAAGAAATGTTTGGTTTCGGAGCGGCGCAAAACTTTCCAGTATTTGCGTCTTTTTATAAAGAAAAATTACCATTTGATCTAATTTTAGATGACAACCCTCAGAGGCAAAACCAAATTTATCCAAATTTACCTTATAATATTTCAAAACCTATGAAGGATGGGAGTTATTTTGGAAAAGTAGGTATAATGACAGGCCCAGATTACGCTAGAGTGTTAATGGGACGTATGTCAAAACTAGGGTTTGATCACATAGTCGTTCCATTCAACTCCTATTAACTTTAATCTACAAACATAATAATTATTATATTAGTTTACCTCAGATATATTTTTTAAAATTGTTGTGCCAATTTTTTCTAAAAAATATATTTTTATCGTCAACAAATAGATCATAAGAAGGTTTACCAAATCTTAATTCATGAAAGTTAAGACCCCATTTTTTTAGCTGAGCATGAGTTCTTTTATAGCCTTGAGCCTTAGCTTTGGAAATATTATCTTTATTTCTCCCCATATATCTTGCAGTAAATATTATTATATAATTTTTTTTGTAAAGGCGGTTAATTAAATTTATACTTTTTTTTATTGGTTTGGCTGATTTGTATTTTTTTTTAATTGTTTTACAAATTACACCATCTATATCAAAGCATAACGTTTTTCTTTTCATTATAAAATTAAATTTTATTAAAATGCTCCAAATAACTGTAAAAAATTCATGTAAAATTATAGCATAATACAGATTAAAACAATAACTTTAAATTTTTTTGACAAACTAGACTAATTAGTGGATAAATTAATTTGCCAAAATGAAATTAATAAAAATTTTTTTCAAAATATTCTTAAATTCTTTTAAAATTATTTACTCCATAATTTTTATATTTTTTACATATTTAATTAGTTTTAAAAAAAAATTTTACATTGGCTTTATTAAAACTAAAAGTTTAGGCACATTCTCAACATCGATGGAAGTCTTTAAATATGAATGTTTGGAAAAAAAAATTTCTTTAGACGATTACACAATTTTATGGTTTAGAAGCCCAAACATTGCTAATAAAGTTTTATTCAAAAAATATTTTCATGATCAAATAGTTTTACCTAGCTACATTTTAAGACCAGTTTTTGATTTTTGTAACAAATATAATTTTTTAAAAAAAAAATTTATAGCTCCGTACAGATCAGTCGATAAAAATTATAATAAAAAGATAATTTTAAAAAAAGAGGATATTTGGAATCATAGAGATATTCACAATGTATTAATTAGAAATAAACCTTATATAAAATTTACGAAAGAGGAAATTGAAATTGGTGAAAATTTTTTAAATTCCAAAGGAGTTAGAAGTCAAGATAAATTTGTATGTTTTGGTTCGAGAGGAAAAAATTTTAAGGGAGAAGATGTTGAAACTATAAGAAATGGAAAAATAAAAAATCAAATAAAAACTATGAATTATCTTACATCTAAAGATTATAAAGTTTTTAGAATGGGCAGAAATGAGGATCAAAAATTGGAGTGCGCAAATAACAAATTAATCATTGATTATGCTTTTGATGACCGCAAATCTGACCTGCTTGACTTATATATTTTTTCAAAATGTGACTTTCTTGTATCAGGTAATAGTGGATTAAACACTTTAGCCACCCTATTTAGAAAACAGAAACTTGTTGTTGATTTTGCAGGCTTCAATGAAATAAACACGGAAAATGATAAATATATTTCTCTAATTGTGCCTAAAATTTACAGAAGAACAAGCAATAATGAACTGGTAAAATTTTCTGAAGTTTTTGAAAAAAATTTGGAGCCAATTGCAAAAGTAGAAGATATTAAAGAATTAGGTTACTTTGCTGAACATACAAGCGAAAATGAAATTTTAGAAGCAACAAAAGAATTTCTAAATTCTAAAAATTTAGACACTTCCGAAGATTATGATGAGCAAAAAAGTTTTTGGAAATTAGTAAATGAATATTCACCTCATGCAGGTAATTTTAAAATTTGTAAAAGTTTTTTCAACAAATACTGCAAAATATTCTGTTGAATTTAAAATTTCTTTTTTACTTAATCATAGTGAATTTTAAAGGCTGATTTTTTTTAAAAGATTTTTTAAATCTTTTTCCAATTACTCTAAAAAAATCTTTTGGCTTTAAGCCACCACCATCTGGTCTTAAAATTTTAATATTTTTAATTGTTATTTTTTCGTATTTTTTTACATCTTTAACAATAAATATAGACCTTCTAAATTTTTTCATTAAATTTTGACTATCATTAACAGAATATTTATTATTATTAACAGACTTCCAGGCTAAATTTATTTTACTTGCAAAGTTTCCTATTTCATTACCTTTTAAAGAAAAAGAAATATCATATCCATTTTTCTGATTTTCAAGGGCTATATGTTTCTCGAATATTTTTGCACCCATTGCAACTGCCATTGACGCTACAGATAAATCTTTTGAGTGGTCCGATAATCCAACATAACACTTAAATTTTTTTTGAAGTATCTTAATATTATTCAAATGAAAGTCTTTTAATTCAGATGGGTAGTTGCTTACACAATATAGGATAATAAATTTGTTATTTTTTGTTTTTTTTATTATTTGTATGGCCTCATGAATTTCTTTCAAATTAGCCATTCCTGTAGAAATTATTATAGGTTTACTTGTTTCTGATATTTTTTTAATTAATGGTAAGTCTGTTAACTCAAATGAAGCAATTTTATAAATAGGACAATTTAACTTTTCCAATAATTCTACTGCTTTAAAATCATAAGGTGTACTAAATGCAAGAATCCCAATTTTATTTGCATACTTGAATAATTCACTTTGCCATGAAAAAGGAGTTTTAGCTTTGTTATAAAGGTCCCACAATTTTTTTCCTTTCCATATACCTTTTTTAATTTTAAAAATTTTTTTATTAGAATTTATGGTCATAGAATTTGCTTCATAAGTTTGAAATTTTACTAAGTCTGCACCTTGTTTTTTAGCCTCATAAATAATCTTTTTTGCCTTTTTCAAGGAACCGCAATGATTACATGATATTTCTGCTATCAATAAAGGCCTTGAATTTTTTGAAATTTTAAATTTACCTAAATTAAAAATCATATAGTAATGATATACTTTAATTATGAAAAAAAAAATTAAAAAATTTTGGAATAATAGGTCACATAAAAAAGATTATGCTGGTTCTAATAGTTTGTCAGGAGATATATTAGAGACCAATTATCTTTCTAGCATAATAAAAAAGAATTCAAAAATACTAGATGCAGGATGTGGAAATGGTATTTTTTTTTCAAGAGTCAATAAAAAGATAAAATACAGATTTGGTTTAGGAATAGATTATAGCGATGGAATGATAAAAAACGCAAAAAAAAGAAATCTAACAAGAACAAAATTTATTGTTGATGATATCACAAATCTTGAAAATACAAAAAAGTTAAAAATTAAATTT
>Ga0163109_10001356_pt1 | contig 19434 bp, 16 predicted proteins | sample CRUFie1St13metaG_FD_108704 | JGI IMG/M metagenome (GOLD analysis project Ga0163109, IMG submission 108704) | Marine microbial communities from the Costa Rica Dome - CRUD Field 142mm St13 metaG | ecosystem: Environmental > Aquatic > Marine > Oceanic > Photic zone | place: Costa Rica: the Eastern... | reverse complement strand
TTATATTGGTTTGAGCGATAGAGATTCTGAATGTACAATATATTAATTTTTTCATTTTGAGGAACTTCATTTATTTTAATTTGACCATACAATTTGAAAAATCTGGAAAAATTATCATTTAAAAAAGATCGTTTTATAAAGTTAATCGTCTCGCGCGTTGATAAAGAAAAAATGAATTCATCTTTGTGTGAGGCTGTGTTGCTAAGTCCCACTAAAGGGTATTTTAGATTATGTAATATAGGGGCAACAAAGTTGTTTGCGCGAAAGGCCATTATTTGATCTTCATTGGTGGCCAATGAATTAATTTCAGCTATTTGATCAAAGGCTAATTCTTTTTGAACTATAGTTGGACTATTTTTATCAATGTGCACTCCTAGGTCCCAATATCTTAATGTTTCAGACATAAGAAGAGTCAAAAAGCTCAGCAACACAATAACTCTGTGAAAACTAGTTGTCATATTGTTCCCAATCAATTGTATATGAGTAACCAATAAACTGTCCAAAATCTGGCGGTATTACGAGTTCAAACCCAGCGACCGCGCCAATTTCAATGCTTGAGTCTGATTCTATTTGTGAATCAGGAAATACATGTTTAGAGCCTTGAACGAACGCCGTTAGAGATTTGGTGCTACCCTGCCAATTCATTCTAAAAACAAAATTAACTTTAACAAAATCTGCTCTTGCTTCTCCAATGTTTTTTATATCACCCCTTAATGTTCTGTTTCCTCTAAAGTCAACATCTTCTGTAATGTCGCCCAGCATAATAGCATTTGCTAATAATTTCGTCGTAGGCTTAAATATTGTATTTTGTTCATCCTTTTTAATTTCTAGTATTTGGTTTTTTCGAAGGCTATTTATAGCATCAGTACTATCTGGAGCCTGTGTAATGTTTTCTATAATTCTCTTAATAGTGTTTCGTTGAATTGTTAAGTCGCCAATTAGGGTTTCAACGTGCAGCACGTCTTGGTCTTGATATTTAATTTTCCCGTAGACAGTAGAACCGTTTGTTAAAATAATTTCTTTATTATAAATTGAGAATGGATTGTTCCATATTTGAGATTGTGCTTTTAGCTTGTATAGCTCCTCTGTATTTCTATCAAGTTCAGATTTTAATTTTGTGATTTCATCTTGCATGTTTCGAATGACATCCTGGTAGATATTATCAGTATCATTCATCAATCCACTTAAATTACTATCAGATGAGTTGTCCATATCAAGGTCTTCAAAGAGACTATTAATATCAACAATTCCTTCATTTAAATTTTGACCGCTTGTATCTGTTGGGTTCTTAAGACTTGTGTCTATTAATGTAGAGTCAATGGGTAGCTCAATCACCATATCTGATGACAGGCTATCCGACAACATTAGGCTGTCGTCCTCATTTTCAATTTTATTTTTTGTGCCGAACATGCTGCAGGCATTAATAATAAAAGAGATGCTCAACAGTACTAACAATTGTTTTTTAAACATGTTTTATTCTACCTTTGTCCTCGTTAAAAATAAACAATTTTTAACAAATTATTATATAGCTAATGAAAATATTAATAATGAGCTGCTATTACCAAGAATTTTATATGTTTTTTTATATTTCTCTTGTATTGCTTCTGTATTATAATACTATATATTGTGTAATAAAATCTTTTTTTTATTGCAATGTTCTGATTGCACTATCAGCAAACTAAGTATTAATTTTTAAATATTATTTTTTATATTAAATAAATAGTTTGAAAATCATAATGGAAAACATATGAAAATAGAGATTTTAAAATCAAAAATTCACCGAGCAACAGTAACGGATGCAAATCTTAATTATATAGGATCTTTAACTTTAGACCCCATATTAATGCAAAAGGCTAATTTAAATGAATACGAAAAAATTCATGTTTTAAATATTACAAATGGTAGTAGGTTAGTTACATATATTATAAGAGGAGAGAGTGGCTCTGGTGAGATTTGTATAAACGGTGCGGCTGCTCACCTTGTTTCTAAGGGAGACCTTGTTATTATTGCGGCCTATTGTAGTATTTCAGAGAGCGATGCAAAAAATTTCAAACCAACGATTGTTCATGTGGATAAAAAAAATAATGTGACCAATTAATGTCAAAAATAACTATCAAAAAAATACAGTCATGGAAAAATAAAAAAAAATTTAGCGCAATAACTGCGTATGATTTCACGAGCGCAAAAATTATTAACCAAGCCAATATCCCAATTATCCTGGTCGGTGATAGCGCTTCAATGATTAGTTACGGCTATAGTTCTACTGTGCCTATTTCTATGGATGAAATTATATTAGTAACGCGCGCCGTTTCGAGAGCAACAAGCTCCTCTTTTGTGGTAGGTGATATGCCTTTTGGAAGCTATCAACGCTCTGTTTCAATAGCAGTTAAAAATGCTACTCGTTTTTTAAAAGAAGGTGGCGCTTCAGCTGTTAAACTTGAAGGGGGTATTTTAGTTCAAAAACAGATCAACAAAATTGTTGATTTTGGCATCCCCGTTATGGGGCATGTGGGATTAACTCCTCAATCTGTAAATCAGCTTTCTGGCTACTCTGTTCAAGGTAAAGGCTTAAAGCCTGCGCAGAAAATTTTAGATGATGCCCGTGCCGTGGAAGACGCTGGTGCGTTTGCTGTTGTTTTGGAATGTATTCCAACAGAGTTGGCAAAAAAAATAACATCATCTCTTTCCATTCCAACGATTGGGATTGGTTCGGGAAAATATTGTGATGGTCAAATTCAAGTTTTGAACGATGTTTTGGGTCTGAATGATGACTTTTTTCCAAAACACGCAAAAAGATACTTAAGCCTTCAAAAATCTATTGTTTCAGCATTGAAAAAATATAATAGTGAGGTTGTTAATAGTAGCTTTCCTCAAAAAAAACACTCTACAAGCTATAAAAAAAACATTATTGATAAGCTTGTATAGATGAAAATTATTTCATCTTTATCGCAATTCTTAGTTTGGAGGACGTCTGTTTCCTCTTCTCTTAAGGTTGGGTTTGTTCCAACTATGGGGGCGCTTCACGATGGACATACTGCGCTAGTTAAGCGCTCTCTCAATGAAGCCGATATAACAGTGGTAAGCATTTTTGTCAACCCAAAACAATTTGGTGAAAATGAAGATTTTAATTCTTATCCAAGGACTGTAGAAAAAGACTGTGATCTATTGCAATCAGCGGGTGTTGATATTTTATTTCTTCCTCAATATGAAGATATATATGGCGATGACGTCGACAGTTTTACTTTTGAACACTTTTTCTCCAAACAACTTGAAGGAAAGAGTCGTCCCAATTTCTTTCCAGGGGTAGTCAACGTTGTATCAAGGCTCTTTAACATTGTAAAACCTTCTTTGTCTTTTTTTGGCAAAAAAGATGCTCAGCAATTAATTTTAATTAATAAGATGGTCAATGTTGGAGGATTTCCTATAAAAATAATTCCAGTCGAAACCATACGAGAGCCTTCCGGCTTAGCAATGAGTTCAAGAAATATATATTTATCAAAAAGTCAAACGTCTTCTGCTTCAAAAATTTATAAAAGCTTATTGTTGGCTGAAAGTCTAATAGGGCGCGGTGAGAAAGAGGCTGAAATAATTAAAAATGAAATTAAAAAAAACCTATTAATTGATCCCTCTATTTCAATTGATTATGTTTCTATTGTATGCTTAAATGACCTTAAAGAGGTTTCGGGCGAGGTTAGTAGCCCAGTTTTAATATCTATTGCGGTTTATATTGGCGGGGTGAGATTAATTGATAACATTTTTTATGAATGAAGATCAAGCCCAATGTCAACATTGGTGCTTTGATGTGTTAAGGCTCCAACAGATATTCCGTTTACACCTTCTAAATTGAACTTTGAAATATTTTTAAGTGTAACCCCTCCTGAAACTTCAATAAAAATATTTTTATCTTTATTCTTTAAGGAGTTAATTTTTTCTAAACACTCTTTTATTTTGTTTGGAGTCATATTATCTAATAAAAAAGCATCGACCAAAGAAACGTTTTGAGGATTAATTTGTTTTGGGCTATCAACTTCAAATTGAATAGGAATTTTGGGTGAAATGGTGGTTAGTTTATCAGCCACCTCATCTGTTATTTTATTTATGTGGTTGTCTTTTACCATTATGCCGCAGGATAGATTTAGTCTGTGGTTGCTTCCTCCTCCACAAAAAACAGCATATTTTTCAAACACTCTAAGTCCCGGCGTTGTCTTTCTTGTGTCTAGAACTTTAATTTTATTATTATTTAGTTTTTCAACATATTTACCTGTCAAGCTTGAAACTCCAGACATTCTTTGAATCATATTTAACAACAACCGTTCTTTGGTTAAAATTTCTGAATTAGACCCTGATAGCAAAGCAATGGTTTGTCTCGATGAAAGTTTCTGTCCATCTTTTACCATTTTTTTTATTTTTATTTTTGGTGAAAAAATATTTTCTATAATGGGATTTCCGCAGAAAATCATTGGCTCTCTAGCTTGAATGGCAAAAACTTCTTTTGTATCTATTAATACTACGTTCTTTGTTGTTGCATCACCAGTGGGGATGTCTTCTTTGAGGAGCTCCTTAAGTTTTTTTGAAACTTGTTTCGGATCTAACTTATTTATTTGTTTATATAATAGCTTTGCTGTATTCATTTTTAAATTTATTGCTGGTAATTTTTTGTGTCAATTTTATTAATTAAAGCTGCACTAATTTTTTTTACTCCTATTGCTTTTGCTAAGATAGATATATAACAAAGATAGGTTGAGGGGTACTCGTTTTGTTTTTTGTGTTTGTCGTAATGTGCTCCCAAGCAAACTGTTGTTACTCCATCTTCTGCGCTATAGATATTTGAAATATCAATGAAGGCCTCTGAAAATTGACTCTGTATTCCAATTAATGGGTTGTTCCCCGTTTTATTTATATGATCATTGACAATTATCTTTTCATTATGAGGTATTTGAAGATTATTCGTGATATCATAAATTTCAACTGAATTTTCCTTTAATCCTTTTAGTGTCTTAACGGTGTCGGCTATGTCCTTGGGGTTGATTTTTATTGAATCGGCAAGCTTGTAGTTATTAAAAATTATAACTTTTTTTATCATTTCCTTGATCCGTATAATTTTGAGCCTACTCTTACCATCGTTGATCCTTTTTCAATTGCAGTCATATAGTCTCCACTCATTCCCATAGAAATCTCAAGAGGCATACTATACATCTTACTAGTTTTTTCTGTTACTTCTTTTGTTTTTATAAATAATTGATTTTTTTTATTATCGTCAATATTGTTGGGTAAAATAGTCATTATTCCTTCAAGTTTAATGCTAGATAAGTTTATTATTTCTTCTACATGATATTCAAATTCTTCAACGCTGAATCCAATTTTTTGTGGGTCTTTACCTATATTTATCTGACAAAATATTCTTTGTTTTTTTGATATAGCAAGTGCTCTTTTATTTATGTTTTTTGCTAATTTTAATGAGTCAACACTCTGTATCACATCAAATATTTTTAATGCCTTGTTGATTTTATTGGTTTGAAGCGCTCCAATCAGATGAAGTTCTAATCCTTTTGGTCTATCTATATATTTTTTCTCTGCCTCTTGTACTTTGTTTTCTCCAAAAAATTTTATTCCACAGTCAAATGTTTTTTTAATAACCTCTTTTGGGTGTGTTTTTGTAACTGCCAAAAGTTTCACTTCTTGGTTTGCCGCCTTTGAGCTTTCAATATTTTTTAGAACTTCTTTTATTTTATTCTTCAGCGGTACTTTCTTTGGTTCCGGGGCCTTCGTTGTCATCCTCTTTTTCGTCCTCTTCTTTTACAACTTTTGCAACAGATGATATTTTTGCTCCTTCATCTAGTCGAATTAGCCTTACTCCCTGTGTGTTTCTGCCAATTGTTCGTATTTCATTTGTTGCTTGCCGTATCATTACCCCTGCGCTAGTTATAATCATTATATCGTCTGTATCAACAACCTCTAAAATACTTACAAGTGATCCTGTTTTTTGTGTTTTTTTAAGGGTATATACACCTTTTCCCGATCGTTGTTGAGTTCTGTATTCATCAGTTGGGCTCTTCTTTCCATATCCATTTTCTGAAGCTACAAGAACATGTCCATCATTTTTAAGGACCAACATACCAATTACCTCATCTTGCGCTCCTATTGTTATTCCTCTTACTCCCTTTGTTCTTCTCCCCGTAGCCCTAACGTCTTCTTCTTTAAAGCGAATTGATTTTCCTTCCTTTGTTGCCATAATTATATTATCACATCCATTAGATATTTTAGCCTGAATAAGCTCATCTCCCTCTTTAATTTCCATTGCAAAAACCCCGCCTTTTCGAGGCTTACTATACAATGACAATGAGGTTCTGTTTATCATTCCTTTTTTGGTGGCCATTATAATATAGTTTGAATCTGAAAACTCTTTAACTGAAACAAAAGCACTAACCTTTTCACCTGTTTCACATCCAATTAAATTGACAATAGCCCTTCCCTGTGAAGTTCTGCTTGCTTGAGGTATTTGATGAACTTTTAACCAATGACATTTTCCTTTATCGGTGAAAAATAGCATTGTATTGTGTGTTGAGGCTGTAAAAAGGTGTTCAACAAAATCATCGTCTTTTGTTTTTGCACCTTTCATGCCCTTTCCTCCTCTTCTTTGAGTTTTCCAGGTATCAGCAGGAAGACGCTTTATATATCCATTGTGTGTTATTGTAACTATCATCTCTTCGTCTGCTATCATATCTTCAAGGCTTAGCTCGCCACTAAAAGGTATTATCTCTGTTCTTCTTTCATCGCCATGTTTATTTAATATTTCACCAAGCTCAGCTTCTATTATTTCGCTCTGTTTTTCATGGCTATTTAGAATGTGGTTTAGTTCTTTAATTAAAATTTGTAGGTCGTTGTATTCTTGTACTACCTTATCAATTTCAAGAGAAGTAAGTTTTTGAAGGCGCATGTCCAGTATTGCCTTTGCCTGTTTTTCGCTAAAATCATAGGATGAAATTAGAGATTCTTTAGCAGCTTCTGGGTTTGAAGAGCTCCTAATTATTTGAATAATATTATCTATATCTTCAAGTGCTTTTTTAAGACCCTCAAGAATGTGTGCTCTTTGTTCCGCTTCCGATAGCTCAAAAGTTGTTCTCTTAATAATAACTTCACGCCTAAAATCTAAAAAGTGACCCAATACTTCTTTAAGGTTCATGATTTTGGGAACACCATTTACTAGAGCAAGCATTATTACTCCAAAAGTGTCTTGCAGTTGAGTAAATTTATATAGGTTGTTAAGAATAATCTCGGCTATTGCATCCCTTTTACACTCAACAACTATTCTGTTCCCGTCTTTATCAGACTCATCTCTTAAGTCTGAAATCCCATCTAGCTTCTTTTCTCTTACTAGGTCTGCTATCTTTTCAACAAGGTTTGCCTTATTAACCTGATAGGGCAACTCTGTAATTATAATTCTTTGTTTTCCTTTGTCGTTTTCTTCAATTTGAGCTTTTCCACGCATAACAATTCTTCCACGACCTGTTTGATATGCGCTGTTTATCCCGTCGCTGCCCATTATAAATCCTGCGGTTGGGAAGTCTGGGCCTTTAATGTGGTTTTCAACTAACTCATCTATAGTAATATTAGGGTTTTGTAATAATGCAACTAGACCGCTAATTAATTCATTTATATTATGAGGTGGTATTTTTGTTGCCATTCCAACTGCAATTCCTTCTGATCCATTCATTAGCAAGTTTGGAATTTGTGTTGGAAGCACGCTTGGTTCTTCTAAGCTATCATCAAAATTTGGTGTAAAGTCGACTGTGTTTTTGTCAAGATCTTGAAGCATTTCTGAAGCTACTCTATCCATTCTTGCTTCAGTATAACGCATTGCCGCAGCATTATCTCCGTCAACGGAGCCAAAGTTTCCTTGTCCATCTATGAGGGGGTATCTCAGCGACCAATCTTGGGCCATTCTAACCAAGGAATCATATATTGAACTATCTCCGTGGGGATGGTATTTTCCCAAAACATCACCTACAATTCTGGCGCTTTTTTTATATTTTCTGTTCCATGTTGCTCCTTGTTCTAGTGCTCCATATAAAACGCGCCGATGAACTGGCTTTAAGCCATCTCTCACGTCCGGGAGTGCACGGCTGCATATTACAGACATGGAATATGTTAAATATGATTCGGACATCTCTTCAACAATGTCTCTGTTTTGAATTATTTGTGGTTGTAGTTCTTCGCTCATTTTTAAATATCTATGTTGGTTACAAGTTTGGCATTATTAACGATAAAATCTCTTCTTGATTCAACATCCTCTCCCATCAGTGTAGAAAAAATTTCATTTGCTTGATAGGCATCAGAGATTGTTACTTTCAAAAGAGTTCTATTTTCTTTGTTCATAGTGGTTTCCCATAACTGATCTGCGTTCATTTCTCCAAGACCCTTATATCTTTGTATTTCAATTTTTTGTCCTTCTGTTTTTATTTCTTCCAAAAGCCTATCTCTTTGTTCATCGCTATACACCCAGTGAGATTTTTTTCCTTTACTTATTTTATAAAGAGGTGGACAGGCAATATATACATATCCCCCTGTTATCAGCTCTGGCATTTTTCTATATAAAAAAGTTAGCAATAGGGTTCTAATGTGACTTCCATCTATGTCTGCATCTGTCATTATTATGACTTTATGATATCGTAGTTTCTCTATATCAAAGTCTCCAGCTGAGGTTTCTTCAATATCAGAATCTACTCCAAATCCTGTTCCAAGCGCTGTAATTATTGTTTGTATTTCGTTGTTAGAAAGAACCTTATCTATTCTAGCTTTTTCGGCGTTTATTACTTTTCCTCTTAATGGTAAAATTGCTTGATACTTTCTGTTTCTTCCTTGTTTTGCTGAGCCCCCGGCAGAGTCTCCCTCAACTAAATATAACTCACTTAAGGATGGATCTTTTTCAGAACAATCAGCAAGTTTTCCTGGAAGGGCTGATATGTCGAGTACGTTTTTTCTTCTAACCAGTTCTCTTGCTTTTTTAGCCGCCTCTCTTGCTCTTGCTGCGTTTTCAGCTTTTTGTATTATTGTTTTTGCAGTATTTGGGTTTTGTTCAAAAAAGTCGGCAAGTGCTTCAGAAATAATAGAATCACATATTCCTTTGATTTCTCCATTTCCTAGTTTTGTTTTTGTTTGTCCCTCAAATTGGGGCTCTGGTACTTTTATTGACAGGATTGCTGTCAAACCCTCTCTAACGTCTTCCCCTCCAAAAGTAGGGGCTTCACCTTTTTTATTTTTTATGTTTTTAGCAGCATATTTATTTAAGGTTCTTGTAAGTGCAGATTTAAAACCCGCTAGGTGGGTTCCTCCTTCAATTGTGTTTATATTGTTTACAAACGTCAAAAGGGTTTCGCTGTATGAATCATTATATCTCAAAGACAAATCTACAGGAACTCCGTCTTTTTCTCCTTTTATGTGAATTGGGTCTTCAAAAAGAGGGGTGTGATGTTTATCTAAATGTTTGACAAATTCGGATAAACCACCTTCATAAAAGTGTTCGTTTGTGGCCTCTGTTTCTTCGTCATAAAAAATTATTTTTACGCCACTATTTAGATAAGAAAGTTCTCTTAGTCTTTCATCAATTACTTTAATGTCAAATTCTGTTTCAACGAAAATATCTGCATCAGGGTAAAACTGTATTTGTGTTCCTGTTTCTTGTGTCGTTCCTAATTCATTTAAGGGAGTTTTGGCTATTCCAGTTTCATATTCCTGTGAAAAGATTTTTCCATCTCTTTTTACTGTAGCTGTGCATTTTTTTGAAAGAGCATTCACAACCGAAACTCCTACCCCATGAAGACCTCCGGAGACTTTATATGTATCTTTATCAAATTTTCCCCCAGCGTGTAAAACTGTCATTACAAGCTCAAGGCCTGATTTTCCTTCTTCCTTATGAATGTCTGTAGGAATACCTCTTCCATTGTCTTGAACTCTTATTCCGCCATCTTTTTGTTTTGTTACTTTTATTTCCGAGCAATGTCCTGCCATTGCCTCATCAATCGAATTATCAACAACCTCCCAAATTAGGTGATGAACTCCTTTTTTCCCAACGTCTCCTATGTACATTGCGGGTCTTTTTCTTACTGCTTCTAATCCCTTGAGAACTGTGATATTTTTTGCTTTGTAGTCTGTGCTCATATTAATACTATTTTCTCTATTTGTGATGTTACTTGGTTGAGTTTATTTAAAATTTCTTTCTTTTGGTATTGTAGTTCATTTTTCCATGTTGGATTTTTACATTTTATAAAAATCGTTTTATTTTCAATTTTTATTATTTTTGTAGCCTTATTAATTTTTTTTCCTACAATATTTTCCCAATTATTTTCAATCTCTCCAAATATTAATGGGCTATATGTTTTTTGTTTTAAAAGGCTTGAGATGGAGTGTGAGAGCTTAATCATTTAGTTTAATAATTTTTATAGTTGTGTTTGGATTTTTTAGTCTTTTTTCCATCATTGTATTGTTTGTTTTTGTTGTTGTAATAATTGTCTGGAATTTACGATGAAAAAAGGTAAATATTTTCATTATATTTTCATCGTCGAGCTTTGCAAAATAATCATCTAACAGAAGAATTGGGCTTGTTTTCTTTTTTTCGTTTATTATTTCTGCTTCTGTTAGTTTTAAAATATATTTAAATAATTTTTTTTCTCCTTGTGATCCGCTTTCTTGTAGATTTTTTTCATTTAAATAAAAATAAATATTATCTAAATGTGGCCCTGTATGTGTTTTATTGTAGCTTTCTAATTGAAGTTTGTTGAAGTATTCTGTTTCATTTTTGGGTACATTTTTTAAATATTTTAAAGAATGTATGTTTTTGCCAATAATTTTCTTTTCAATAAATTTTAATTTTTCAATAAAATATTTGAAAAATTTTTCTCTTTCTTCCCAAATCAAATATCCTACTTTTATAATTTTTTTATCCCATTGGAAGGTTTCTTGTTTGTTTTCTAATAATGAGTTTCTTATTAATAGCAACTTATTATAGACTTTTATTGTTTCAACGTGATTTGGAAAAATTTTAAAAATTATTTTATCAAAATACTGAAGTTTTTCTTTTCTATAAATTTCTATAACATCTGGTTCTTCAGGTGATATGCTTACAATGTTTGAATATTTTAAAATTTCACTAGTTTTTTTTACTTTTTCTCCATTTTTTTCGATCTCTTTTTTTGCGCTGTCATAACATATCTTGATAACCACATCTTCTTCTGTTTTTAATATACCTTTTATTTGTAGCCTGCTTTGATTTTTTTTTATAATTGACTTGTTATATTTTTTTCTGAAACTTTTTGATGTAAGTAGAAAAAATATAGATTCTAGTACAGATGTCTTACCTTGTCCGTTATTTCCAGTAATTATAGTTGTTGTTGGGGAAAAATGTGCTTTAAAAAAATCTAATTTCCTTACATTTACTAAGGATATTTCTTTTAGATGCATTAATCATTTAATCTTATTGGCATCAATAAAACAAGCTTATCCATTTTCTTGTCTGGTGATGTCTCAGATAAAATTGCCGCATTTAAAGACCCATTTAAAAACATTGTAATTTGTTCACTTCTAATACTATTGAGAGCGTCTAATATAAACATTGAATTAAATCCAATTTTTAGGTTATCCATGTTATTAAATTGACTACTTATTATTTCAGTTCCTTTCGCAGATTGTTCTGAATCTTCGGTTGATATGGTTGTTTTTTTATTTCCAATATCTAGGGTTATTTGCTTGGTTGACCTGTTAGAAAATATTGAAACTCTCTTTATTGCGTTTATTAGGTCTTTCTTCTTCGTTGTTAAAGTTTTATTGTTATCTAATGGGATTACCTTTTCATAATCGGGATAATTATCTTTTATTATTCTTGAGTATATAGTCGTATTTTTATATGACAATGACATATGGTTCTTTGAAATTTCAATTTCTGCATTTTCTTTTTTATCCACAAAAGATGTTAATAGAGTCAAAAATTTCGTTGGTATTATTATTTCTTGCTCTTGGTTTTCTAGTCCTTCATTTTCTATCATTATCCTTGAAAGTCTATGACCGTCTGTTGATACGCCCACTATGCTCTTTCCATCTATTTTTAACAATACTCCTTGTAGAGCTGGTTTTAGCTCATCTTTACTAGTGGAGTTTTTTGTAAAATCAATTATTTCAAAAAGTGTTGAAGTTTTTATATATATACTTTGAGTTTCATTCATTATTGGATCAGACGGATATTCAGAATGATCTTGTCCCATTATAGAAAAACTTCCTGTTTCTGTTTTTATTTCAAGTTGTTGTTTTTCAGAAATATTTAATTCTATCTCTTTATCTGAGATATTATTAGTTATTTCGAGTAGCCTTCCAATTGGAATTGCTATTGCATTGTCAGGCGTTTCTCCATTAATTTCTATACTTTCGCTTATCGATGTTTCTAAATTAGTAGCTTTTAAAATCATCTTTTGATTTGAGAAGTCAAAAAGTGAACACCCTAGTATGGGTAGAGTAGATCTCGAAGGAACGACTTTAACAGTTTTCTGTAAAGCTTCTAATAGATTTTTAGTATTTACTTTAAAACTCATATTTTTCTTATTGGTAATTGTATAATATTATTATTTAAAACATTGTTTAACAAGCCTTATATATAATAAATATTATTATATAATAATTATTATTATTATAACATGTTAATATATTGATAAATAATATAAAACTATCTTTAAATCACTATTATAAAACACTATAATTTTAAATATATAAAGTATTAATTGAAGTTAATAACCCTGTTAATAACTATGATTTATTCAAAAGTATTAATATAAATGTCACTTCTTTTTTTATCTAGCCAAGAATCTAAATAATCTAAAGTTTTTTTATCTAATGCGATTGATTCAATAAAAGAGTAAGAGTTTTCTAGAGTTGCCTTTTTTTCTGGAAAAAATTCATAAACATATAACACTGATATTGATCCATCCTGCATCATGAAAGGTTCATGCAAATAAGAATCCTGTGATTTTATAATTTTATCATATATATCAACGGGGAATTTATTGATAGGTTGATTAAAAAAATTTCCACAAAGTAAATTTCTGTTTTCTAATTCATCAATGAAGTTTTCTAAAAACAGAGGATCTAATTTACTCTTCTTATATATATTATTAATATTTTCAATTGTTTGCTTTTTATCATCTTCGGTAGGAGTTATTAATTTAAGAATATGTTGAGTGCTTATCTTATCACCTCGTTTGTCTAGCAATTTTATTATATGGTGACCTACATCTGTTATTACCGGATCAGATATATCTCCTATTTTCATAGAATAAGCAATTTCTTCATATTGTGGAAAAAGAGATCCTCTCTTTGTATAGCCTATTTTTCCTACTGATGATATAGAAGCAATATCATCAGAATGATTACTAACAATTGTTTCAAAAGAAGCTTCTTTATTTATAATGCTGTCTTTTAGATTTTTTACAAACCTATATGATTCTTCAATAGTCTTTTTACTAGGAGAAAAATTAATATTATAAATTGAAAAATTTGCAGATGCGGGAGAAGGAGGAAGAGAGTCTTTATAGATATCATAAAAAACCTCAACTTCTTTTTTTCCAACCACAAAACCCGCAGTTAAGTTTAGCCTAAACCTCTCTATAAGCATAGCATTGTAAATTTCTTCCCAATAATCAGATTTTATCTGTTGAAGATTTTTTCCAAAAGTTGCCTCCAAAGAGTCTACCGATCCAACACTTTGAATAAACATATCTATTTGATTATCAAGTTGAATTTGTACTTCATCATTATCAACTACAATATTTGAATCCTTTTCTGCGTATTCGAGCAAAATATATCTATTAACAATATCTTCCAAAACTGCATTTGCAAGTTTTTCATATTTCAAAGGAGTTTGGGTAGGAGAAATTCCTCTTTGGTTAGCAATAGAAGATAATTGATAAAAAAACTCTCCTTTTGTTATAATATTATCGCCAACTACGGCCATTATACCATCAACTATTTCTTCCGAAAAAGAGAAACATAGGAAAAGACTAATTATAAAATTTTTCATATTTATATCCCAATTTTAGTTCAGGGTTATTGATAAAATTATTAAATGTTGTTGTTTTTATTTTTTCTTGGGACTCTTTTATGAGTAGAGACTCAATCCTTTTATAAACCCTATTTATAGGAATTATTTTTTTATCTATTTTTTCTTCAACCATAATAATTGAAAAAGTTTTATCAGGGTTTTCAATGGGTTTAGATATTACTCCAACATCTAATTCGAAAGCGGCTTCTCCCATATAATTAAACTTACCTCTCTCAAAGGGATCCATTAAACCTTCTGTCTGAGAATAAACTAAAGAAAACTCGGAAGAGAGAGTTCCGAACAAAGAATCATCAGAGCTTAAAACAACATACAAACTATCAGATAAGTTTTTTGAAGCAACCTTTATTTGTCTGACAACAACCTTTTCTGGTTCAAAATATTTTTCTTTTTTATTTTTATTATAATAAGCCTCTACACTAGAAGAATCTGGGGTTTCAACAGAATTTACTAAGTGCTTCAAATAAGAATCATATAAAATGCGACTTTGTTCAACACCAACCCTCTTTTTAAAATAATCATTATCAACTAAGCCCATTTCGGAACCATCTTTTATTGCAATCTTTTGCATAATAATATTTTGTAAAAAACTGATAAGCTCTTGTGAAGATGTAAAATCAGGTATTTTACTTTTAGGGAATTGAGAAACTTGAGGAAGAAACCATTTTAAGCCATAAAGCTTTCCATCAACAGAAAACAAAACACTGCTCAAGTTTAAATTTCTTATAAAATCGCTAAAATTAAAGCTGACCGAGGCTTAACAATTCTTTTTTAGATTCTAGTATTTGATTAAAAAGAATATCAACTTGCTTTTCATACATAATGACTCTTTCGGAAAGAACCTCTCTGTCATAAGCTAAAGAAGCATCCTTTAGTAAGTCTCTAACCGAAACAAGAGAACTTCTTTGAACAGCATATTCATATGAGTCTGAATCATAAATCGAGAATTCAGAAGAACGGATAGAATCAACTACAACCAGGTGAAAACCATATTCTGTTTCAATTACATCTGAAACCTCACCAAGATTTAAGGACCAAACAGATGACTGAAAATTCATTGGAGTAACCCCCCACTGAAGCCACCCTAAAACTCCTTCATTTCTTGGAGCGCTGGGATCATCAGAGTATGTTTTAGAAAAATATTCGAAGGAGCTTTCTGTTAATTTAAGAGAATCTTTGATTGTTTTTATTAAAGATAAAGCTTCTTTTGAATTTCTTGAAGGGGGAGAGGAAATAACGCTAGTGTTGTGTGAAATTAAAAGATGTCTTATAAACACCTCTTTTTTAAGATTTGACCTCGATAAGGCTAGCGACTCTTTAGAAATTAAAGGAAAGGCAACAGTATAATCATAAACTAGGTTTATCAAAATCTGGTTTTGGACATTAAAGAGCTTATTTTTCAAAACAGGGTTAAACAAAAAACCCTCTTCTTCTGCAGCTAAAGAGGCAGACTCTCTTTTAACATAATCTTTTAAAATTCTATTTTTTTGGCCCGCTGAAGACTTGATCCACTCAGATTTAGAATATTTACTATAAAAATCTTGTTCGTCAAAAGAAGCGCCATCAATATTTATAACATAACCAAACAACAAACTACAAAATCCAGCAAATAATAATTTAATTTTTAAAATCATTTCTAAATTTATTCAAGAAATCTTTTATAAACACCAAAATATCTTTGTTTTTATTTTCCCAACCAAACGATAACAAAAGCTTCTCATTTGCGAGTTTTTTAAATTCATATTTTAAATGTTCTTGTTTAAAGAAAGTTTCAACAAAGCCAAGAAAAAGACCAATATTTGAAAGCAATGGAGAAGGAAGGAAAACAATAGATGTTTTTTTATAGTCACACATTACAGAAATAATAAAAACCTCATAACAAAGAATTTTAATTTCTTGAACAGTTAACATGGAAGAAAACCTTTTTGGGGCCAAGCCAAACCTATCATATATTTCATTTTCAAAAGACCTAAGCCGCTGAGGACTATTAATAGATGATAGCTTTCTATAAACAGAAAGCCTTACGCTGGAATCTTCTATGTAAGAGTGGGGAATGCTGGCTTGATCACCAGCAACGGCAACAGAAACCATGTCAAAATAAAACCTAGAATCTGACCCTGAAATAGCTCTCTGTAACAGCTTATTATAATATTCAAAACCAACCTGAGACCCTCCGCTTTGAGAAAAGCCAAATACAGAGCCGGCACCACGAATTTCTAAGTCTTTTGTTGACAATAAGTATCCAGAGCCAAGAGAGATGTTGTCTTGAATAGCCCTAAGCCTACGCAATGTATCTCCAGAAGGTTTAAATTTTTTAGGAACCAGCAAATAGGCGTAGGCTTGCCTATTATGTCTTCCAACCCTTCCTCGAATCTGGTGAAGCTGAGAAAGACCAAATAAATGAGCGTTGTTTATTATTATTGTATTAACATTAGGAATATCTAGTCCATTTTCTATTATAGAAGTAGAAACTAAAACATCAATTTTCTTTTCAATAAAATCCCTCAACGTTGACTTTATTTTTTCAACGGACATCTTTGCATGAATAACCTCAACAGAAACCCCCTCTATCATTGATGAAACAATCCGCTTAAACTTATTTAAAGATGCAATATTGTTGTGTAAAAAATAAACTTGACCTGCACGCGAAAGTTCAAAGCGAATAGACTCTTCTATTGATTGTAAATCAAAAAACTCAACATACGTTTCTATTGGTTTTCTGTCAACAGGGGGAGTGGAAATTGTTGAAATGGTTTTGATTTCTGAAAGAGCGCTTTGTAGGGTTCGGGGAATGGGGGTAGCAGACATCATTAAAATATCAATTTTTGGAAATCTTTTTAAAAATAAATCCTTTTGCTTTACTCCAAACTTATGCTCTTCATCAACAACTAAAAAGCCAACAGAATCAATTTTACTCAGATAGCTAAAAACTCTATGCGTGCAAACCAAGACATCAACTGAGCCACTATTAAAAGAACCTATTAAATTCTCAACTTCTGAAGATTTGTTTAGTCTAGAAACAGAGCCAACATTAACAGAGAAAGGAGAAAGCCTTGAGGAGAAAGATTCGTAAAGTTGATGACATAAAACCGTGGTAGGGCAAAGTACAACAACTGGAGACTTTTGCAAAACAGCAATAAAGGCTGCTCTCATAGCCACTTCTGTTTTTCCAAAACCAACATCACCACACAGCAGCCTGTCCATTGGAGCTGGAGAACAAAAATCTTCATATATATCAGAATATGCTGAAGCCTGATCTTTTGTATCAACAAAGTTAAAAGATGAAACAAAATCATTCAAGAGGTCGTCGTCTACTCTAGGTCTAACAACAAACGTAGAAGACCTGGACAAATATTGGTCGTAAAGGGCCCTAACAAAAAAAGCAACCTTTGTGGACACGCCATCTCTTTTTCTGGTCCAGAGACCCTTTTTAGAAATAGATGAAATCTGAACCCCCTTAGTATCAGCACCAGCATAGTGGCTTATAAGATTCATTTGTGATACATCAACAGAAATATTGCCATCTAAATACTCAACCTGTAGACAAGAATCGACATCAGATTCAGTTAATATGTTTTTGAGAATACCCACTCCAAAATCTTCATGTACAACATAATCACCAATATGCATATCAACAAGGGGAACAGAACCAGTCGAATAATTGTCTGCGCCTTTAAACCTACTTGAATCAGAAAAATGAGAAGGAGCATATAAATCTTCGCCAACAAAAACACCAAAACCTGAAAGAGCGGGGTCATATAAAACTCTTCCATTATATGATGCATATCTATCATAGTTACAGTGTTTTAGCGTAATTTTATTTTGATTCTTTGAATCCCAAACAAAAGAGTGTCCATCAAAACTAAAAATGCGGTGAGAAGAAGGAAAATCAAGAGATTTTTTTTGAACACCAGCGGAGCTAATTAAAAAAGAAGACTTTCGAATAGAACGAGTTGTCAGCTGGGAAGAAAGATCAAAAAAATAAAGATCAGCAGAGTCAAAAGAAAAGTCAACACGCACAGGAAAAGGCCTTTCTTTAGGAAAATAGTCTACTACTGAACCTCTAACGGCAAATTCTCCTGCGCTTGAAACGCTATCAGAGCGAACATATCTGCCTCTATCAAGAGCATTTAAAAGAGAAGCTCTGTCACAAGAGGCGTCAACCAAAAAAGACTCAGAAGAAGCGAAAACAGACACAAAGCCTGCGTTGAAAGTTGAGCGATCAATCAAAACAACCTCGCCCTTTTCACCAGAACAAGAAAATATATTTTTGTATTTGTCTAGGGCAGAATTAAACCCAGGGAGCCCGTCGTTTTCTCGATTTGTAAAAACCACAAAATCCGAGGACATACTTTTAAAAAGAAAGCTAAAAACAGATTTAAACACATGGTCATCAACAACCAAACATGACGGAAAGTCTCCGACCAAAAGAAGCGGCAAAACATCTAATTCATCAACCAAAAAACCACCATACTGTTCCGCGCAAAGCAACCCCCTAAGCCTGTCTGTAAATGTTTCACGTGAAACACTCATTTTCTTTTATATAGATAAAAAGATAAAATAGAAATGTCTGACTGCCTTACTCCATCAATGCGCGCAGCTTGAGCCAAACTCTCCGGCTTGATTGCACAAAGCTTTTCTATGGATTCATTGCTCAGGTTTTTTACTTTGGAGTAATCAAAGCCCGGATCAATCTTAAGGCCCTCAAGTTGTTTAATCGAATCAATTTTTTTTGACTGAATTCCGATATAACCCTCATACATTGACTCGCTTTCAACAGCAAAAAGAATTTTTTTAGAGAACCTTTTTGAAAAGTCGTCTTGGAAAATGGGGTTAAGGCTTTTATCCGGCCTTTTTATAAGGTCCCATTTTGTTACTTTCTTTTTTGAAACCACAACAGACTCACTTTTGAGTTTTGTTTTACATCTGTTGTATTCTGCTACATAATTATTAAAAATTTCAGCATGGCTTTTAGTTATTAGTCCATATTTAATTCCTTTTTGCGAAAGTCTCATGTCGGCATTATCTTGTCTTAGTGTTAATCTATGTTCAGCGCGGGATGTGAACATTCTATAAGGTTCTTTTATGTCTTTTGTAATAAGATCGTCAATTAAAACGCCAATATAGCCCTCAGACCTTGAAACAACAAATATTTGTTTGTTAAGTATTGATTGTGCAGCATTTACACCTGCTACAAGTCCTTGAGCAGCTGCCTCTTCGTACCCAGAAGTGCCATTCATTTGCCCAGCCAAAAACAAGCCGGTGACATTTTTTGACTCAAGCGTTGATTTTAGTTGATATGTGGGAAAATAATCGTATTCTATGGCATAGCCGGG
>Ga0163109_10001354_pt1 | contig 19440 bp, 17 predicted proteins | sample CRUFie1St13metaG_FD_108704 | JGI IMG/M metagenome (GOLD analysis project Ga0163109, IMG submission 108704) | Marine microbial communities from the Costa Rica Dome - CRUD Field 142mm St13 metaG | ecosystem: Environmental > Aquatic > Marine > Oceanic > Photic zone | place: Costa Rica: the Eastern... | reverse complement strand
TTTTTCAATTAAAACCATTTTATTTTTTTCATTCAGATTTGATATTTTAATATTATCACATAATGTTAATAATATTTGTTGTAAACTAATGCCATTATTTATCATATTTAATATAATCTTATTGTTTTTTAAAAAATTCTGTTTCTTTAATATTGAATTAGTTAATTGTTTACTTTGTTTTGGTGAAGGTAAACCAGAAAATGCATAAACCGCATCAGTAGCAAGTTTTCCTTTTGCTAAATAAATAGATTGTAATAAATTAATACCAACTCTTAAGTCACCTTTACATAAGCTTGTAATAGTTTCAATACCAGCTTTATTACTCCTAATTTTTTCAGCTTTACAAATTTTAAGTAATTTATTATAAATAATAGTACTATTTAATGGATAAAACCTAAATAATACACATCTTGATTGTACTGGTGGTATAATTTTACTAATATAATTACAAATTAAACAAAATCTAACATTATTACTATAATTTTCTATAATTCTTCTTAAAGCAAATTGTGCATCATATGTCATAGCATCAGCTTCATCTAAAATTACTAACATAACTCCTTTTGAGAAAAACTGGCAATTTGATGAAAAATCTTTAACCTGTTCTCTTACTGTATTTATACCCCTATCATCTGATGCATTAAGTTCCAAAACCATAACATCATAATCTTTTCCATATATTTCTTTTGCACATGATACAATACTTGAAGTTTTACCTGTTCCAGCTGGCCCATAAAATATCATATGTGGCAACCTTTTATTTTCAATAAATTTTTTTAACGTATCGGTAACATGTGGTTGTGATAAAACATTAGATAGATCACTTGGTCTATATTTTTCTACCCATGGTAAATTATTCATTTAATAAATATATAACCAATAGTTTAAATATTTATTAATATATATTTATGTATATTCCTAATGAATTATGGAAAATTATTAAGTCTTTTATGTTTCATAATATCAAAACTCAAGGCAAACATCTAAAAAATGATCCTTACATAAAATTATATAACTTAACACTCAAATTTATGCCTCCGCTTATAATACCAAGAAGAGGACCAAGAATTATTTATTCCTCAGCAATAAATAAAATACGGTTTATAAAATTTATTTATTTACGACCTATGCGATATAATTTTAATACAAATAAATATATTAATAATTTTGTAATAAAAGAACAACAAATATTATCTGATAATTTAACAGAAAATGATTATTATGAACAATATTATTCAAATGCTTATTCAATATAATTGTATATTTTATTAATAATATTGCCATCAAATCCATTAATTAAAAATAATGTTAAAATTGCTCTTTTTTTTACTCTTTTCATATATTTTTTATATGAATGTAAAAATTGAGTATTTACAAATCCTTTAATTTTATGAAATTTATATTCAAAAATTGGATACCATTTATCCCTATTCAAATGATATCCGATTACATGTACTGGTGAATTTAAAACATAAGTCCCAATATATGACTTGTTATAATCATACTTAAATATATTATCCTTTCTAACACTGTAATTTTCTAATAATCCTACCGGAATATCTATGTCACAGATTGCATCATAAACTACATAATTGAGATTGCATAAAATAATTTGTCTATATTTCCAAATATTAATCATTTTAAAATATAGTATATTTTATTAAAATTGTATTAACACATAGAATAAACTAGAATAAAAATATTTAATGTTTTTCGTAAAAGTTGAAAATAAAAAATATATTTAACGGATTGTTAAATATATAAATATTAAAATGCAATTCTTTAAAAAGCGCGATGCTATATTATATCAGTCTAAATTAGACAAAAAAAAAGACATATACTTATTTGCAAAAGATAAGAATGAAACAGGGGCGAAAATATTTTATATAAATTCAATGAAAAATGTATACAATTTAATATTAAAAGGAAAGAATAATTTCTATGAATTTTGGACAGAATCACAAGAATTAAAATTCAGTCTAGATATAGATTTTGAAAATACAGAAAAAAATGCTAATAAGATAGTAAAAAATATCTGTAAATTTGTGATTAGTGAATTAAAAGAATTTCATCCTAATTATAGTTTTTCTGATGTTATTATTTTGAAATCTTTACCAACTGACATAAAACAAAATTCATTTCATATAATATTTGATAAAGTAAAATTTAAAAATCATAAACAATGTAGAGGATTTTTTAATTATTTGAAGTCAAAAAATGAAATGCCATATTGTGATAGTTCAATATATAATAATACTGTTTTGAGATGTTGTTATTGTGAGAAAAAAGGAAAACAAAATACATTAAAACCTTTTAAATTTAAAAATGTTGAATCCATTTATACTAAAAAAAGTACTTTTGATTTTTTTTCAAGAACATTGATAACTAATATTGATAATTGTAAAGTATTAGTTACTAAACAATTTGAAACAACAGTTCCTGAAAATATTGTATATGCAACTGAAAGCAACAAGGAGTCATCATATGAAATATTTAATGAAAGAAAATTAAAGCAAATATTAAATTCATTACCAGAAAAATATGTTGATAATTATGATTTATGGATAAAAGTTGGAATGATTTTGCATAATATTGATTCAAATTATTTTAAATTATGGGATGAGTGGAGTAAAACTAATTCAAAATATTCTCCAAATTTATGTTTACAAAAATGGAAAACATTTCAAACATATGATGATAGGAAAAAATTAGGACTTGGTACTTTAATTAAGTATTGTCAATCTGAAGGTTTAACTGATATCATCCCAAAATATGATATTAAATCAATTGTAGAATCGTATGATTCTATTGAAATAACTACAGGAAAATATAAGAAATCTGTAATTAATCAACAATACTTAACACCTAAATTATTTAAGAAACATTTAGGACCAAAATTATTATGTGTTCAAAGTGAAAAAGGTACTGGGAAAACACATAATTTATTAAAAGCTATATTTCCAACAGATAAATACGAATCAATATTATTTTTATCAAGTAGAAGAACATTCGGAATAAAATTATTAAGTGATTTGGAAACATATGGATTTAAGTTATATTCAAATATCAAGAGCAAACACATTACAGAAAAACGAGTAATTTGTCAAATTGATTCTTTAGAAAGATTAGAATCAGATAAATTTGATTTAATTATAATAGACGAGTGTGAAAGTTTATCAAGATATATTACATCACAACACTTTATAAAAAATAGACAATCATCCATGATTGTTGAACATTTAGATATGTATTTACGAGAAGCAAATAATGTATTTATCTTGGATGCTGATCTTTCTGAGCGATGTATGAGATTTTATACAAGATCTTGTAGAGCAACAAATGACTATAGTTTGATAGTAAATACTTATAAAGTTTATAAAAACTATAAAGTAAAATATACAAATTATCCTTCTTGGGTTTCAACTATTATGGAAGATATTGAAGCTAATAAAAAATTAGTAATTCCAATGGCTAGTAATAATAAAGCAAAGGATTTACAATGTTTAATAAAAAATAAATTTTCAAATAAGAAAGTTTTATTAATTCATAAGGAATCTGATGATGCAGATAAATTAGAGAAATTGATGAAAATAAATGAGACATGGATAAAATACGATGTTATAATTTATACTCCATCAGTATGTATGGGTGTATCATTTGATGTACCTAATTATTTTGATAAAATATATGCATATGGATGTCATCAATCATTAGGATCTCAAGAATTTGCTCAAATGCTTCATAGAGTAAGAACACCTAAAACTAAAGAAATCATATTAGCTATAGATAAATATAAACCATATGACAAAGAAGAAGATTATTTATCATACACAGATACAGAATCTATGTTATGTAATAACTATTTACTAACACAATATGATGTACATAACAACTTGATAAAAAAGAAAGCAATTACAAAAAATATTGTAGAATATCCTTATAAAGATGAACCAATTTATGACATGTATGTTAGAAATGTGAAAGAAACTGTTCTTGATAAATTAAATTTTACAGCACAATTATTTGGATATTTAAAAGGAAAAGAATATCAATTAGAATCTTATAGTGTTAATAAGAATTCATATGAAAAACATTTCAAAGACATGACTAGATTAAGGAAAGAAAGATTAGAAGAAGAAAGAGTTAATCTTATTGAGGGAATTATAGAATCAGAAGATTTAGACCATGATACATTTCAAGAATTAATAAAAAGAAGAAATGAATTTTTGGATGAAAATGATATTAATTCTATTAGAAAATATAATTTTAAAAATAATTATAATATACCAGAGAATACTGAAAAAGATAAATTACGTGATTTGGCGAATGAATATTATTCTCATGAAAAAATGAGATGGTATAGAAATTTAGTAACAGTATTTAAAACAGATGAACAATCAACAGAAAAGAAAATAGAAATATTAAAACACAATCAAAAAATGGCACATACATATAATAATGTGTATGAAGATTTCAAGAATAAAAATAATTATGCGAGACATTTTTATCCTTTAAAATTCATAAAGGAAATTGGTTTTGATATTAACGATTTAGAAAAAGAAATAAACTACACAACATTAAATGAAAAATTAAAAAAAATAAAACCTTTATTAGCAGAAATGAAATATGCATTATTTAAAAATTACGGATTAAAAAAGATACCTTACGATATATTAAAAATGGAAACAGCAGAATGTTTAAGATTTATAAACAAAGTGATATATAATCAATATGGAATGAAGATATTAAAATACAATTATGCAAAGATAGAAGATAATATTATTTATAGATTGCAAGATAATGATGTTTGGTCTGGGCTACCTAACTCTTTTTCAAATGTTAAGAATCTTGTTAAATATGAACCAAGAAAGTATAAAGATATTGATCCAACAGACTTAGATCCTGAACATTTAATTGAAAAATTTGATTCAGATGATGATTAATATATAAATAAATTAATATATTCAATGAATATTAATTTATTTTTTTAATGAAAATATAAACTTAACAGCATCTTCTAAATTAGTAGTTATTAAATGAGGAGTTTCAGTTTTTCTAAACTTAAATATTAAATCAAAAAACGATTTATTTTTTTTTGATACTAATGTAACTGTACAACCTACATATTTTTTTACTATTTCTTTATTACTAAATAATTTGTCAAGCTCCATAAAATGTTTTACGTAATTTGCTTTAAAATTATTTATATCAGTGATATCATTAATAGCATAAAATTTATTTTTATTACTAAATTCATTGTTTATGTGAGTTTTATATAATTCTATATCACTACTTTCAAGAGACTTTGTAAATTTATAATGATGTATTCTCATAGGTTCTGTTTCTGTTAATACTTCATACATAATTAAAATATTATAATAATTATTTATAAAATATTTTTTTTATTTTAATTTAATAAAGTTGCAAGAAAATTTAATATACTTAATGTAGCTATAAATTGATTACCTGATAGATTGGAAAAATTATCTATATCAGATATTTTAAAGTATAATTTACATAAATTTTCTTCTGTTAAAACTTTACTTCTTTTAAAATAATTTGAAAAGGACTCTAAAATTAATTTTATTGAGTATCCTCTATTTATTAGATTATTTGTAACTTTTAAAACAGTTTTATTATCTACACTAATATTTTTAAATATATTTATAATTTTATCCATATCTTTGTCCGTTATTAAACCATACTCTTTCCTTACTAAATCTGATGATATCGTATCATTATTATTGTATGATAATTTTTGTAACAAATTTATTGATAATCTCATATCTCCATTACACATATTAAAAATTTCTGATATTGCATTTTTATTAATACTTATTTCTTCCTTATCTACTATATCTTTTAATATATTTGTTGCAGAATTTTCATCTAATGCTCTAAATTGAAAACCAATGCATCTTGACAATATCGGACTTACTATTTTTGATATATAATTACATGTTAATATAAATCTTGTTGAATTCGAATATTTTTCTATAATTCTTCTCAATGCAAATTGAGAATCTGTTGTCATTGCATCTGCTTCGTCTAATATTATAATCTTAAATTTTGGACATGGGAAATTATATTTTTTTGGTGGTATACTTAATGCTAATTTTGCATAATTTTTAACCTTTTCTCTTACTACTTTAATACCTCTTTCATCAGATGCATTTAATTCTAATACTCTAGATGATAACATTTTTGGACCATATAGTTTTAAACATATTGCTAATGCACATGTTGTTTTTCCTGAACCAGGTGGTCCATATAATAATAAATGCGGAAAATTACGATTATTTATTGATTTATTTATCGTATTCAGTATATCATCTTGAAATTTTAAATCTTCTAAATGCCTAGGTCTGAACTTTTCTACCCATGGTAAATTCTTTTTTTTTATTGACATTTATAATTATATTGTCTGCTTTTTAAATTATTTTATCCTTTTATTGCACTAATTAAATTTACTGACGCAAATATTATTATTAAAATTAATAAAATTCTATTTATATTATTTAATTTATCAATTTCAGTTTTTAAATCTTCTTGTCTAAGTCTAATTCCTTGTATATTTCTTACATTGTTCTTACCAAGTATCTTTTCTAAATCTAAATGTATTTCTTTGCTAGTCAATTTTGGAATTTTAATTTTATCACATAAACCAAAATATAAATTACTTCTATCTGTATTTTCTATATATCCAATTTTCATTTATAATATTTAAAATAAAAATTGAATTTATTTTATACTCAATAATTAATAATTACAATATATGAAAAATTATAAAAGATACAATAATTGTAAAAAAAATTACTTAGTAAATAAAGAAAGAAATTTACTTAATTTTGCTAAATATTTAACTACTTATATCGATAATGTGTGGTTAGTTAATAACAATATTTTTAAACGTTATGAAATTAAACCTGATTGTCAAATAATTCTTCCTATGGATTTTAAATATGATTTAAATCGTAGTAAAGATTTAATTTCTATTTATAAAGGAGATGGATTTAAATTATTAATTGAAATCTCTAAATTAAAAAAATTAGAGAATAATTTATTTGATTCTAAAATCTGTAGTGATATATCTGATGAACATTTATCAAAACTATTTGAAAATGCTTTCAAATAAAATTGAAATTTAAACAAATAATTATTAATTTATTAAATATAAATGTTCATATTATTCACAACTTTATTATTATTACCAATTTTACTTTTTTTGATAATTATTTTTAGAAATATACTAGGTAAGACTTATATTATTTCTATTGAAGGAAATATTGGATCTGGTAAATCAACGCTAGTTAAAAAATTAAAACAAGCAAATCCAACCTGGTTTTTTTTACAAGAACCAGTTGATGTTTGGAAATCAGTATCAGATATAGATGGAAATAATATTTTATCTGAGTTTTATAAAGATAAAAAAAGGAATGCTTATTTATTTCAGAATTTTGCCTTTATTACTAGACTACATACATTAAAAACGAAATTAAAAGAAATTAAACGAAATACTTCTATTTTTAAAGATAATTATTTAATTGTTGAAAGAAGCATACATTCTGATAAAAATGTTTTTGCAAAATTATTACACAATGATAAAGAAATTACAAATTTAGAGTATGAAATTTATAATTATTGGTTTTATAGATTACATTCATCTGCATTAATTTCTGCACATGTTTATCTTAAAGTTGATCCTAAAATTTCTAGTAAGAGAATTGTTAAAAGAGATAGAAAAGAGGAAAAAAATGCGATTCCTATTGAATATCTCAATTCTTTACATGATTACCATGAAGATTGGATAGATAAAACTCCTATACCAACATTAATTGTATCAGGTGATAATGATTTTGAAAAAAATTCTAAAATATTTAATACAATTAATGATCAAATAACTTCATTTATAGATGAATTATAAATCAGTTAATATTATTTTATAAAGTATATTATATATTAATGGATCCTAATCAGGAAATCTACAAACAAAAGTATTTAAAATATAAAAAAAAATACTTGACTTTAAAAACACAAATTGATCAATTAGAAGGTGCTGGTTTTTTAGGTGATTTAGCAAAGAGAACTGCATCAGCTGCAAAAGCAGTAGGAAAAGCCGCAGCAAAAGGAGTTAGTAATCTTGGAAAAGCCGTAGGTATTGACCCAGCAAGAGCTAAAAGAACTAAATCAGTCAAACAAACAGTAAATAATAGAATGAATACAGTTAAATTAACAAGTAAAAACAAAGGAGCTCAAAAAATTTTAGATACTATTGTTAAAAAATTTAAAAAAGAAAAAGATACACAAATTAATGAAATTTATAAAAAAGCATACACTGAATATAAGAATAACAAACCTGATCAAAAAGAATCTAGAGATGAAAAAGAAGCAAGATTTAAAGGTATTTTTGAAGGATTAAATCCAGTAGAACAACTAGGAGACATAGAAGCTGACTTAACAGCAGTATATGAAAAATCCATTCAAACTGCTATTGATAAACATATAAAAAAAGTAACTAAATCACTCTCTGAAGATGATATTGCAAAAATAAATACACTTACAGGTCTAAGAGGTTTAGAAAAACTTTTAAATATTAGTAAAGGTGTGGAAAAACTTGATAAACTTAAAGAACAAGAGAGAAAACTTGAAGCAGCTGAAAATAAAGCTGCTGCAGAAGAAGATAAAAAAGAAGCAGCACGTAAAGAACAACAAAAAGAATTAGCTGAAAACATAGATAATGCAGTTAGTGGTGAAGGTGAAGGTCTTGCAATATTATTAGAACAATATAGTGATGTAGAATTAAGTGACATGAGTGATTCTGAATACAGTGAAGGAGAATTAGACTGGTAATTAAAAATAAATAAATAAATTTTAATAAATTTTATTTATTTGAAAAAATTAAAGTATAATGATAAAAATGAAATCGGATTAAAACATAAAGATGAAACTGAATAATGATTAACACCTAATTTATTATAAAATTTAACATCATCCATTGTCCTTATTCCTCCACCTCCAATAATTTCTACATCATTATTGTACTTTTTCCTAATATATTTAATTAAATCTTTATTGAATACTTTAATAAAAGGTCCTGATAAACCACCTTCTTTTATGGGTATTGTATTACTACAATGAAATTGCCTAAAACCTTGATTATAGTATGTATCAACTTGTTCTAATCTTTCAATAGGTGATAATTTAATTATACACCATTCTCTTTTATTATTCAAAAAAATACTTAATCCATCATTTACAAGGTGTTTTTCTGTATTAGGACAAGAAACATTTAATTCTATATCCATATCTTCAGGAATTTTTTTATGAATTTTATTTATATCTTCCGATTCTAAAATAGCAATACTTATTATTTCTCCTTTTTTATAAGTTTTAATAGCATAATCAATACCTGGGTTTCTTAATCCTATCTTATTGACCCATCCACTGAAAACAGGAATATATCTTAATGTTTTTAAAATTTGCATCCATTTACCTTTTCTTTCGTTTAATGTAAATGATCCACGTATTGGTATTACTCCAGGTAATTTAATATAATTTCCAAATGGAGGTGATATAAATAAATTTTTTCTAGGTATTTCAAACATTTAATAATATATTAATATATTGTTAAATAATATATGTTTAAAACAATTCAATATTATTATTGGAATATAGGTTATATTCTATCTGATGTATTGTATGAAATAAAAAGGAATGTATTCAGTAATTCTACATCATATTATTCATATAATTGGCATGATGATACATTGTTAAATGAAATTTATAGATTAGAAGAAAGAATTGCAGAATTAGAAGAATCAAAAGATGAAAGAACAGATCTAGTTTTTATATTAAATAATCGAAAAGAAAAACGTCTGGATAAATTAAAGAGAAATAATTCTTTTTAAGATAAAATTAACGTAGCTGTTAATTTTGTTACTTTAGATATGTCATTTCCAATATCATTTATAAATATACCATTTACATACTTATCATACCCATCCTTTTCAATTGTTATTATATATGAACCATATGGAAGCATTTTATAAAAGTCACCTTTTACTTTAGATTTAACAGGTCTACCAAATTCTTGTCCATTTTGGTATATTTCAATAATAGCATTTTCAATTGGATTTCCATTTACATCATATACATTACCATGAACACCTTGAAAAGCTGTTTCAAGATATGCTAACATAGCACCACCATCAATATTTTCACCATCTGATGATAGATTTTCGTATTTTAAGTCATCTAAAAAATGAGAAGCATTATTTTTACTTACACTTAATTCAATAGTTGTTGACATAATATCATATATTAAGTATTCCCAGTCTTGCATACCTCCATATAATGTATACCACTCTGCTCCATTTATGATACCATGTTCTTTACTTGGATAAGAATTAACCATATTTAATTTAGGATTCATATTTTGAGAATATTTTTTTGCCAAAATTAAATACATATCATGATCTTCAGTTTTATTTGGAGTCCCTGATACACCTGAAATCATTGTTTGATCTCCATCATATGGATAACTTATTATTTTAGCACCTTCATGAAAATTACCAGATAAAATTACTTGCTTATTATTTGCATTCCAGTTCATAACATTTAATGTTTCAGCTTCATAGGCACTATTTGATGTTGGAACATACTGATCTGGAAAATTTCTGTTTAAATCATAAGATCTACTATTATATCTAGATCTAGTTGATTTATGAAATCCCCAAGGATTTAAAGTTGGTAAAAACTGCAGTGTAGTATTATTTAATAATTTTACTACTCTTTCATTACCTTCATAATATTCATCACATAACCATTCAATAAACCAAATTATTAATGCTCTACCTGATGGTTCATTTCCATGCATATTTCCAATATATCTTACATATGGTTTGTCATCTGTTTTATTTAAATCACCAGAAACATCCATTGCCCACATATCATAATTACCATCTTGCGTTTTACCAATACTATAATATTTTGTTATATTAGGAAATAGATTATTGATATTTTTCATTTTATCCTCCATATTTACAACATAATCTTCATATGTTAGACTACTATGAATAAAAGTAGAATCATATCTTGCAAATAAAGATGTAGTATTCTCTTTTGTAAAATTACTTTGATCTACTATTGTATTATTTCCTATTTTAATCTTATAATTACCATAATTTGTACCACATTGTCCATGATTACAATCATTCATAAAAGTTATATTATACACACCATGAGGAACTTCAAAATTATATACTGATGAATCTAATACTTGAGACAAATATAAATTTCTAGTAGGATTTGATACTACAGTATTATTATCCATTTTTGCATCTGTTTTATATACCTCTAAAGTAATATTATCACTATCATTTGATTTAATATATTGAACTGACATATTTACTTTATCGTTTTTATATATATCAATTGTTATACTGTCACTACTTGTAACTATATAACCCTTATTTTGTTCTATTGTTGTAATATTTCCAATAAAATTTGAATTTATATTTATACTAGCATTAATTATATTACCATCTAATGAAGATATTGTTGATATTTCTGGATAGTCTAAAATCTTATTTATATTTATATCTTTAGAATTGCTAAAACCAATTAAATTATTTCCAGGTAATAAACTAATCTTACCATCTATTATATATGATTTTGCATAAGTTAATGTAAAAGCTTCAGTACAATTTATATAATATGCATAATTAAAATTTATATTTTGCAAATTACCTATTAATAATCTATTTGTTCCAATATTAATAAATACTGATGACTTAATTTCGTTATTATGCAATGAAGAAATAGTAGATATTTTATATTTTACTGAATCTAATATTTTTATAAAAGAATCATTTTTATTAAAACAAACCAAATTTATACCTTGGTTAAAGTTTATAGTATTCATTATAATATAATTAGTAAAATTTTTTAAAAAACTCTGTTTTCAATTAATACCTTATGTATATATTGATAATCGAATAAATTTAATGATAAAAATTGAAAAATTTTATCATTAAATATAATTTAATTATTATCTCTTGGATATATGACAACACCTCAAATTATAGAAAAAATGCATTCTCAAGCTATTGAAAATACAGCTGAAGTTCGAAAAGATCTACTTTTATTAATGAAATATTTGGGGACCGATAAAACTGGAAATAAAACATCAAAAATTACTGAGGATATATGTGAATCAACTTTATCCAAACCTAACTATAATTTCGTTTCAAGAACCATTGATATTAATTGTTCTTATGAAAATTGTTCTGAAAAATTAAAATTTTCACAAGAACAATATAATAACATTATTAGCAAAAATCATAAGCCTCTATGTAAAAAACATCTTGAAATAAAAAAACTTATTAAAAAGAAAAACTTAGCAAAAAAATACAATGAATTGCAATTCAAATATAATTCTGCTATGGAACTGATCGATACCTTAATTAAAATGGTAAATAATAAAACAAATATTGATGAAATAAAAAATATTTTGTCAAACTTTAAAATATCATCTGATAAAGATTTTGAATCTTTTAATAAAAGTATAGATGAATTTATTTATTAGGTTAATTTAATTTCGCCCGAAAATTGAAAGTAAAACTAATATGGGCCCATATGTAATAAAACCATAAATTATCGCATCATATTTACCTATATATGCTTCATTGTTAGTTATTTGAAAAATAGAAAATGAATAATGTGCTTTTAGTATATATATTATATATATACTACCAATACTAAAAATAATAGTTCCTATTATAGTAAACAATATACATATTCTAGAACGACATAAATTACTTTTTCTATCATATCTTACGTTTAAACGATCTACTAACATATATATAGCATTTTTCTCACGTATCTCTAGGCTTTCTATTTTTAAATCTACTATTTGTTCATATTCATTATTATAATAGTGATAAATTTTTTTTAATTCTTCTTTATTAGTTAAGGTTTTTTTTTTTAATTCTTTACAACACCATTTGTTTTTAAAAAATTTAGGAGATATTAAGAAACTAATTAGAATTAAATTCTGAATTGAAAAAATATATATTATTATATTCACGATAGGATGTAAATCAGGATAATAATTTAATAATATTCTTTTATTATAATACATTTGACAAATGAATAAAAATAATTGTTGACTATAATAAAATATTATATATATGTTTGTTAGTATCGGTTTATAATTCCATGTCCAACTATACACCGGGAAACACATTCTACGTGGGGAATCATTAGTTAACATTTTAAACAATTGTTTTTTTTGCTGTTCACCAATATATATGCCATAACAAGCTAGATTTTTTGCTAGAATACTTTCTTGTAGTTCTTCAGTATTATTCCAATTTATGAAGCTTTGTATTCTATATAAATATGTAAGATGTAAAAAATATTTTCTAGTACCATATATTTTTTTTGATATTTCTAAATTTTCTTTAGATTCGTTTAAAATTAATAAAATCATTATTATTGCACTAGGTATCCATGCTATAGCTACACGATTTTCATAACTCAAAGGTAAATTTTGATAACTATCAAATGGAGGTGGCATAATTTTAGTATTATTATTTACTAATTGCTTCATTGTGTCTATAACAAATAAGTTATTTTTATTAAACATAGCTATTTCTTTTGTTACAAGCAAAAATGGATGTAAAAATAAAGTTAATAATAAAAATGGTATTAAGTGAATTGCAATAAAATACAATACTAAAATCAATGCAATTCCAATACTATATTTAAAAAAAAGAAAAATACCGTAGGCTAATGATTTAGTACAATTTTTAAATTCGCTTGGTACTTTATTTACTAAATAAATGGAAATATATTTTAACCTTTGATTTTTTTTATGTTCTTTTTTAATTTTAAATTGTTCTTTTAATTTTTTAACTTCTTTTTTTTTCATTTTTTCTTCTGGATTTAATACCGGAACATTTTGTTTTAAAATAATTTGTTTTGTATTCATAATTGGGGCAGTCGGTTTTATTTGAAATGATATTTTATGACTATCGTTTTCTTTCATTTCTTCAACTGTTAATTTTCTATCTAAATTATTTTTATGTAATTTTTCTAGTTCTTTAATTTTTTTTTCTAAAATCTTTTTTTCTTCAGAAAGTTTTAATCCTGCTTGCAATTGCAATTCATTATAAATTTCTAGTTTTTCTTTTTGGACTTTTTCTTTTATAGCCATTTCATCTCTCATTTTTCGAACCAGTAAATCCTGTTCTCTTGTTTTAGCATTAGAAATAGTATATTTTTCACGTAATTTTTCTAATGCTTGAATATGCGAATTTAAATTATAATTAGGGCTAACATATTTATTAAATTCTTCTTCATTTTGAGGTATTGTAAACATTTTTCTACATGTAGGACAACTAAATGTTTCCATTCCTAGGTTTTTTCTTTGCTGAATCCAGCCTCGAATACCTTCCTCACTAAAAGAATGTCCACAACTTAATATTCTAGTTTTTCCAGCTTCCATAGGTTCATGTAGAATTGAGCATATCAGAGAGTCTTCATTTATTACATTGTCGTAACCGTTTGTAGGTTGTATTAACATGTAAAGGATAAATAAATAGATTTAACTGATATTTTTAATTTTTCAATTTTTATATGAGTGTTAGATCTGTACTTGACTCAACTATACCATAAGGTGTTGAAATTCTTATTTTACCACTTGTCATATTGCTTTTTATTTTTAATTTTATTTCTCTTGTTGTAACAGATTCAATGCTTTCAACCATTTTATTATTTATAAATACTTTTGTAAAATTTATTCCAGTATTATCACGTATAAAATCATAATAAAAAGGCACTGATGCCCATACACCAGGATATCCTGGTTGAGCACATCCAATACCCCAACTAGTTATTCCGATTAATTTTGGAATACCATTATCTATAATAATTAAAGGCCCTCCACTATCACCTTGACATGCATCTTTACCACCTAATGTATCATTTATCTCCCCATCATTATCCTCATCGTTTAAATCTAATGTACCCGCTAAAATCATATCATTTTTTATATCATACATTCCGTTATATTTATCACTATTTTTTGTAATTTGTAATTCTGCAAATCTCATTTTATCATTGCTACCAGTTCCTAATGTAGATCCCCATCCTAATGTATAGCATTTTTTAAATTCATCTAATTTACCCATTGTTATATCATCTTGTGTTGCTAATTGTATTGATGATATATTTGGATCATCTAAATCTATTTTACCTCTAATTCTTAATAATGCTACATCTTTTCCATTTACAACACTTGAATAACCATTCATAATTATTATTTCATCAATAAAATATTTTTTATTACTATCATAATTATTATTATTTATATCTTCTTGTTTTAATATACCAACATATGCTGTTATATCTGATGCAAGTTTATCATTCCAACAGTGAGCAGCTGATAAAATCCATTTATCATTTATAATTGTTCCACCGCAATAATGACCATTAAACATACTGTTATTTATATGTAAACTTGCTGTAAATTTATAATCAAATCCAGGTATATTTGAAGTATCTACTTCAGTACCTCCTACAATTCTTGCTTCTGGTCTACCACAAAATGTACAACCTTCCTTACTATAACTTATATTTCTATCAAACATTCTTGGTACTTCCCTATTTGGTATAAAATTTTCACCATTTATTATTAATTCATCATTTAATTTCAAATTATTATTAAAATTAATTATTTTTGGCTCTTTGTCATAAACTAAATCAGGTGGCAAAATATCACTAACTTCTATTATATTTACATTTATATTACTTATTATTTCACTTTTTATCTCTACTCTAGAACCTATCGTTGATTCTAAATAATACTTATTATTTATATTCTTTACCACTATCTTTTGTCCTAAAATTGTATCTAATTCCATATTGTTTACTAATTCGGATATTGTTATTTTTTTATTTATGAATTGATAAAATATAACATCTTTTTTATCTTCTCCAACATAATTATTTAATTTATTATCTATTATTTCATTTTTTACTGTCAATATTGTAAATTCATTTGATTTGTTTGCTAAACTATTTATTAATGTATAATAAATTTTTATAGAATCTGCTAATTTTGTATAATTGTTAACTTCTAATAATTGGTTGCATGTTTGAACTGTAATATTCCAATCATTATATCCTTTTATTTCTATTGGAACTTTCTCATTTTCAGAATAATATCCTCCACTACAAATAAATTGATTATCAAAATATAATTTATATTGCACTGTATTCTCAAAAAAATTAAAATTACTTTGATTAAAATCTAGTAAATAATTTTTATTATTATTTGTTTCGTAATAACCAGATTCTATATTTGAATAAATTATTTCATTTGATATATTCTTCATATTATATGTTATATTCTCATTATTACCTTTCTCAACAATAATACTTATTGTTATTTTATCATGATCTATGTTTGGTAAAAAAAATCCATCTAATTTATAGCAATAACCATTTGTGCTTATTAATTCATAATCACTATCAATTGATAAAGATTGTCCTAATCTTGATAAATACATTTTATTATGTACTAATATTATCTTTGAATTTACATTATCATTATTTATATCAGTAAACTCTGTATTATTTGTTAAGGAATTTTTACTAAGTTTATTTTGCATGATATGCTCTCTGATTATCACTTTTTTTTGGTAATATGAATAATTATTAATTAAATTATGATCAAACATAAAAAAAGTATGATCACTATTTTCTAAAAATGTTTTCTCATATGGAAAATTTTGTAATAAATTATACCATCCAATTTCATTTTCTTCACTTAACGAAGAATACATATTTTTTAATAAATAATAACTACCATCTGGTTTTATTCTAAAGATAAATGATTCAAAACTTGTAAATCTTCCACCAGTTTTTACTAAAGTTTCATTCAAATAAACATTATAATATCCATCACCATAATTACAACACATTCCATCCCCATATGAATCCATTATTTTAAATATATAATAATTTGCATCTAGTTCCTTGCTTTGGTCATTTGTTGAACCAGATAAAATTGTAACTCCTTCTATGTCTTTTACATTATAACTTATTTCTGATGGATAATCATCTGGAGATACTTCTATCCTAATTACACATTTTATTTCTATCGGTGGCTCTGGCTCTGGTTCAGGTTCTGGTTCTGGTTCTGGTTCAGGTTCAGGTTCAGGTTCAGGTTCTGGTTCTGGTTCAGGTTCTGTCGGTGGTTCTGGTTCTGGTTCTGGTTCTGGTTCTGGTTCAGGTTCTGGTTCTGGTTCAGGTTCTGGCTCTGGCTCTGGTTCTGGCTCTGGCTCTGGTTCAGGTTCTGGTTCAGGTTCTGTCGGTGGTTCTGGTTCTGGCTCTGGTTCAGGTTCAGGTTCAGGCTCGGGTTCTTGAATTTCTATTAATTGTGGTTGAATATTTATAGTACATGCCTCAGACATATTTACATAATAAGCAAAATTTGGATTAAAAGAATTAAGATCACCGATTATTAAATTATTTATTTGAATACTGCTTTGAATCATATTATTTTGTAGAGTAGATATAGTTATGATTTTATTTAAATTACTTCCGAATACTTCTACAATAGATTTAGTTACATTACAAGGGAATCCTATTAAATTCATACCAGGATTTAAACCAATTATAGTATTAGATATAGTATTATTTGTAATTTGTAATGTTGATGGACTGGAACAAGTTACAAAATACCCATACCCACTTACAATATTTTGTAAATTACCTATAATATTCCCTGCAATAGAGATAGAAGAATAAATAGTATTATTATGGTATGTAGAAATAGTAGTTAAATTTTGTATATTATTAATAACATTTGGTATATTTATAAAAAATGAAATTAAATTAACCCCAGTATTTAAATTTATTGTTTGTGTATACATATAATTTAATATAAGATATTTAATTGTATGTTTATGAGCTAGGTGTTCCATCTATTGGAGATGAATTATCTTCTGTTATTGTTAAATTACCGACAGTTAATGTTTGACCAGTGGTAACGCCTGATGGTTTGTTAAAATTATATATGTAAGTATTTTTTGTAGTAGCATTAGTCATAATAATTTTATATGTGGCATTATCTTTAAGATTAAAATTAATAAAACCGCCAGATCCATTGCCCGGAGTAGTAGTTAATAAACTTGTAGTGTCGGATAAGTTTTCTTTAATTGTAATAGTATCTGTAAGTGAATTATTTGGGAAAGTATTACCAGCTCCAAAGTCTGATGTAATAAGCATAAGATTCCAAAGAACTGTACCTCCAACTGAACCACTGAATACACATGTAGATCCAGAACCTGATTCTGCAGTAGCAGTAGGTAAATAATTCATTGCTGTGCTATCAGTACAACCATAAACTGTAGCTGGAGTAGGATTTGGTTGTGGAGTAGACTGACTACTAGTTAGATTAGAAAATGTCATAGAATCATTACTAGGTATGTATGGTTCAGAAACAACAATTGAATTATCTTTAGCAATTTGAAACTGCTTAATACCTTTATATGTAAAATGCAAAACTTTACTATCTTGATCAAGAGCTATATTCCATGGTCCCATAACAACTCTCTTTCTAATATTTACTTTATTAGATTGAATTTGCGTACCTGTTAATGTAGCATTTACCATTATTATATATTAATATAGATATTAATATGTAATTGTATGATAAAATTAATTTAATGGTTCTAAAACGCATTGATGGATTCCATTATATTTGAATGAAAGTTTACCATCATCTAATTGTTCAATAGTCCATTTTCCCATTCTAATTATAGTAGTATTACCTTTTGTAAGTGTTACATTTTTACTTTTAATTTTACTACTTGGCATATATATTATATTAATATAATATTTAACTATTTAGGGTAAATAAATAATAAAGGAGACATTTTCAAATATTAAGTTATATTTATTTTATAGTATATAAATTGATATTTAAAAAAATACTAATAGCTATTATTAGTTATGGATTCAACAATTTTAGAAAATAATGAAACTCATATTGAAATTAGTGGTGAAAATGAAAATACCAATAGTAACGATATAAATAGTACTAATACAGATTCTAATAATACAAGTAATATTGAACATAATAATTATGAACAACAAACTAACGAAGATAATAATATAGAATTACCATCAACATCAACGCATATTGAAGGTATTCCAAATCCATTTTCTTCTAGTTCTTTACCACCATTAAATAATTTAACTGGATTTTTATCTGCATCCTTATTATCAGAGATGTCAGGGAATAATTTCCCTTTAACTCCCCCACCAGCTCCTCATGTTCAAAATTATTTTTCTAGTGCATCATATACACCTTTGCCAGTTCAAAATGTATTTGCAACACCATCTCCAACATCAACAACATCTCCAACA
>Ga0163109_10001353_pt1 | contig 19454 bp, 14 predicted proteins | sample CRUFie1St13metaG_FD_108704 | JGI IMG/M metagenome (GOLD analysis project Ga0163109, IMG submission 108704) | Marine microbial communities from the Costa Rica Dome - CRUD Field 142mm St13 metaG | ecosystem: Environmental > Aquatic > Marine > Oceanic > Photic zone | place: Costa Rica: the Eastern... | reverse complement strand
TGCGGCCCTAGGTCAGGCTCGGTGGTGATGAAGCGATCTTCCAGTCCTGCGGACACACCTCCCAGGCCGTCGCGTGCATGGCAGGCCAGGCATTGAAACCGGGCCAGGTCGGCGTGAATTGCCACTGAGAGGGCGTCCGGGTCAGGTGTGGTTTTGCCCACTTGAATCGAGGCCTTCAGCGCGATGCGCTGATCGGCTTGAGGTTGTAGCGTGGTCCCGTGTGAGGGGCATCGCCCAAGCAACCCTGGCTTGGGTTGAGTGCATGGAAGGGCGCCGCGCGGGTGGGAGAAGCCATGCCATCTAATGTGTGGCAGGCCTGGCAGTTCATTGCTGCGAAGGCGGTGCGACCTCGGGTTACGAGTGTCGGGTTTGTTTCGAGATTCGATGCCGTTTGGTGCGTGTCTGGAGCAGCATGCCCAGCTGACCGCAGTGCGTGCCGGGTGCAGGGGCAGCTCATACCCCGCGTGCGCAGCATGGCGATGAACATGTGGCTCAATGGCCCTGGTTGGGGTTCGGCCCGCGGAGAACGGGGAACGGGGTGGCGCAAGTTCTTCAAGCTCGATGCCATAAACGACCCCGGGCCTTCCGAGACCTTTGTGTTTCTCGACGAGCGTGAAGACAGCATCAATGACGGCACTTTTGTGGTGGACATGGCGGGCTGGCTCAATCAAACCAGTCAATACCGCATCATCGATTACCCTGCTTCCTACCACAACGGTGCTGGAGGTTTTTCCTTTGCCGATGGGCACTCGGAAATCAAGCGATGGCAGGATCCACGGACGATGCCAGAGCTTGCTCGCGGTAGATTGATTCCCCTGAATGTGCCTTCACCCAACAATCGGGATGTGGCCTGGATGCAATCCAAGGCTACCCGCCCGGATTGACCGGTCCTGAATCAAACGGTGCTGTTGCAATAGCTCGAGTTTACAGCAAGGGCTCGAGAAACTCCCACATGGCTTGCGTGGCCGGATCATCGGGTAGACCCAGATCATTGTTCAATTGCCGATGGTTGGTTTCGCGCTTGCCAAAGGCGCGCGCCTGAACACCCGCCTGCCGGAGGACTTTTTCCAGCCGGTGGGCCTGGGCACCGGTATCAGGGTTTTCCGTGAAGTAGAGCAGAAGGAAGGGGGGGATCTTTTTGCCGGCACTTACGTGGGTGACCGCTGAGAAATCCACATGTTTTTCCGGATCGTTCCCAAACTTCTGTCGATGACCGAAGGTGAACATCTTGCCTCCATAGAGCATCTGACGGTGTTCGGCGGTCGAGATGATCTTGGGGATGTCGTAGGTGTCTCCATCCACCGGGATGCATCCTTTGAGGATGGTGAAAGGCACCTCCTGGCGTTCCAGCCAGCGGTGATCAGTGCACAGCAAGGCAGCCAGTTGAGCGCCGGCCGAATGCCCTCCCACAATAACATGTTCGGGGTTGCCACCGTGCTTCTCGATATGGCGGTGCACCCAGGCCAGGGAGCGCGCAATATCTTCCATCAGGGTTTCCATGCTCACCGTGGGCAAGAGCCGATATTGGGTGGAGACAAAGACACAGCCCTTTTCGGTCAGCACCCGGGGCTTGTGGCCTACGTTGCTCTTGTCACCCACCACCCAGCCACCGCCATGGATCCAGAAAAACACGGGTCGCTTAGCATCGGTTGGGCCCTCGGGTGTGTAGATGTCGAGCACATGTCGCTCGTGTCCGTTGTCGGTGTAGGGGATGTTGGCATGAAGGGTCTGAGCGTGGACGCTCTTGCTCAAGGCGACCACAGCGATCGCCCCCATGAAAAAGAAGGATGATTTCATGACAAAAGAATGGATGGCTCTGAACCATAGCCCAACCTGCCTGTTGGCTGCCATGTTAAAAAGGGGCGCCTGTGGCCTCACTTTTTTTGAGCGACCCTGACCGGTCGGGATGCTAGAAAGGAACCATGCCCGTCCCGAAGCTTTGCTTTTGCCTTGATCGAACTGCTGGTGGTGATTGCCATCATCGCCATCCTGGCCGGGATGTTGTTGTTCACCCTTTCCAAGGCCAAGAACAAGGCTCAGGAAACGATTGATTTTAACAACACTCGCCAGACCATGCTGGCCACCCATCTCTATGCGGGAGATGACGAGGACTACCTTCCGCACCCCACGTGGGGTAGTAATGGTTCGGGCCCTGATGGCTGGGCCTATGGCACCGAAGCCATGTCACGGGTCACCGGGCCGGTTTCGGCGGCACGTTGAGCATTTAGGAATCCAACCAGGTGCAGGCCTTCCGGACTGGACAGCTGGCCTCCTACCTCGGCTTTGCGCACAAGGCGCTGATGTGTCCCACCGATGCCGGCAATTATCCGCGGGAGGGGATTTCTCAGCGGCATGGAGGGGGCCGGGCCAGCAAGGCCCAGGCGGATGTTAAGGGTGGGCTTCGGTGGGGCTGCTGGATGGTTCGGCCGGCCGTATCACCTACCAGGCCTATTACCAGATGTCAGGGCCGCCTGCAGGGGGCCTCCCACTAGGGAGCACCATCCAGCGATCGGTGCCGGCTCCCAATGACCTTTACTTCGATCCTCGCGATCGGTGGGGAGGGGTCGTTCATCAACCCGCCGTGGATGGTCAGTGAAATCTCAAAACAGCGGTGGTTGTTTTCGATAAAATCTACTTGCCCGGCATGGCCGACACCCACAGGGCCACACCTACCAGTGCCAGTGTCCAGAAAAAGGCCCAGAGGGCGGCGCGGCGCCCAAGGTCTCGGCGGATGGCAAATCCGTAGATCAGAGGGCAGATGGGGTAGAAACAGAGATTGAGGAAACCCCACATAGGCCCGCTGCGGAATCCGGCCACCATCCCCCAGATCCAACCTGCAAAATGCATGAGGATGACGACCGCACTGGTGATGAAGAGGGCGATCCATGCCTTATAATCCAGGTTCGCCCCTTCCAGGTCGGCTCCCTTTGCTATCCCGCTCAATTGGTCGCTGACCGAGGCGTGTCGCTCGCTGACAAAATACTTCAGGGGGTGTTTTTCCCACCACACGGGTTCGTCCGCCAGGATGGCGTCAAAGCGCTCGGTTGCCTTGGGCCCATTGATGGCTACCAGGGGTCGCACCGTTTGGGCCGCGGCATCGATTTGGCGGTGGAGTTTTTCGACCTCAAAGAGGGTGTCCAGATATTCCTTGAGGATGGCGTGGTAGTGTTCCTTGTGTTCAGGGATGGCCAGAACACGTTCGATGAGTTTGTGATCCCTCCCCCCGGGGTGATCAATGTTCAGCGCGCGTCTTGATTCAGGGCTTCCCTTGAGCGGAAAGGAGCCAAAGGAATGATCCATGTCCCAGGGCAGGAACTGAAAGAGGTCGCTCTCCGGCTCCAGGTAGACGTAGTGATTCTGGGTTTTTCCGAGAAAGCTGTCGAGGTTGCACAGGAGGGTATTTACGGCCAAAAAGCGGAGAAACTGATCGACATCCAGGTAGTTTTCCAGCTCGGCTGCAAAGTCTTCATCGGCGGTCTTGCTCACCAGACGTGCAAAGGCGATGACCCGTTCTTTCTGAGCCTCGGTCGGGGTGGTCTTGGGCACGAAACCAATCTCGTAAGGTTCCCATGACTCTCCCAGGTAGCGGAAGGAACCAAAGGTGCTGGGCTTGAGCAGGAGCCCATTGGCTGATCCATAGCGGTGTTTCAAGAAGCGTTTGTCCACCTGTTCCACCACGCTGTAGAGCCCATGGGGTTGACGATCCATCAGGCCGGGGATGCGCAGGTTCACCCGGGCAAAGCTCACCCGCGAGCAGGGGATGCCTGCTTCTCGGAACAGCTCATAGGAGAGGGCCTCCCGTAGATAGGAAGGATCGGTGATGTTGTTGTTGAGATTGAGTTTTCCCAGGCCTCGGAAAGAGAGATCTTCCTGGAATTCATTGAAGTCGATCTTGAAGGAGAGGCGTTGCTCGATCCTGCCTTCCTTGTATTCCAGGAAGGTACCGTTGCCCTTGTAGCGCAGCCCGATCGGTGAAACTTTTTTGCCATCTATTTCGAAGGTGGCTTTGCCGTATTGGTGATTGACCCCCAGATAGCCTGCCAGTCCGGGTCGAGTCGCTCCCTCAGCTCGCATGTGTCCCCCCTTCATGGCATCGCCAATCAAATCTCCAAAGGCCTCTCCGACATCCATGCTGAGCCCTTCCGGTGGTTGCAGTTTATCCCATTCCTCGGGCTCGATGGTCAGGGTCACTTCCAGCACCCGGTCGAGCCCGAACAGGGAATCGGACGCGTGTTCGGTCGCCGAATCCTGTGCTCCAACCAGCAAGGGCAGAGCCGTGATCAGGGTGACCACTGCCATCTTATCCTTCTACGCATGATAGGGAGTAACGTATTGCCGGCGCCGGCACTGATGTTTTTCCTGCTGGGGTTACGGGGTCGAATCTGTGAATGCATATCTGAAGAGAGAACGTGCCATGCGAAGGATGGTCGATCAACCCTCCGCAAAGAAAGTAGGGGAGAGGCCTTGAGGAAGATCCGGGTCCGAGACTCCTTTCTTTTGAAATGTCCCTGAAGGTGTGATTGGATAGACCAGAATATTGTGCGCCATGAAACTTTCCCTCTCCAAACGCCTTCTCTTTGCTGGCACCGCCATGCTGCTGGCCCTTGGGGTGGTGGAGGGTTTCCTGGTCCTGGTGGGTGTCCGGCCAGAGTCCTACCTGCCTGATGCCTACGTCGGCTTTGAGGGTTACGCGCCTCTGTTCGAAGAGTGGATGGATGAGGAGGGGAAGCTGTGGATGCGTACCGTGCCCTCCAGACGCATGTTTTTCAATGATCAGCGCTTCAGTAAAGTAAAGCCTGCTAGCGGACTGAGGGTTTTCACGCTGGGAGGCTCCACCACCTACGGGCGTCCCTATCGCGATCCGACCTCGTTCACCGGATGGATGCGTTCGCTGGTTTCCAAAGCTTCGCCGGAGGCTCCCGTGGAAATTATTAATGCCGGAGGGATCAGTTACGCCAGCTATCGGGTGGCCCGCCTGATGGAGGAGCTGTTGGCCTATCAGCCGGATGTGTTTGTCATTTACACCGGGCACAACGAGTTTCTCGAGAAGCGCATCTACCACAAGCGTCCGAGTCTTCCCACAGGCCTGATCCGGATGGCGGGTGCCGCCCGACATCTGCGCTCCGCCACATGGGTCAAGCGATGGATGGAACCCCTGACCGAGGCCGGGCGGGAAGAGGAAAAAGCACGGCAACTGCTCAAGGGGGAGGTCGATGCCGTTCTGGACAAAGGACTGGGTCCAAACGCCTATGTGCGCGACCCCGAAGGACAGCAACAAATTCTGGAGCACTACACTTTCAACCTCCACCGCATGGTTCAGATGGCCCGATCGGTTGGGGCAGAGGTTCTCTTTGTTCAGCCCGCTTCCAACCGAAGCGCTTGCTCTCCCTTCAAGAGTGCCTTTGATGAGAACCTTTCCGCAGAAAAACGTCAGCGCTGGCAGGCGTATTACGATGGAGCTCGAAAAGCTTTTGAGTCGCGTGATCCTGAGACCACCTTCGCGATGCTCAACGCCGCAGAAGCGGTGGATGCCACCCCTGCGAGCCTTCATTATGTGAGGGGGAGAACGCTGGAAGCCACCGGCCGGGTGAAAGAGGCTCTACAGTCCTATCAGCGGGCTATTGACGAAGATGTCTGTCCGCTGAGGGCCCTGAGCGGGATCCAGCAGAGGCTCTCCGAGGCCTGTCAGCAGCTTCAGGTGAAGCTGATTGATTTTGATGCCATGCAGTGTGCCCTCTCTCCCTCAGGCGTGCCGGGGGCGGAGGTGTTTCTTGATCACGTGCACCCGACCATTGAATCCCATCGACAGCTGGCCCTGGCCATCGTTCGCCACATGATCGACGAGCAATGGCTCAACCTGAAGCTCGAGGCCTCGGCAGTGGAGGATTGCCGGCAGGAGGTGCTGGCTGGCATCGATCGCAAAGAACATGCCATGGCCATGTGCAATCTCGCCAAGCTTCTGGGTTGGGCCGGCAAACATGCCGAAGCCTACCAGGCAAGTCGGGAAGCCCTGGGGCTTCACGCCGATCTCCCGGCGATCCAATACCAGGCAGGTCTGGCCGCTTATCTGGTGGGGAGCACCGAACAAGCGCAGGAGCACTACCGACAGGCCCTGGTGCTTGCCCCGGAATATGGCGATGCTCATTGCAATCTGGGCGTGGTGCTTGAGGAAGCAGGTGATCTGGAAACAGCCCGCTTCCATTTCCAGAAAGCCCTCGAGCATGGCAGCGCCGAACACAAGGCCCGCGATCAGGAGAACCTGCAACGGGTTGAAGCTTCCCTGAAGAAACTCAAGTGACGAAAGCCGTTTAAGGATCTTCAGCCACCCACCGATGCAGCCATGAAATCTGAGAGCACGCAGTCATCAAAAGGATAGATTCTCAGATCATTGGTTGGGGGATATCCCCTCAAAGGTCGAGCAGTGGACTTTTTGAAAAAGTGGTGGAGGCGGCGGGAGTTGAACCCGCGTCCTAAGCAGACGTGCCGTGAAGCTTCTACATGCTTGTCCAGACAATCGGTATCGGCAGAAAGGATAGCGGTCTGGCGCGAGACCTCCTGCCTAGTCCGCATGAAATCAGTTTCGGCCCATCACGCGCGGTCTCCGCTCAGTGCCTAACCTGCTGTCGGCGCCTCATCTACCTAGCAGGTGTCAGCAGTGAGACGTCGCGGACTTTATGCCGCGAGAGCTAATTCTTCGTTAGCAGTTATTTTTTTGGTCCGATGATTAACGAGGCCAACGTACCATCCTCGGCATGCTACCCCAGACGTATCCACCCAGTCGAAACCAGTACGCCCCCATGGAATGAATCCACGTGTTTATCTTCTTTGGTGCGAGGTAGCTTGTCAAGCCGTCGTCGGTGGGCGATGCCTCCACAGGGGGGGACTCAGGCTTCGATGTGGCGGGTGAGGATCTCCATGCTTTCGGGCGGAAGGGTGGAGAGCTTGATGCCGGCATTGGTTTCCTCAAAATAGCTGGATGCCCAGTCCGAATCAAAGAGAGCCACGGCGTGCTCGTGTCGGTCGTAGGCTACCTTGGTGCCCGTCGGGAGTGAGAGCCCATCGAGCTGGGCTTCGGTGATGTCGGTGGGCAGCCAGCGGATGACCGACCAGGGAGCTGACTCCAACCGGGATTCGGCATGGTATTCGGTCTCCAGGCGGTATTGCACGACTTCAAACTGGAGTTGACCGACCGCTGCGAGCAGGGGCACCCGGGTGAGGGAGCCACGCACTTCCAGCACCTGGATCACGCCTTCCTGCAGGAGCTGGTCCAGACCCTGGCGGAATTGCTTGAATTTCGAGGTGTTGGGGTTGTGCAGGTAGGCAAAGCACTCGGGAGTGAAAATGGGGATTTCCCGATACTGAATGCTGGGATCGGTGGTGAGGGTGTCACCGATGCCGTAGTCGTTGAGGCCGACCAGCCCGACGATGTCGCCGGGATAGGCATCGTCGACGGTTTCGCGTTCATTGCCAAAGAGCTTGTGCGAACTGGCCAGGCGCACCTTCCTGCCGGATCGGGGATGGATGACCGTCATGTCGCGCTCAAACTTGCCCGAGCAGATGCGGGCAAAAGCGATGCGGTCGCGGTGCTTGGGATCCATGTTGGCCTGGATCTTGAAGATGAAGGCGGTGAAGGCCTCGTGATCGGTCGGGATGGTGACTTCCTGACTGTCCCGGGCCGCGGGTGGCGGAGAGTATTTGAGAAAGCCCTTGAGCAGGAGTTCCACCCCGAAATTGTTCATGGCACTGCCGAAGAATACCGGAGTCATCTGCCCTGAGTAAACCGAATCGATGTCGAAGTCTTCTCCGGCCATGTTCAGCATGTCGATTTCTTCGGTTAGCTTGGCATGCATTTCGGGGCTGAGCTGCTCGCGAATGATGGCAGCCTCCACATCGCCCACCGACTCTGGGGCACGGTAGAGCCCACCGGCAGTGCGCTCATAGAGATGGACTTCCTTGTTGAGGCGGTCGAAGACCCCTTTGAAGTCCACCCCGGTACCGATGGGCCAGTTGACAGGGAAAGAACCGATGCCCAGTACTCGTTCCAGTTCATCCAGAAGTTCCAGAGGGTCCTGGGTGGGGCGATCGCACTTGTTGATGAAGGTGAAAATCGGGATGCCACGTCGACGGCAGATTTCAAAGAGCTTCTGGGTCTGCGACTCAATGCCCTTGGCGGCATCGATGACCATCACCACTCCATCGACGGCAGTGAGCACGCGGTAGGTGTCTTCAGAGAAATCCTTGTGCCCGGGGGTGTCCAGCAGATTGATGGCAAAGCCCTGGTATTCGAACTGGAGAACGGTGGAGCTGATGGAGATGCCGCGCTTGCGTTCCAGTTCCATCCAGTCGGAGGTGGAGGCTCGCTGATGCTTGCGTGCGGTCACCGACCCGGCCAGGTGGACGGCCCCACCGTAAAGCAGCAGCTTCTCGGTGAGGGTGGTCTTCCCTGCATCGGGGTGCGAAATGATGGCAAAGGTGCGGCGACGCTCGATCTCTTTTTGCAAACTCACAAGGCGGCGAAGGGTAGCAGGATTCAGGCAGTGAACAAGAGGGAATCCCCGAATGGACGGGGTCAGGCCATCCCGATCATGGCTGGTGGGGCGGGTTTGCGTGCAGCCAGCGCCATACCCGCAGGGCTTCGGAAACGCTCCATGCCTGGGCGTCACAGCCACGCTGGGTGTGCGGGGCGTCGCCATCGAGGATTTCCGGGAGTTGCCCCGAGCAGCCTTCCTTCCAGTGGGCCTGCATGGAGCTCAAATAATCCAGGGCGGCTGTGTGCGCGGCCGGATCTGACGGCCAGGCCATGACCATGGCTTCGCAGAAGGATGGAAAGGTCCACAGCCAGGCGGTTCCGTTGTGGTAGGCCGGCTTGCGACGCTGATCTTCATCGCCCTCGTAGCGTCCCCAATAGGGGTTGGAAGGGTCGTTGAGTAGGCCTCCATGATGGCCGTGAATGGGTAAAGGTGGGATGGTGGGCAGGGGAGCCAGGGAGCGCAGGGCCCCAGGCACCACCAGGTGGCGTTGGGCAGCGCGGACGGTGGCCTGAGCCCTTTCCCCTTTCAGGCAGCCCAGGGTCACGGCCCACAAGGCATTGCTGCGCAGGGCCTGATCCCGCAGGTCCTCGCTGGCAGGAGTGCCCGATGGGGCGATCAGCAGATCGGCTGGCCATTGCTTCTCTTCGATCCAGAACAAGCGTTCCACATGATCACGTGCCTTCTTTGCCCATTGGCCCCAGCTCCCATCGGGGCATCGGGTGTCGATCGCGGATTCGGAGCCTTTGCTGGAGCTGGAGCCGGATTGACACGAATCGAGCTGGTGCAGTTGTTCCAGCAGCCGGATCCACAGGGCCTGGATTTCGATGGGGTAGCCCTCCCTCGGAGTCCCGGCAGGGTAGTTGGTATCCATCCAGGTGAAATGACTGGGGCTCCAGACCAGCCCTGAGGTGGCATCCATACGGATCCCGTTGGGGGTGCCTTTGAAAATGCCTCGGGCGATGCGGAAAAGGATCTCACCCAGAAGGGGGCCTCCTTTACTCACCGGCGCGTGATAGAGGACATCGCCCACTTGAGCAGCGGTTTCCTCCAGCAAAACTCCGTACCACAGAGGGGCATCGGAGGTGTCTCGGTTGGAGGCATCGCTGCCATGGATGGTGTTGGGTAGGGTGCCATCGGATTCGAAGCGTCCGAAGATCTTGAGCAGTGCCACCACTTCTTCTTCCATGCCGGCATGGAGCATGCCCCGGGCCACGATGATGGAATCACGCCCCCAGTCGAGAAACCATGGGTAGCCCGCGATGACGGTCTTGCCAGCATCCCGCTGCACCACGTAAGCGCGCAATGCCGTGGTCAGGTGGTCGCCCCATGCGTCGCAGTGGCTTTGGGACTCGGAGGACTCCGCTCCCTGTCTGTCTTTCTCGGGCTGGTTCAGCGCGGCATGCATTGCTGCCTCGGATGGGCCGTGAGCCTCACAGGTGGCGGTCAGATGAAGGGCCTCGCCCGCGCTCAGGGGCAGGGCAAACCATCCCGGGCTCCAGGCATCGCCCGAACCTTCCTGGCCTCGGGTCTGCTCAGTGGGGTGCGCAATGCCTTGGGACCACTCGGGCTCGGGGTGAAAGTGGCCCCGGTCGACATTGACGCGCAGGCGACGATCGCTGGCGGGTTGAAAGAGGAATCCATCCCCTGAATCCAAAGGTTGGAAATGGGTGTGAAAGTGAGCATCGGCTCCATCTGAGCGCTGGGTCTGCTGGTGGAAGTTACGGTCTTCCAGGTCGAGTCGCAGGGTCAGCTGCAGACGGCCATCGGCTGGGAATTCTTCTCCCTCGGAGAGGCGCTGTTTTTTTTCGACGCGCTGGAAACGACCGATCAGGGTGTTGCAGCCTTCCATGAGATGGAGCGTCATTTCCAGCTCCAACGAGCGGCCGGCTCCGGCGGGTAGGTAGAAGCGCCATCTGGCTGGGGCGGTCGCCGAAAAGTCAATCAAGGCTGCCTGGTCGAGCGGAGTGATGAAGCCATCGGCATTGGCCCAAAGGCGCATGCGTTTGATCAGCACATGGCGATCTACCGGAAGGTTTGGGTGCAGATTAGCCCCCAGCAGGCAGTCGTATTTGGATTGGATGTGACCGGGGTCGGCATGCACGCGTGCCATGGCGCCTCGGCCGTTGGTCAGCAGGGCCATGCGGTCGGAGCCGCTCGAGAAAGCAGTCTGGCGATGGTCGCAAACCAGCCAGGTTGTCTCAGTGCAGGCGGTCTTCCTGTCAAAAAGATCGAGATGCATGGAGATCTTTCCGGGCTTGGTGGCCAGAAGGGTGGCGACATGATCCCCTCCTGCGGGCACAGAATCGAGTCGGGTGATGGAGCGCCCCGAATCGGCCTTCAGGGTGAGGCGAAAAGGATGGTGCTCCCGGATGACGATCCAGTGACCCATCGGTACCACCAGCATGCGGGGACGATCCGAAGAGGACCAGCGGGTCACCCTAGGCCATGCGGAGGTGGAACGGGGGGGAGAAGCCTCCTTGTCCTTTTCGGAAAGGCCACTCAGCCAGGCTTCGAGGTCGGTATCGAGGCTTCTTTCCAGCTCCTTCCAGTCCACCCGGGGGGTGTGCTCGATGCCATGGATCTGTGACAGACAGGCCAGCCCCATCGCGGCTCGAGACCGGGCGTCTCGGTATCGCTGCCCTTCCCGTTCATCATGCTGGTTGGCTGAAGCGGCCTCCTCCAGGCAGCAGACTTGGCCGGGAGCCAGCTCGAGGCTCCATGAGCTTTCGCCTTCAGTCCACGGCACCAGGCTTCCTCCCTGCATCCAATCGAAGGCCGGAGCTTGGGAGAGGCTCGGAAACTGAGAGGTCTCGAGAGTGACCTGCTGGGATTGCGTGACATCGGTATTGATGAGGATCCACAGGGCACGATCGCCCTCCCGGCTCACTCGTTGAAGCAGGCAGGTTCGGGAAGTGGGCTGGGGGCTGAGCTGCAGGGTGGCTCCGTCAAAAAAACAGGGGTGGTGATTGAGCAGGCGACCGAGTCGCGCCATCGCGTGAACGATGTTCTCCTCCGCCCCCCAGTTGAGACCGGTGCATTCATGGACGATGATTTTTTCAGTGGCCAGCCACTCCACACCGCAGGTGAAGCCGAAAGCCCCCTGCGTGCTGGTGAGGGCGCAGAGCTGGTTGCGAAGTAGCGACCAGGTTTTTCCTTGGGCGGCGAGCCTCGGGTTGTCATGGGTTTCACTGTAGTGAACCAGGGTGCCCACCCGTGGGCTTTGGTGAATGCAGTGCTGAAGGTAGGCCTGCACGGAAGGCGCTTGGTATTCCTGAAAAAGTTCTGAGTAGGCCCACTGCATGCCACCTTCGGTGAGCAGCGTCTCAGTGGCTTCCCAGGCACCCCCCAGGCCTTCGAGCAGAAACAGGGTGTCGGGGAAGGACTCGCGCACGCGGGCAATAATGTATTGCCAGGCGGTCAGGGGCACCATGTAGCCGGCATCACAGCGGAACCCGTCGACTCCGCGCTCGCACCAGGTCAGAAAGACGCCCGCCAGGTAGTCCCAGGTCTCGGGTTGATCATGCTTCAATTCCACCAGATCTCCCCAGATATTGCCCCAGGCCCCGGGGCTGATGAAGGTGCCATCTTCCTGGCGGGCATACCATTGAGGATGGTTCTCATGAAGGTTGGAACCCCACCCGGTGTGATTGGCCACTAGGTCAATGATCACTCGCGCCGAGCGGGCATGGATGGCCCGGGTCAGCTCCAGAAATTGATCGATGGCGGTTGTTCGCTGATCAAACTCCACCAGGGCAGGATCCACCGCTTCCAGGTTCTGGGCGGCATAGGGGCTACCGAATCGGCCGAACCGGGCGTAGGTGGTCGGCGTTGGATTGATCGGCAGCAGATGGATGATGCGGCACCCAAGGGTATCGACAATGTGCGGGAGTTGTTCGATGAGCTCCCGGATTTTCCCTGAAGGTGGGATGACAGCGTAGCCATCGGCATCCAGGGTCGCGAGTTCAGGTCGCTCGCGTTGAGGCCGGGTCTCGGATTGGTGCCGATGTTCCCCAAAAAGTCGGATCCAGGCACAGTAGATGGTATTGCCGCTCCGGGTTCCGTTGGGGTGGACGGCAATGCCTCCATTGGGACCATCGGGCCACTGCTGGGTGCCTTGGGCATCGGTCAGGTAGGCTTTGTATTCGAAAAAGCCGACTTCGTTGAGCGGTAGATCCAAGACCCAGCGGTCGGCTTCCCACCTCATGGGGAGATCCTGCCAGGAGAAGAGGGCAATGGCGTTTTTTCCCGCACGGCTTTGAATGATTTCCTTGCGCAGGGTCGAAGCCCTTCCCAGGTTGGTCCGCAGGAAGGCTCGACAGGTGTCCGGCGTCTGATCGTCAGAGGAGGGGACAAGCTCGACTCGGTGCCAGTCACCGGTGTGCGCGACCTGACGGTCACCGGTTGTCGGTTGCATGGTTGGCATGGATGATCTCAAATGGAATGCCTTTGCGGGTCGTCAGATGCCTTCGCCCCGCCATTGGCTTCAGTGCTGAGGAAACTCAGCGGTTTGGCTGCGTTTAAGCTTCTCGGAGCTTGGTGGTTTTCAGGCCAGCAAGGGTTTGAGTGCGGCGATGTGGCGGGGAATGGCCTGCCAGGCATCCTCTGCGGCCTCATATTCCAACACGACGTGTCCCTGGTAATGGGCGTCTTTCAGAATGCGCACCAGTCGCGCCAGATCCGAGGGTTGCTTGGTTTGCCTTCTGGGCGCGATTTCGACTTTCAACTGCACATTGACTGCGAAAGGGGCGCACTTGACCAGATCCCCATAGGGATCTTCGGTGTGGAAGTTGCCGGTATCCAGATTGATGCCGACCCATGGACTGTCGACGGCCTGCACGATTTCGAGCAGTGGATCCGCTTCGGCAACAATGCCCCCGTGGTTTTCGATGCCAAGGAACACGCCCCGGGTGGCGGCGTGATCGCAGCAAACCTTCAGGCCTTCAATGCAGCGATTGACAGCTTCTTTCCAGGAACCTTGTTTTGGGGCGTCTCCGGCAAAGACCCGAACGTGGGGTGCTCCCATGGCAGTGGCATGGTCGACCCACTGTTGGACATGGGCGATCTGTTGATCTCGCCTCGATCCGGGCAGGTCGGTGAAGCGATTGCCTACAGCGGTGCCACTGATCGAGAGTCCACGCAGAAAGGCATGGCGCTTGAGGCGAGTGAGCAGGGCATGATCGACTTCGGGCGGGAAGTAATAGCTGGTCAGTTCAGCCCCATCACAGCCCAGGCTGGCGCAGTAATCCAGAAAATCAAAGAGGCTGATGCGCTTGTCCTTGGCCACCGCCTGGGGGCGTTCGTGTGAGGCATACTCAAAGGAGTCTCTCAGTGAATAGGCAGCCAAGCCCAGCTTCATGTTGGAGTGGGCCGGTCGCTGGAAGGCTTCAATGGCATGGGTGCGGGTGGCCGGTAAGAGGCTGCCTCCTGCCGAGGTGAGCATGAGGGCTGCGGTTTTTTGGATAAAGGAGCGACGTTTCATGGTGTGGATCTCTCAGGGGGGGGATCAATCCGGTTTTACCCGGGATGGGGATGGTCGAGGCTCTAGGATTCGACAAATTGACCGAGATTTCGGAAGCGATCGTAGCGAGCCTGCATGCGAGCCTCGGTGCTCATGGCTTCGAGGCTGGAAAGGCTCGTCTTGATCACCTCTTTCATTGCCTCAGCGACTTCTTCAACCCCATTCTGGGCACCTCCGAGGGGTTCTGGAATGATTTGATCGATCAACTTCAATGCTTCGAGCTGATCGGCCGTGATGCGAAGGGATTCTGCTGCCTTGGGCACAGCTTCACTGCTTTTCCACAGAATGGCGGCACACCCTTCAGGGCTGATGACCGAGTAGTAGGCGTTTTCCAGAATCATGACTTGATCGGCCACACCAATCCCCAGGGCCCCTCCCGAGCCTCCTTCTCCGATCACCACGGCAAGGACGGGGACCTCAAGAAGCATCATTTCCCGCAGGTTGACGGCAATGGCTTCGGCAATGTGTCGCTCCTCTGCTCCGATGCCAGGATAGGCGCCTGCGGTGTCGATGAAAGCCACGATGGGGAGCCCGAATTTGTCGGCCATTTTCATCAGTCGCATCGCCTTGCGATAGCCTTCCGGGTGAGCGGACCCGAAATTACGCAGGATGTTTTCCTTGGTGTCGCGGCCTTTCTGAGTGCCGATGACCATCAGCTTCTGTCCGTCAAGAGTGGCAAAACCGCCAACCATGGCCCGATCATCGGCAAAAAGACGGTCTCCATGGAGCTCCTCAAAATGATCAAAGACGTGATGGATGTAATCCAGGGTGTAAGGCCTCTGTGGGTGCCTGGCCAGCATGACCCGCTGATGCGCGGTCAGATTGGAAAAAATGGTCTCGCGAGTCTCCCGGATCTTATTTTCGATCAGGGCGATTTCTTCCTGAAAGCTGACCGAGAGCGAGCCTGATGCTTCATGGCTCTTGAGTTCCTCCAGCTTCTTCTGGAGCTCCGCAATGGGTTTTTCGAATTCAAGCGTATGCTTCATCAATGTAGGCATTTTATGGGATGGATTCAAATAAAGGTAGTAAAAATCCCGGCAACACCCTGATGCGCGCGATCTTCAAAAATTCAGGCGGCGTTGCCGAGCGGCCACTGGCCATGACACCATCTCGCCTTCTTCCTGGATGGCAAGGAGTTCCTGATGCAGGGCGACGGTTGGGCAAACATGCCGGGGGATGGCATAAATGAGGGTGCCTACGGGTGTTCTTGGAGCCTCAGGGGAGGAGACGACCAGATGTTCTTCACTGTGCCCGAGAAACGCGTCCACTGCCAGGTTGAGGAAATGCAGCCGGGGATGGGGCATTTCTGAAGCCACCGACTTATGGCCCAAATCCAGACAAAGGCTCTCGGGGGTGGGCTTGGAGACCACCCTGCCCATGAGAACACAGGCCCATTCGAAGGCCAGATCAGGAAAGTGCTCCGCATAACCGGCGTCCCATAGGACCGATGTACCCGGACTGCAGATCCGGTCGGATGCTTCCGCGTGCATGGGGAAGGTGGGGGTGCCACCGGCAATCAAGGGCAGAGGGTGATCCTTGAGCAGTGGAGTCGATGCAAGCCATTGCTTGAAGGCTCTGCTCCACTCCCTGCAGGCACCTCTCCGTTCTTCCACCGAGCTCTGGTGCAGGTGGCCGTCGTAGGCGTGCCATCCTCCTGTCTCCAAGGTTGGACACTTTGCAACGGTCTCGATCAAGGCAGCCGCTTCCGGGCCCGGGGCAATGCCCGTGCGGTGCATGCCAACATCGAGATCGACCCAAATCGTGAGTGTTTGATTTCGCTTGCGCGTGAGTGCCTCCAGCCTGTGGAGGGTCTGCATGTCATCCACAACCGCGTGAAAACGTGCTGACGGGTTGGCGGCAGCGAGGTCCAGCAAGCGGCCCGCAATGGCAGCGCTGGGCTGCATGGCCAGCAGCAGGTCGGTGGCTCCTGCCTGCAGGGCGATTTCCAGTTCGGGCAGCGTCGCACCCTTGAAACGCCGGATGCCATGAGCAACCATCCGCTCGATGATGTGGCGGCATTTGCTGGTCTTGACGTGAGGCCAAAGCCGCAGGGGGTCGTTGCCCACCATGTGCAGCATCCGCTGCACATTTTCTTCAATGCGTTCAGGGTAGACCAGCAACGCCGGGGTACTGATGCCCTCAGCACCTGGGGGCACATACCACGGCATGATGGAATCGGTAATCACCTCTGAATGGGTTGCCGTGGCTGGTGGGCTCGCCTGGGATCAGGGATGGAGCTCGAGAATGGCTTCGATCTCCACGGTGATGTTCCCGGGGAGGGAGCCCATGCCGACTGCACTGCGGGCGCCGATGCCATGCTCGCTGCCGAACACCTCGGCAAAGAGCTCGCTGCAGCCATTGATCACATAAGGGTGTTCTCCAAAATCGGGCGTTGCGTTCACCATGCCGAGCACCTTGATCACTCGTGCGACGCGATCGAGGCTGCCCAACTGGGCACGGAGGGTCGATAGCATGGTGAGCCCCACCTGGCGCGCGGCCAGTTTTCCCTGTTCCTTGTCCACGTCTTCACCGACCCGGCCGGTCAGCAGAGAACCATCTATGGTGACCGGGCCGTGGCCGGAGAGGTAAGCCAGGTTCCCCAGTAAAACAAGGGGCTTGTAGACACCTGCCGGGGCAGGGGCTGGAGGTAGCGACAGAGGGGTGGATTGAATAATTTCTTCAGGGGTCATGGTTGAGAGGTGTTTACTTGATTTGCAGGGGCCAGATTTGATTGACAATGGGTGCGGTCTTGAGTGCGCCGGGATCCAGCCTCAGATGGTGAAAGCGCTGGCTGTTGACCGAAAAAACGATGTGCAGTTGGCCATCACCGGTTTGGATCATCGTGGGGTGATCGAATCGGTGGGCCTCATTCTGGTCCAGTATGGCCGCTGCTTCCCAGTCACGACCGTTTTCGCTGAAGGCGAGGTTCATGCGATCGGCCTTCCATCCGCTGTGGCTGTAGACCATGGCAAAACGTCCGTCTTTCAGGCGGATGGCGTCAAACGATGCGTTGGGGTTGGGAAGAGGGCCGCGCTGCATGGCCTCCCAGCTCTTGCCTCCATTGTGACTCCACAACTCGGCCATGTAACCCTGCTTGGTGCGACACAGCACCTGGATGTCTTCGTCGTCGTGAACCAATACGACCGGGTCGGTTGCACGATATTCCGTGGAGGAGTTGAGGGGCTTGGTTTTGTTCCAACCCCACCGTTCACGAAAAGGGGTGGCCCACTCGAGATGCACCCGCCACCCGGCTTCTTCATTGCTCGAAGGGCAGAGAAACCTGCCATCGGGCATGAGGATGGGTTTGTTCTTGGTGGGACCATGAATCCCTTTTGGAAGGGAACGCTCATTCAACCAAGAATGTCCTCCATCGTAGGAAAACATGACGTTTCCCTTCCATGCCTGGCGAGAAGATCCCACCTGGTAGAACAGGGCCGTCTGTCCGTTGGGTCCCTGTACGGGGACAGGATTCCAGCAAGCGAGCTGGACGCCTCGTCGGGACTCCACATGGTGGGCGACCTGTCTTGGGTTGCTCCAGGCACTGCCATCAAAATGGGATTGCTGGATGGTGACATCGACCTTTCCTTCTCCGCTGCCAGCACTCCAGTAAAGGAAGATTCCCTTGGAACTTTCCATCAGATTGGGAGCGTCGTTGTAAGCAAAAGGTGGGGTGATGACGCTTTTTTGAAGGCCCTGTGCCTGGGATGAGGGGGGCAGTGCAGGGAAGGCACTGAGCAGGCACACCAGCAAAAACATGTTCAGAGGCAAAAGGCGCATGTCTTAGATATAAGGAGTCGCTTACGGGGATTCAACCCAAACCCGATGCACCTTTCTTTTCATGGGGTCTTTTTGGAGGGCTGCAATGGTTGCATTCTGCTGTGCGACTTGTGCTTGAGCTTTTGAGGTCTCCATGCAAGCATTCTGTATAACCCATGAAGGCATCCCCACCAGAAATCTCTCCCAAGGGGCGCGTTACGCGTCGAACCTTTCTCCGATCCGGAGCCGTTCTGACCTCGATCATGGCGGCACCCGCCCTTTCCACCCGACTGCAGGCCAACAAGAACAGTCAGCTGCAGATTTTTCAAATGGGGGTGGGAGGTATCGGAGGTCTTCAACGCAAAAGTCTCAAGAACCACAAACGGTCACGTTTCGTCGGCTTTTGTGATGTGGATCAACTGATGCTCGACAAGGTGGGTAAGGACTACCCGGATGCATGGAATTGCCATGATTACCGCGAAGCCTTTGCCAACCGAGCGGATACATTCGACGCCGTTATCGTGGACACTCCCGATTTCCACCATGCTCCCATGATGTTGACTGCCATGGCCCATGGAAAGCACATGTATGGCCAAAAACCCTTGGTGCATCAGTTGGACGAACTTCGGATGATTCGTGAAGGCATTGCCGCGCGTCCGGATCTGGTGACTCAAATGGGCAATCAGCGTGCGTGTCTCAAGGGGCGCATGCAGGCCGTTGAAATGCTGCGCCGCAATCAGCTGGGTCGACCGATTGAAGCCCATGTCTGGACGGGAGGGATTACCCGTGGACACTACTTCGCGGACCCTTGGAGTGACATGCCTGAAGCCAAAACCGCTCCTGATTACCTGAATTGGAATCTGTGGCGCGGACCCATCGCCCGCGACATCGGTTACCATGAGGACCTGGCCCCCAGACGGTGGCGTGCTTTCTGGGAGACCGGTGGTGGCCAACTTGCCGATTGGGGTTGTCACTTGCTGGATATTCTCTTTTTTGCCTACGACCTGGCGCCGCCTCAGTCGGTGATCACCCATACACCGCGACCTTCCAACGACGGCCACTCGTCTCACAACCTCAGCACGCTGACTTTCCCCGGAGGTGGAGATCGTTTTGCCCGTGAGAACTTTGTTGTTCACTACAACGACAGTGGCCTGCTGCCCTCCTTCAGTGCCCTGGGCCTGCCTCCCACCAAGGTCGGGGCCAATCACACGATGATTGTCTGTGAGGAAGGCACCCTGTTGCTTCAGGCCAACGGTGGGATGACCGTCTTTCGCAAAGGCAAGGTGGTTGAAAACGAGTCGATGCCCGAGGTGGCACCCAGACATCACTGGGAGGATTGGGCAGACAACTGTCTGGGAGACAAAAAGCCGCTGTGGACGCCGTTCCAGATTGGAGTGCGCATTACCGAGCCGGCGTTGCTGGCGGTCAAGGCCACTCGCTATCCCGGTCAGGAACTTCTCTGGGATGCCTCAAAACATCGTTTTACCAATCATGATGCGGCCAATGAGGAAATCCTCAAACGCTCCTACCGTAAGGGATTTGCGCCTCCCGGACTCGGTTGAAAGACAGGCCTCATGGTTTCTTTTGCACGGCCCCTCGCTTGAGAGGGGTCTTTTTCTTGCGCCATGCCAAGTTCCGATTTGAGTTGA
>Ga0163109_10001352_pt1 | contig 19460 bp, 18 predicted proteins | sample CRUFie1St13metaG_FD_108704 | JGI IMG/M metagenome (GOLD analysis project Ga0163109, IMG submission 108704) | Marine microbial communities from the Costa Rica Dome - CRUD Field 142mm St13 metaG | ecosystem: Environmental > Aquatic > Marine > Oceanic > Photic zone | place: Costa Rica: the Eastern... | reverse complement strand
CATCCACAAACTGAACATTTTGTTTCCAACCTAATTTTTTTAATTTTTCTGAACATACATAATAACGATAATCATTAAAAGGACGATCTTCTATATAAGAAATATAATCTTCTGTATTTTCTGAATTTGGTTTTATCAAATGAATCAATGTTCTTGCTAATTGTTTGATGGATATTTCATATTCTGAACCAATATTATATATTTCACCAATTTCTCCTTGAAATAATATTTTTTCAAAAGCTTGAACAGTATCATCAACATATAAAAAGGAACGTAAAGATTCACCATTTCCTTGAATAGTTACTTTTTCATTATTTTGTAATTGTTTTATAAAAAGTGGAATAACCTTTTCAGGATATTGATTTGGACCAAAAACATTATTTCCTCTTGTAATAATAATTGGTAATTTAAATGAATGATAATATGATTGAACAATCAATTCAGCAGCTGCTTTTGTTGCTGCATAAGGATTGGTAGGACACAAAACTGTATTTTCAGTTTTTTTATTTTCATTTTTTTGAGATTCTCCATAAACTTCGTCTGTGGATACGTGAATAAATTTTTTCACTTTTCCATATTTACGTGTTTCTTCCAATAGAGTATGAGTTCCTAAAACATTATCATTTGTATATAATATAGAATCTTCAAATGAATTCTGGACATGAGATTGTGCTGCAAAATGAATAATACAATCAACATTATAATTGTGTAAAACATGATGAATTAAATCTTTAGAACATATATTTCCTTTAATGAATTTATAATTTTTGGAATCTTTATATTTTACATTGTCTTCTGAAGCACAATAATACATTGCATCTATATTTATAATGTTAATATTTGGAAAATTAACAAGCATGTGATTGATAAAATTGGAACCAATAAATCCACAACCACCTGTTACTAATAAATTTTTAATGGACGATGTTTCTTGTTTTTTTAAAGGTATATATGTATTTTTATAGTTTTGCAGACATTTACGAATTCCTTCTTTAATATGTGATACATTTGGAAATAATTCTTGTAATTTCTTGGTTTCTAAATAATTATTGGATCGTTGTGAGCTTAAAATCTTATCTTGTTCTTCAATAGAGAAATTTTCCCAAGTAAAATTAGCATCAACAATTTCTTGAAACATTTCTAAAATCTCGTTATGAGTGATTGTCCCCGGATTTGTAAAATTCAATGTGCCTGTTTGTTTCATTTCCATTAATTTAGGTATTAAAGGTAAAAGTTCTGGTAATATTGTCATTGAATTTGAAATAGAACAAATTTTTTCATATGTCGTAATTTTAGTAATAAAATTTCTTCCATTTGGTTCATCCGTTATAGGCATTCGAATCCGCAAATTTAAGACATTTTTTTCTAATAAATGCATTAATCTATCTGTATATCCTTTTACAGTAGAATAAGAAGAACCAAAAAAATTTGGCTCATCCTCTTCTAAAAATCCCTCTAATTCTGTATGATCTTCATCATATGAGAAAATACACCCAGTTCCTAAATAAGTAAAATGAATACCTGATTCATTGCATAGTATTGCTAATTTTAAAGGACAATACAAATTATCACGAACATTCTCTTTAATTTTTCCTTTTTGTTCCAAATAATCAATTGTAGTAAAATTCCCTCCATGTGTTCTTCCAATAAAAGAGATAATGTGCGTTGGTTGTAAATATAAAATTTCTCGTTCAATATCATCATCAACTCTGCTTTCTGATACAAAATATGTAAGCTTTAATTTATCCAAAATTTTTACAAATTGAGAACCAATCCAACCTTTTCCACCGTAAATTAAAATTTTCATTTTATATAAAAAATAGAGTTTTTTTAAATCAATTTATTCATCATCAAGTATTGATTCTTCGCTATTTATGAAATCTCCATCAACTTCCCGTTCGTTTTCATTTTGAACTCTGTATCGCATTAAATTAAATTTTTTAATTTGGTAAATAATATAATGGATTGCTTCATGAACTTTTCTTGAATTTAAACCGTACAATTCAATATGATTGTCAATATAATAAACATATAATAGATTAAATTGTTGAGTAATATCAATGAAATTTTTACCATCCTTTCCAATAATATGTTGGATTTTAGAGTGAATATAAGGAGAGATTTTAATTTTACGATGATATACATTATCAAATACTGGTGGGTTATAGACCCCCTTTTCAATTTTCCAATTTTCAAATTCCATTATTTATTTGTAAATTTTTTATAAAATACTTTAAAAAAAATAATTTTTCAATTTTTAAAATTTACAAATTGATTACTTTGGTAAATTGTAGTGGTAATTTTATGTGTGAAATAATAATAACAGTCTTTTCAGTTTGTAATTTTTTAATAATAGCAATTAATAATTTTGTAATATCATCATCTAAATCGTTTAAAGGTTCATCTAAAATAATAATTTTAGCTGGATTTAGGAAACATCTTAAAATATGAATTAATCTCTTTTGTCCTCCACTTATATTTATACCATTTTTAAATATTTTAGTTTGAAGAATTGAAATAAATGCATTTGGTAAATTAAATTCTTGAATAAATTCTTTATAGTTTTTTGGAACAGGATCTGGATAGAAAATATTTTCTAAAACGGTTTTATTATTAAATAAGTGATTTTGTTGAGACATTATAAAAATTAATTTTGTTAATTGTTTTTTGGAAAAAGTAGAAATAGATTTTCCACCAATTAATACTTGTCCTTCCGTAGGACTTAGCCAACCCAAAATAATTTTGGCTAATGTTGACTTACCATTACCATTTTTTCCATGAATTAATACACTTGATTTAAATGGAATAACAAGAGAAATATTTTTAAAAAGATACTTATTTTTTTCATAATGAAAACCAACATTTTTTAATTCAATGTCACTATTTGTAATTGGGGTGAATTTTTCATTCGTTTCTTTGATGGGGAAATTATCATGAAGATTGGTAATAATTTTTAAATTACCATTTTGTGAAATAACTTTGTAAGTTAATGAAAGGGTATACGTTAGTGTTTTAAGTGATAATAATAAGACAGAACAGAAAACTATAAATTTAGAAATGTTTAATTTCTTTGCCATTAACTCTTTGTAAAACTTTAAAAATAAAATGATAAAAAATACACAAAGTATAACAAGAAGTGAATATTGTAAACAATTTGTATAAACAGTAAATTTATCCTTTTCACTTGCAACCCAAGCTTCATTCTCTTTTAATTTTTTCAATTCATCATCTTTTGTATTGTATAAACGAATTGTATCATTATTATTTATTGTATTTTCGTATTCAGAAATTAATTCTTCATCTAAATCAAAATTTTTGGTTGCAAAGGTAGAAATTTTTTCAAAAAAATACATTAATACAACCATGAAAATTGTGAAAAAGGTTAAACAAATTATTCCGTATTTTCGACTAATTGAAAATATAAATATTGTAAAATAAAACATTAAAGCAAATAATGGTATCCAATATTGTAATATATTATCATAATTTTTATAAAAAAGCGTAGGTAATAGAGTTATCTCATTTATGATTTTTGGATTATTAATGTCTTGAGAGTTATGATTTAAGATAGTATCTAAATAATTTTCACGAATGTATACTTGAATCTTGATTCTTATATTATTATCAATAATACTTTTATATCCATGAATTAATTGAACAAATGCTAATACGATAATAAAGTAAATAATATATCGCGCGACCATTTTATAATTTTTCTTTTCAATACATTTATATATATTTTTACTAAAATATGCAAAAACAAATAATTCAATTGGAAATAAAAGTATTGTTAAAAATATATGCAAACTAACATTCAACTTGTCTGATTGAAAATAACCTATATACCAGTCCTTGATTGTTTTTAACGCCATTTATATTATAAAAATTTTAAATTTTACTTTTTTCTAAAAAATGAAATTTAAAGATATTTTATTTGATAAATAAAAAAATGCAGCAACAGTACAAAAAACTTGATTCAATTAGTCATATTCATAAAAGACCAGATATGTACATTGGTACAAACAAAACAAGGTCTATTCCCAATGAAATTATTTGTAATAAAGGGGAAAATGGATATACAATGAATGTTAAAGAAAATACAAAAGTAAATGATGGTTTTGTTAGAATTTATCTAGAAGCTTTGTCGAATGCTGTTGATAATTTTTATAGAAGTATAGGAACTTCTTCACCAATGACAAAAATTATGATTGAACTAGATAAAGAAACTGGACGAACTAGTATTTATAATGATGGAAATCATATTCCAATTGAAATTCATGACGAGGAAAATATCTATATACCGGAACTTATATTCGGTCACTTACTTTCTGGAAGTAATTATGATGATACTCAAGAGCGTCAGACGTCAGGGCGTAATGGATTGGGTATTAAGCTATTAAATGTTTTTAGTTCAGAGTTTGAATTGGAATGTTGTGATCCAACCAAAAATTTAATATATCGGCAAAAATGGACAGATCATATGAAAAATTGTTCTAAACCAAAGATTTCTTCCAAAAAAAAAGAAAAAGGATATACAAAAATTTCTTGGATTCCTGATTTTTCACTTTTTGGTATGGAACGATATAATAATACTCATATTGCACTTTATAGAAAATATACAATGGACGCGGCAATGGTTACAAAAATTCCTATTTATTGGAATAGTGAAAAGATTGTATTTAAAAAATTTTCATCCTATGTCAATATGTATTTATCTGAATCTTCTGTATCATTTTGTGATGGAATTATTACCAATGAGGACAATCCAAAAGATACATTTTCAATGGAATATGTGATTTGTGAATCTTTTTTACCTTTTCCTTGTGTATCTTTTGTCAATGGAATATGCACTTCCGAGGGAGGAATTCATTGTGATAAATTTACTGGTGAATTATATAAACTTTTATGCAAACGCTTGAGTCGATTAAAAATTAGCCCAAAAGATTTGAAACAATATTTTACAATTTTTTTAAATGTGTCGGTTATTAATCCAGAATTTAGTAGTCAATCAAAAACAAAAATGGTATCTTGTGCTTCAAATATTCAATGTTCCTTTCCACCTCGAATTGTGAATAATATTGTAAAATGGAATTTTGTAAATGAAATTACAAATCTCAATAAAATGAAAGATATGATGAATTTGAAGAAAAATGAAAAAAAGAGAGGATTTAAGAGGATTGAAGGTTTGGATCCAGCGAATTATGCTGGAACAAAAAAGGGACGTGATTGTGTATTAATACTATGCGAAGGTCTATCTGCAAAAACATATTCTACTTTGGGAATTACAAAAGGTTTTGATACTAAAAAAGGTAGAAATTACTTTGGTATCTACCCACTTCGTGGTAAGTGTCTTAATGTTCGTAATGCATCTTTGAATGCAATCTCCAATAACAAAGAAATTTCTGATATTATCCAAGCTCTTAATTTGAAATTTGATGTTGATTATAAGGATGAGAAAAATTTTAATACATTATATTATGGAAGTATTTGTATTATTACAGATGCTGATGAAGATGGGCATCACATTTGTGCATTATTACTTAATTTTTTTCATAAAATGTTTCCTTCATTGTTTGAACGTGAAAAACCATTTTTATCTATTATGATGACTCCAATTGCAAAAATTATTCAATCCAATCAAATACGAACATTTTATAATGATTATGATTATCAAAATGCTTTGGAAACTTTGAAAGATACAAATCGGAAAAATTTTACTGTCAAATATTATAAGGGTTTGGGAACGTCATCAGATAAGGAGATTTTGGAAAGTTTTGGAGAAAAGATTGTCAATTTTCAAAAGACATCTGATACAAATACAATGATGGATAGAATTTTTCATAAAAATTTTAGTTCCGAACGAAAAGAATGGTTATTATCTTACAATCCAACTTCCTATATTGTTCCGGATAAAGTATATCCTATTCCACAATATTTTAATCAAGAACTTATTAAATATTCTTTAGAAGATTGTAAGCGTTCTATTCCAAATCTGTTTGATGGATTAAAAGTTTCTCAACGAAAAATATTATTCTCTGTCTTTAAGAAAAATCTTGCATATCAATCAAAATCAATGAAAGTCGCTCAACTTGCTGGATATTGTGCAGAACAATCCAACTACCATCATGGAGAGCAGTGTCTTTATGAAACCATTATTAAAATGTGTCATCATTTTCCCGGAAGTAATAATATTCCATATTTTGAACGAGATGGGCAATTTGGATCTCGCGCATATGGAGGAAAAGACGCAGCAAATGCACGTTATATTTTTACAAAATTGGCACCATTGACTCGTCTTATTTTTCCAGCTGAAGACGATATATTGCTGGATTATACCTTGGATGACGGTGATATGGTTCAACCAGATTATTATATTCCTATTATTCCAACATCATTATTAAATGGTTGTACTGCTGGTATTGGAACAGGATGGTCTTGTTTTATTCCTTGCTTCAATTTTTATGAAATTCTTGATAAAATTAGACAGTTCCTCAATGATAATCAAGATTCTTTTCAATTAAAACCGTCTTATTATAAATATGAAGGAGATATAGAAAAAATTGATGATAATAAATACAGAACTGTTGGAAAAATTGACTCTTTTACTGAAAAAAATAAATTATATTATCGAATTACAGAACTTCCAATTGGAACATGGACAGATAAATACAAAGAAGAATTGGAAATAATGCAAGAAAATAAAAAAATCAAAAATTTTAAAAATTATAGCACAACAGACAAGATTCATTTTGTTTTTGAACCGAATTCAGAGGTGATTAATATTGATTCTATGAAATTGTCATCACTTTTACATTTATCTAATATGGTTCTTTTTACGGAAAATGACAAGATTCAAAAATTTAAAGATATTTCTGAAATTTTTTCAACGTATTTCCAAAAACGTTTAGAATTATACGAGAAACGAATTCATTATCAAATAAAAGATTTACAACAACAACTCATTATTTTAAACAATAAATCCAGATTTATCTTGGAAATTGTCAACAAAAGCATTGATATTTTTCAATTACAAGATGAAAACTTGATTCAATTATTAGAACATGCTAATTATTACAAAAAATCTAATACTTTTGATTATTTACTTCAAATACCAATTAAAGATTTGACTCAAACAAAATATAATCAGTTGATGCAAAAAATTAAAGAAATTGAAGAGCAAATTAGAAAATTAAAAAAGACAACTGCAAAGAGTATTTGGTTAAAGGATTTAGATAAACTAGAAAAAGAATATCATAAATTTTATAATGTTTAAATGAAATATTTTGATATTATGTTTTCCACAAAACATAATATAAAAAGGACTTTTTTATTCCTTGATATCCCCAGATATTTTAATTGTAAGTTGTATATCTCTTGGATATAGGGTATGTCTTCCTGAATTCTTCATGACTAACTTTGCTTCTTCTAATATTTTTGTAATATATTGTTCTGTATAATATTGAATTAATTGAGAAGCATCATCTCCAATTACAGGGTTATTATACGAAAATTTAGAATTCTTCAAAATATCTTTTGGTTTTCCATATTGTTCATCATTTATTGTTTGTTTAATTAATCCTTTGAAAGAACTTTTTGAAAATTCAAGACATATTTTCTTTTTATTATCATTACATCTAGGAATTTTCTTGTCTCCCAGCAATAAAAAGTTATTTGTAGCCAAATAGATGTGATTAACACTTATTGTTTGTTTATCAAAATATTGAGTTACAGTGATAATTCTTCTTAAGAATTGTTCCAGAAATTTATTCATTTCTCCTCTTACTTCTTCTGGAACAAGAGAATTAACATTTTTAATACCTACTTTTTTACAAATTTTTTTAATTCTTGTAGTTGATAAAGTCGTAGTGATATCCATTTTCTTATTTATTTTTAAATTTTTTTTTTTTTAATAAAAAAGTTAAAAAAATGGAAAATTATGAAACCTCTATTTCCAAGTTATCAAAAGAAATAAATGACGATTTATCTTTAAGTTCAGATGCAAAACATAATTTAAATAATATTGTGAACATATTATTGTCAAAGTTAGTTCAACAATCCACTGAATTAATGCATCCTAAAAATTTCGTAAATCCAAAAAAAAAATTACCAGAAAAGAAAACACTTTCTGCTGCAGAAATAGAAACAGCTACTATATTGATAATCTCACCATCAAAAGGACTTGAAGACCATTCTTTAAATAACGGAAAAAAAATACTAACTAAAGTTCGTAATGCAAAAAAAGGTGGAACACTTGCAGAAAAAGCAGGATTAATATTATCTGTTTCAAAAACTGCAAATTCTATAAGAAACAATTTAAAAAAAGAAAATTTAAGTGTGAATGCGAGTATTTACGCAACTGCGGTTTTAGAATATATTCTTGCAGAAATACTAGAATTATCGGGAAATGAATGTCGTTCTGATAAAAAGAAAACCATAAAACCAAATCATATTAAAAAAGCTGTTGAATCCGATTTTGAATTAGAGGTTCTAATGTCAACTTTAAATATTTCCTTGTAATAATAAATTTTGAAAATTTTTCAATAATAATTTAAAGACAAAAATTTTTTTTTTAAATGTCAATTAAAAAAATTCATTTTATTGCTGGATTACCAAGAACAGGAACCACTTTATTATCTGCAATTTTGAATCAAAATCCAAATTTTCATTCAGGACCAAATAGTTATGTTTTAAATATGATGATTTGTTTGGATATGGTGGTAAAAGATTCGGAAATGCATTTATTAAATCCAAATGAAAAACGTTTACATAAAATTTTTAATTCTATTATTTATAATTATCATATGGATGAGGAAGGGCTAGTTTGTTTTGATAAAAATAGAGGTTGGACTATGTATATTGATAAAATTAAAAAATACATCAATCCAAGTCCAAAAATAATATGTACAACTCGTGATATAAAAGAAATATTAACTTCCTTTATAATGTTATTACGTAAAAATAATTATAGAGAAGGAAACTTTATTGATAAACACCTTGAAAAAGAAAAATTGAATGATGATGAGAGATGTCGATATTTACTTGGACCGGGAATACTCGGACAGTCTATTATAAATTTACTGAATGGATTAAAGAAATACCCGGAAAATATTTTATTAGTAGATTACGAGGACTTGGTGAATAATACTGAAGAAACAATTAGAAAAATTTATAACTTTTTAGGAGAACAATATTTTGAACATAATTTTAAAAATATTAAAAGAAACTATGTTGAAAAGGATTTAGAAGCATACGGTGTAGAATATATGCATGAGATTCGTAGTCAAATTGAAAAACAAGTTTATGATTCTGAAACAGTTTTGTCAGAATTGATTCGCGATGTTTGTAAAACTCATCCAGTTCTTCAAGAATACGATTTATTCCGTAAAAAAGAAATGATAAAAAAAATATAATATACAAATAAATATGATAGTTTCAATTGTAACAGGAGGTTGTGGTTTTATTGGAAATTACATTTGTAAAGCTTTAATAAAAAGTGGTCATTATGTGATTTGTATAGATAATTTAAGTTCAGGAAATTTGGATAATATTCGGGAAATAGAGAATCATCAAAATTTTCAAATGATAAAACACGATGTTATAGATCCTCTCACTATAGGTAAAAATGTTAATTATATATATCATTTAGCTTGTCCTGCATCTCCAGATAAGTATCAAGAAGATTCTTTACATACTTTACAAACTTCTATTTATGGAACAGAAAATATGTTAAAATTAGCAAAAGAAAAAAATGCAAAATTATTATTTACATCTACTTCTGAAATATATGGAAATCCTCTTGTTTCTCCTCAAAATGAAAATTATTGGGGAAATGTTAATCCCATAGGAAAACGTTCTTGTTATGACGAAGGAAAACGCTGTGCTGAAACAATTATAATGGAATATCATAAAAAATATAAAATACCTGTTTGTATTGTTCGTTTGTTTAATACTTATGGACCTTTTTTAAATAAAAATGATGGAAGAGTTATTAGTAATTTTATTTGTCAAGCATTAGAAAATAAAAATTTAACAGTTTATGGAAATGGTTCGCAAACAAGAAGTTTTTGTTATGTTGAAGATACTGTGAATGCAATTTTATTATTAATGGAAGAAAATGAAATTGGACCTTTTAATATAGGAAATCCAAACGAAATGACAATCAACCAAATTGCATTGTTAATAAAAGAATTAACTGGAAGTGACTCCAAAATTTATTATTTATCTTTACCAGAAGATGACCCTGAACAAAGAAGACCTTGTATCGAGAAGATTAAAAGATTTTGGCAACCAACAACAGATATCAAAGAAGGACTTTTAAAAACAATTGATTGTTTTAAATACCGACAAAGATGATGACTTGACATTTATAAATCAAAAATTTTCAATTATTTTTTATTTAGATAATTATAGAAAGATGGTAATAATTGGTTCTTATCATAAAACAGGTTCTGTATTATTTAAAGCTATTTGGGATAATTATTCAAAAAATAAAATTAAACATTGTAATAATTTTTTTAGAATACTTGATGATGAGATAAAAGAAACAAAATGTGTTGTATTAATAAGACATCCTATGGAAATTATAATGTCTGGTGTTAGATATCATCAAACAACTGGGGAAAAATGGTGTAATATACCAGATGAAAAATATAATAATAAAACATATAAAGAATATTTGAAAAACTTATCAGAAAATGATAAAATTATTTTTGAAATGAAAAATAAAGCATATAACACAATTACAAATATATATAATGATGTAAAAAATAGAAATTTTAATAATAATATATTATTTATAAAAATTGAAGATTTATATGATGAGAAAAATATACCAATTATTTGTGAAAAAATCCAAAAACATTTGGACTCATCTATAAAAATTGATATAAACAAACTTGAAAAAAGTTTCTCGAGATGTTTAAAAATATCATATCATAGAACTAATACTAAAAATGAATATACTTACAATAAATATTTTAATAGTCATCATATTGAATATTTTAATAAATTATTTCCAGAGGACACACTTGAAGTATTAGGGTATGAAATTTAAAAATATCAAATATTTGGATACTCTCCAACTGATACAACTTTATCATATAATTCTCTATATTCATTACTTTTTTTATTTAATGAACTTAACTTTTCCAGTTCGCCTAAAATTTCATCTTCTTTTATAAATAAATCTTGTCGTAAGTGAGAAATTATTTCTGGTGAATGTAGGATGTTATCACAAATTTTTTTGGTGTCATCAAAAGAATTTCTTTGAATTTTTTGATATTTACAAGGTAATAATAAAATTTTGAACAATGGAAGAGGAAAATTATCAATTACCTTATTTATTTTCATTTCTGCTTCTTCACACAACATATTGATACAATATGCTTGAATATTTGTTTTATCAGAGGCATAATGTTTATGATACCACAATAGGGAATTACTTAAATAAATATTGGATAAAATATCTGCCATCATTCCAGAAATCATTTGTTTGGACTTAATTCCTCCACCTAACAATGCTACAAAATTTGTCAAATTTGCAAATTGTCTGGTTAAAAGTTCTAACCGAGATTGAAAAGGAAGCATTGAACTGGAATAATTAGAAATACAATGAACTATCATTCTATTGAATTCATCTTTGAATGCCTTATAATTATTGCTTTGTAAGCTTTCAAAAATATTATAAATATGAGGATGTGATTTGTTCAGTCCCTGTCCAAAAATAATTAAAGATCTTGTCAAGGTATTTGAACCCTCAACCGTAATTCCAATAGGAGAAGATTGATAAAAAGAGGAAAATATATTATTTGGACCCTTACAAATAGCAGAACCACCAAAAATATCCATTCCCAAATTCATAACTTCCCTTGAGCGTTCAGTTGTTTGTTGTTTCATAATTGCAGTAAGAACTGATGGAACATCTCCTCCGTCTAAAATATTATTGGTGTAATGGACAGAAGATTGAATTATCCAAGTATTACAAAACATTTTGACAAATTTCTCCTGAATTGCTTCCATTTTAGCAATAGGTATTTTAAATTGATTACGATGTTGTATATAATGTAATGTTCCAAATGTCATTGCTTTAGATGCAGCATTTGCAGAAGCAGGTAAGCTGACACCTCTTCCAATTGCAAGACATTCCATTAACATTTGCCAACCGTGTCCTATTTTATCTGGACCACCAATAGATTTTCGTATTGGAATTTGTAAATGTCCTTTCAAGGTTCCGTTCGGAAAACCAGCATCATTTGGATTATGGTGAGTTTTTTGTTCTAAACCTTTAAAACCCTTTTGTAATAAAAAAAGAGAAATTCCTTCTTTTCCAGTTTGTAATAATTTATCTGGATCTTTTACATTAATAGCAAGTCCAACAAGATTTGAAACAGGAGCAAGAGTAATATATCTCTTATTTATATCAACATCAATAAATAAATGTCCGGTATCATTTTTTTTCACAATTCCTGTATCAATTGAACCTGTTGCATCTGAACCATTATTAGGTCCTGTTAATCCAAAGCACGGAATCATTTTTCCTGATGCCAAATCTGGCAAATATTTTTCCTTTTGTTCCAAAGTTCCATATTTTTGTAATAATTCACCCGGTCCAAGAGAATTTGGAACCATGACAGTCACTCCCAAAGATGGATTAAACGAAGATAAAGTTGTCAATATCCTTGACTGCTCGGATATAGATAAATCCGTTCCTCCATACTCCTTCTTTATAATCATTCCAAAAAAATTGTTATCACCAATCAACTTTAAAAAAGAATGTGCTTTCACATTTGGATAAATATTCTCTTTTCCAATATTTTCTATAACATTTTTTATTCGTAAATCCCATAAAGTATGCGATTTCTTTTTTACCGAATTTTTATTAATCCTAAATGATTGCACCTTCCCTGAAAAAATGTCCTTATCAATATGTGTTCCACCTGAACGTAATGCTATCAATTCAGTTTCAGACACTTTCGGTATAATTCTCTTAATTTGATGAAAAATAATTCTATACATTTTTAGTTTTATTTAAAAAAAATCACGATTTTCAATTCTTATAAAAAGTTAAAAATTGAAAAAAATAAAAATTTTCAAATAAAAGCAAGATATATAGGAGATATATAGAACGTAAAATTGTGCTACATCATATAGTTTAGAATCTTTATTTTTTTACAAATTTATATTTATAATTTTAAAATTCAAAGGAAAATGGATACTACGAGTCAAAAGGAGGTTTCTACTAGAAAACCAATTTGTTGTCAATTAGATGAATCACATCCTTCTATTGATGTGATTACTTGTTATTATAAAATAGATAAGGAATGTGTGAATGAGGGATTAATTGATAAAATAAATGATGATGGAACATTTTCATTAAAGAATGGAGAAGTTGAAAAATTAGAGGAATGGAATTATGTTGAGCTTTATCATAGAGCTTTCTTGAAATATAAAGGATTATGGAAAAATGAGGAAAAAAATGGATATGGAACAGAATATCATGATAGTGAGGAAGAATATTATACAGGTGAGTTTTTAAATGATAAATGTGAAGGTTATGGTAAATATGTGTGTGATGATTTTGAAGTTTATGGAAATTGGAAAGATGGAAAATTAAATGGATATGCTGAAGCCAAAGACAATGATGAATATTCTTATAAGGGAAACTGGGAGAATAACAAAAGGAATGGTAGAGGAGAAATGCGTTCCTCGGATGGCGATTTATATGATGGAAACTTTAAAGATAACGAGTTTGAAGGTTACGGTTATTATCAAGATCCTGACGGAAACCATTATTCCGGTGAATGGAAAAATGGTTTGAAAGAAGGAGAAGGAACATTCCTTTACACTGATGGAAGAAAATATAAAGGTCATTTCAAAAATGATTTAAAAGATGGATACGGCGAATATTTCTGGACAGATGGAGATATTTACAAAGGATTCTGGAAAAACGGCAAGCGCCATGGGAAAGGAACAAAAATTAAAGGAAACGAAAAAAAACAAGTCGTCTACCGATTCAATAAAAAAATCTCTGAAACAATTTAAAATTGAAAAAAATAGAAATTTTCAACTTTATAAAAAATGAATTTTGAATTTTTATTTAAAGGAAATCAAAAATGAGTGAAATTACTGATTCTTTGATATCAACCAGAACAATTATAGCAAAAATTCCTTTACAATTCAAAACGGAGGAGATATTTGATAATATCCCGATAAATACAAAATTACCTGGATATGATTGTGAAATTTTATTAGCTTACTTTAAAGATAAGGTAAAAGGAGACATTACATTAAAAAAATCGAATTCAACTTTCCGAAATGCAGTAAATGTTATTATAAATTCTTCTGAAAAACTTATTAATTTAAAAATTAGCAAAAATGGGAATTTTCAAATTACAGGATGTAAAGAGGAAATTAATGTGTATAAAGCAGTAGAATATTTGATAATGTTGATAAAAAATCATTGTCCTCATATAGTTGAAAAATGGGAAACGCCGATAGATATATTATTCAAAACAGTTATGACAAATATAGTATTTTCAGTTGGATATGCGATTGATAAGAAAAAATTAAATAAATTATTAAAAGAAGATGAAACATTTTACAATTTATTTGAAACTAGTTTTGGTTATACTGGGATGAATATTAAACTTGCTTTAGATGAATCGTCATTTCAATATGATTCAACCAATTCTTTTTTTAATGAAAATGAAAATAAATGGATGCATAGTAAAAAATCAATTCAGAATACATTTGATAAACCAAAATATAATACTTTTTTAGTTTTTCATTCTGGAAAAGTAATCATGAGCGGTATTTGCGAGGAAAATATGCAAAAAGATTATCAACTTTTTAGAAACTTTTTAGAAATAAATAAAGATAAAATTATTGAAACAATTATTTAATTTAAAAATTTCATTTTTCTTTGTAAAAAAATGAAATTAAAAATACTTCTTTTTTTAGGAACTTTACCTTCACTTATCAATTCTTTTTTTATTGGTGCAGCAACATCCAGCTACCAAATTGAAGGACATAACAGTGGTATTAATATTTGGGATGAATTTACATTTGAACATAATTTACATCCAGTTAAGAATGCATCTAACCATTTCCTTCAATATGAGGAAGATATTAAATTATTACATGAAATGGGTTCAAAACATTATCGTTTTTCTATCTCTTGGTCTCGTATTATGCCATTTTATTGGAATGATATTGATCCTAATGCAATTCAATTTTATCACAATATCATTGATGAATGTTTATCGTATAATATAACTCCTTACATTACCTTGTATCACTGGGACTTGCCACATTATCTGAACACTGAATCTATAAATGGTTGGTTGGATGAAGAGATTGTTTATTATTTTAAAGAATATAGTATATTAATGTTTGAGGAATATAGTGACAAGGTAAAACATTGGATGACAATTAACGAACCTCTGACCACTTCAAGACAAGGATATGGAATGGATTGTAGTTTTGCTCCTTACAAATGTTCCCTTGAAAATCAATTCTTATCGGCTCATTATCAATTATTAGCTCATGCTCATGTTGGTTACTATTACTTAAATCATTATGAAGGAGAAATTGGTTTAGTAATGAATACAAATTGGTTTGAACCGAAAAATGAAGAAAGTATAGAAAATTCTCATCTTTTAATGGATGAGAATTTAGGGTGGTTTCTTGAACCATTACTAACAGGAATGTATCCTTCTACACTTGAGAAATATACACAATCTTTTTCTTTTCATGAACAAATTATTTTAATGAATTCTTTTACTTTTCTTGGCATCAACCATTACACAAGTTATTATATAGATGAAAATAAAATAATTAGTGTTGACCCTAATTGGATTACAACCAAGGCAAATTGGTTATTTAATGTTCCTTTTGGTGCTTTTAAAGTTTTCAATTATATAAATGAAAGATATACCGATACTACTCCTATTTATATAACAGAGTGCGGCATGCCACAAATCAATAAAGGGTTAATGGATATAGAAAGAGTTAATTATTTATCTGGTTATTTATCCGAGATTATGAGGACAGAAAATAAAAATATAAGAGGATTTTTTGTTTGGTCTTTGTTGGATAATTTTGAATGGGCGAGAGGTTATAATGAATCATTTGGAATTATTGACGTTGATTATGAAAATAATTATAAAAGAAGTCCCAAACTGTCATATTACTGGCTTCAACAATTAAATAAATTCATCCTCCATGAACAATAATATTTCTTTCCTCTGGTATAATCTTTTCTGATAATAAAAAATTTTTCACATTTTCTCGTTGATCTCCTGATAGTTTTATTGCAAGAACTATATCTGTTTTATCCATTATATCCAATGAACCAATACATTTAAATCTTTTTTTAAATGCTCGCAATAATCTAACAAAATCCAAATCTTGTTCTAAACCTGTAATTGTTGTAATACTTTTCCTACCATTTCGTTTTTGTAATCGCAAATGTGCTACTTCACGTCGCATAAATTCGTTTTCAAACACACTATAATTACTGTGACATGTATTATTAATATTCATCTTTTTTACAATAAATACAATTATTTATTATTATTTAAAAAATTTCTTCATTTCAATTTTTAAGAATTTAAAAAATAAAAAATAAAAAATGATTTTTTATATAAAATTTTTTTTAATATAAAAATGTTTAAATTCTTAAAAAGTTTATTAATAAGACAGGGATCGGTTAGTTTTCCTTTTGGAATATCAAATAATTTTTTTAATAAACATCCTTATGTTCCATTAGGTCGTTGGAAATTAAAAAAAAAAACTACAATAAAATATTACGATTATTGTTTTCGTAGTTAGTTATTTAAAAATTGAAAAAATAAAGAATATATAAATAGAGATAAAGAATGTCAATTTTATACAAATTGAAACAAAACAAATCATTTAATGATCTTGAAAATGTTGTTCAATCTTCCAATTTGCAAAAATTAATTATTGAATTTCAACAACTACAAAAAAAATATCCATTATCTATACATTACATGTCAGGAAAAACATTTACAAAAAAAGAAAGATTAGAAAGAATCTCAAAATTTTTGAAAAAATAAAATTAACTCCAGAATAAATAATTTACCGTCAGGACTAAATAGTAAAATTGACTCTTACAGAGACAATTTACTATTTACTATTTATGATTAAAATTTATTCTTTAATAATTGTTTAATAAACTTTTGGTTTTGTTTTTTATCTAATTGTTGATCATAAAAATCTTTCATGGAAAGTTTTTGTTGTTTGTTTTCTTTACATATTCTGTAGCAATGTGGGCATACAAGAACTTTTTTTTTATTCATAATACACGATGTTCTTCGTTTCACTTTTCTGGGACATATATCACACTTTTTCATTTATTAAAGAATAATTTTTCTTTAATAAAAAAGACATAATATATTCCACTATTTCATCCTGTAAAACCTTTTCTTCCACTTTCTTTTCCATTAATACCTCACGAGCTATTTCCACAATTCTTGGAAGGTGTTCTTTTTCAATTTGATTCATCGTACAATAATGTATCCACAAATAATTACGGAAAAATTTCAAGTTTAATTTGGGATACGGTTTGTTTGTTCTGTTTACGTATTTCTCAAAAACATTTTCCATATGTTCTGGAAAATGAACATAACCATCTGGGTTCATAATATTGGAAACTCGATAAGGTTGTGTTTGTAATAATTTGTCGTGTTTGAAGGTTCTTACTTTATGGAGAAATAATTCATCTAATTCCTCCTTGTCAATATTGCGAATAATTTTTTCAAAATAGAAACCCTTTAACATGACATGGTAATGATATCTAGCATTATAGACAAAACATATCTTACTCTCGGGATAATAAATGAGAATATTGACAAATTCAATTTTGTCTGTTTTATTCATATAATCAAAGATTTCATATACCAAAAATTTTTCGTTGGATAATCGCGAATATTCCTCTAAACTGACATCGGGTGTTATTATTTCTACCACATCTCCAAATCCATCTCTAATTATATTCTTATATAATCGAATATGATCATCACGATTCTTATAATGACGACTTAATTGGAGGACATGCTCCTGAACATTAAAAATTCGTTTAGAGTATAACTGACCCGTGCAGAATAAATCTACCCCCTTCATTCCAAAAACTCTTGTATCCAAATAAGGTTCATGAGAGTTAGATAATTCCATCCTAATTACTTTTAAAAATTCTATTTTTTAATAAATATATAATATTTATATAGTAAATATTATGGTATATATAACAACTATGAAAAGATAGATAATATATCCTATATATATTATAAAGTTAAAAATTTTTTTGTTTTTCAATTTTTAAATTAATGGTTCTGTCATTGGTAAAGTTTCTTTTTTTTTATATAAGGTCAATCCTGTGAAAAGGACAGATGCGATAGTTGTCATTCCTAGCCAATTTGCTTTTTGACATACAAGTGGTAAATCCGAATATCCACCACCATTTTCTATATTGGTAGGATAATGAGCAGCACAATTTAAGGAAAGTGTTGATTTTTCCTGGATACCAGTTTCTATTGCCATTGTTATCAAAAGTAATAAGGCAATTCCAAAATAGATATGGTAAGGGAGAATTTTCTTTTTTTGAGCTTCATTGATATTTTGGAATGGACTTAAAAATGTGACTAAACTAACAAAATATTGAGCTGTATACAGGGAAACTGTGAATATACCAATCCAACTATGCAAACTATAAAAATTTGCTTTATATTTACCATTGACAGGGTAATTGTGAGAGTCAAATACAGCAACAAGACCAACAATCATACAAATCATTGCAATAGTTTGCCAGAAAATATGAATTAACTTTGGAAGACGAATTCCGTAAAATACAAGTGAATTCATTGAGTGAAAAGTTTGAAAAGAGAGAATGGCTTCTACAACGCAAAATAACATTCCTGTTACCATCATAAATGGATGCCAATTAAAAACATATTGATAACTATTTGATTGTTCATTTTTCATGGATATAGGATATAATCCTCCGAGGTTATTTTCTTTACTTCCTCCTGTAACCCAATCCAGGACTAATACAAAAGAGGTAAAAACAAATATATGTGATAAAATTAAAAATATTTTGTTATATTGTAACATTTTTAATTATGTCTAATTTTTTTTACAATTCTTCATTTTTTAATTTGAAATAAACTCTTTTAAAAAATTTAAATATTCATTTATTTTATTTTCCATAAAAATTCCATGTGTTTTTCTTTTATAAAAAGGATTTTCAAATTTTTTAATTTTAAGAGATAATTTATTTTCTATATTTGTCAAGAAATTGAAATCCCTATTATTTCCATAACTACTATTTAGTTAAACGATTAGTTAATTTTTGTAAAGAACATAATATTGAAATATTAAAACCAAAAGAAGTTAGAAAAATGTTAAATTTTGAATCTCAATAAGTAGTAACTTTTATCACT
>Ga0163109_10001351_pt1 | contig 19469 bp, 17 predicted proteins | sample CRUFie1St13metaG_FD_108704 | JGI IMG/M metagenome (GOLD analysis project Ga0163109, IMG submission 108704) | Marine microbial communities from the Costa Rica Dome - CRUD Field 142mm St13 metaG | ecosystem: Environmental > Aquatic > Marine > Oceanic > Photic zone | place: Costa Rica: the Eastern... | reverse complement strand
TTTGCCGGCACCGCACAACCCAGCGGTTACACGGAACCCGTGTTGCACAACCGCCGGTTGGCCTACAAAGCGGAAGCCTAGCCCCGCATACCCCCAAGCAATGTGGTCTATGCCAAGGCTATACGCACCATTCGGGATGACGTAACCACAGGCATCTCTCTAGCATTATCGATCCGCACTACGGGTTTGTTCCCCTCAATGCTGTTACAAATGACGGGAATTGGCGAGGAATCAGGCTCGCTCGATGATATGCTGGGCTTAGTCGCCGACTATTACGAAGCGGCAGTCGACAACGCCGTTGATAGTTTGAGTTCTCTGATGGAGCCGCTGATCATGTCGATACTTGGCGTGTTGGTAGGGGGGCTCATGATCGCGGTGTACCTGTCCGTCTTCTTGCTTGGCTCTGTCATTTGACGGTGTCTCGCGACCCAATATGCTTGCCATGATGACTGCCTTTCACAACCCAGTTTTCTTCACTTTAACCTGCACAGCGTTGGGGCTGATTGTGGGCAGCTTCCTCAACGTGGTGATCCTGCGATTGCCAAAAATGATGGAGCAGAGCTGGCGCCGGGAGTGCTGTGAACTGCTCAACCAACCGCTGTCCGATGAAGACCCTCTCACACTGTCTTACCCGAGCTCCCAGTGTCCGGGATGCGGCACCGCAATCAAGCCCTGGCATAACATACCGGTCGTTAGCTGGCTCGCATTACGGGGCCGATGCGCACAGTGTGGCACGCGTATCTCGGCGCGCTATCCCATTGTCGAGCTACTCACCGCATTGCTATCAGGCTTTGCAGCCTGGCAGTTTGGTTTTGGTCCTGAGGCCATAAGCGCACTGGTTCTGATCTGGGTATTGATCGCCCTGACTGGGATCGACATAGACACCCAACTATTGCCCGACAGCATGACCCTGCCTTTATTGTGGCTCGGCTTGGGAGTGAACCTCTTCTCGTTGTGGACCCCGCTCCCCTCGGCGGTGATGGGCGCTATGCTGGGCTATGGGTCGCTGTGGAGCGTTTACTGGATATTCAAGCTGGCGACGGGCAAAGAGGGCATGGGCTATGGCGACTTCAAGCTCCTCGGCGCACTCGGCGCCTGGTTCGGCTGGCAAGCTGTACCGCTAATGATTCTACTGTCCTCGTTTGTCGGCGCAGCGCTGGGGATCGCTATCCTTGTTGCACGGCGTCAGGGCCGCGATACCCCCATGCCCTTCGGCCCCTATCTGGCCGGCGCGGGTCTGCTAGCCCTGTTTTTTGGCGACACGCTGATCAGCGAATACCTGCAAGTCGTGAGCCCTTGATATGTTGCGCGTAGGCATTACCGGCGGCATTGGCAGCGGCAAGACCGCTCTGACCGACTGGCTCGCCACCCAAGGTATTGTCATCGTCGATGCCGATCTCGCGGCACGCGTCGTGGTACAGCCGGGCCGACCGGCGCTCGCCGACATTGTCGAAGCTTTTGGTGCGGAAATCCTGTTGCCCGACGGGCAACTTGACCGCGCCGCGCTGCGGCAACTGGTCTTCAGTGATGAAAATCAGCGAAGAGCACTGGAGGCTATTACCCATCCCCGTATCCGCGACGAACTGGTCCGACAGATGAGTGAGGCGAACTCACCGTATGTCGTACTGAGCTCCCCGCTTTTGCTGGAGAGTGGGCAATCGGAGATGGTGGACGTCAGTGTCGTTGTGGACGTGCCAGAAACATTGCAAATTGAGCGCACGATGACCCGGGATCAGAACAACCGGCAGCTGGTAGAGCAAATCATGGCAGCGCAGCTGGGGCGGGAAACGCGGATTGCTCGCTCTGACATCGTGATCGACAACAGTACCTCTCTGGATGCATTGTATGAGCGAGCGGCGGTATTGCACGAGACGCTTTTGGCGCAAGCGGCGGCGCACTAATCAGCGAGCAACCGCTCCAAGATCGGCCGGTTGGCAGCGGGAAACGCCCAGTCCCGGAGTTGCTCGGGTCGTTGCCACGCCATAGGCTGACCTTCCAGACCACGGGGCTCACCTGACCAGCGGATGACGCGGTGGACGTCCAATCTCACCCGTTTATCACCGTAATCATGCTCGAGCACCATGAGTGCCTCGGTCGTTTCAATCAGCACACCCAACTCTTCCCCGAGTTCCCTAGCCAGAGCTTCCAGCAGGGTTTCGTCCGCTTCGACCTTGCCACCGGGGAATTCCCACAAACAGCCCTGATGTGCCTCGGGTGCGCGGCGAGTGACCAACACCCGACCCGCGTCGTCGATCAGGATCCCGACCGCGACGGTAACGAGAGCCATGTCAGGTGCGGTATTCAGCGTTGATGCGGACGTAGTCGCATGAGAGATCGGTGGTCCAGATTACCGCCTCAGCGTCGCCTCGATTGAGCGCAATGTCGATCGCGAGATCACCTGGTGCCATCGCCTCCTGACCTTTCTCCTCGGTATAGGAAGCGGCGCGAGCGCCCTGCTCGGCGATCAGAAAGCCGTTCAGGTGAATAGACACTGCGTCTGTATCGAAGTCTTCTAGTCCCGCGCGACCAATCGCCGCCAGAATACGACCCCAATTGGGATCCGAGGCAAACAAAGCGGTTTTGACCAGCGGTGAATGGGCCACGGTACGCGCCACCTGATCGCAAGCCGCTTCAGACTCGCCTCCAGTAACGCGAATCTCGACGAACTTACTCGCGCCCTCACCGTCACGCACAATGTCTTGCGCCAGTTCAATCATCAGCGTCGTCAGCGCCTGCGCGAAGCGCTCGGCGTGTTCGGAGCCTGCTGTAATCCCGATGCCACTCTGCCCCGTGGCAGAGAGCGTGACGGCGTCGTTGGTCGAGGTATCACCATCGACCGTGATGCGATTGAAGCTCGCCTGTACAGCCGCCGAGAGCAGGTCATGCAAAAGCGGAGCTTCAATAGCGGCATCAGTCGCAACGAAAGACAGCATGGTCGCCATATTGGGGCAGATCATGCCCGCACCTTTGGCGACGCCGGTGATGGTGCAGCGCTGGCCGTCTAACTCGACCTCCGTGCTGCGCAGTTTGGCGCGGGTATCTGTGGTGAGGATCGCGCCGGCGGCGCGCTCCCAACCTGTATCGCAGAGGTCATCCAACGCAGCGGGTAATGCGGCATTGATCTGCTCGACAGGCAGCCGTTCGCCGATGACACCGGTGGAGAACGGCAGCACCGCAGTGGCGTCCGTCTCGGTCAGCCGCGCCAGCGCTGCGCAACAATCAACTGCCGATTGCGTGCCGGCCTCGCCGGTGCCAGCGTTGGCATTACCGGTATTGATCAATAGATACCGCGGCGGTGCCTCGGCCGAGGCAAGATGCGCCTCGGCGAGCCGCACGGGGGCCGCGCGAAACGCATTCTGCGTAAACAGCGCCGATGTAAGGGTGCCCGGAGCTAGCGCGATGACCACGAGATCATCGTGGTCCGCCTTTTTGATGCCCGCTTGGGCAACGCCCAGCCGCACTCCAGATACCTCAATGCTCATCGGCAACTCCCAAAATGATTGTCGGTCGTACTGTCGATCCGCTGGCAGTCAGCTCAATGCGCCGTGACATTGCTTGTACTTTTTGCCGCTGCCACAGGGGCAGGGGTCGTTGCGCCCGACCTTGGGTTGCGCGCGAGTGACGGGTTGCGGGGTCACCGGCTGCTGTGACGCCTCTGCCGACTCGGGCACAGCAGCCCTGGCATCCGCATGCTCAAAGGCCATTTTCTGCTTTGCCGCGGCCTCCCGGCGCTGTTGCTCGATGGCGGCCGCCTCGTCAGACCGCTGCACCTGCACGTTACTCAAGAAGCGCACCACCTCGTATTTCAGGCGCTGCAAGAGACCTTCAAACAAGGCAAAGGACTCTCGCTTGTACTCCTGCTTGGGATTCTTGTTGGCATAGGCCCGCAAGTGGATGCCCTGCCGGAGTTGGTCCATTACCTGAAGGTGCTCTTTCCAGAGCGTGTCCAGCACCTGCAGCATGATCTGCTTTTCGAGTTGTCGCATGCTCGGGCCAATGCTCTCGGCCTTCTCAACGTAAGCCGTCTGCACCGCATCGGCTATGCGTTGCCGCAAGGTCTCCTCGTGAAGGGTGTCGTCCTCATCGAGCCACTGTGCCACCGGCAGATTCAGCCCAAACTCCGTCTCAAGCTGTTTCTCGAGCCCGGGAATGTCCCACTGCTCCTCTACGCTCATTGGCGGGATGAAACCATCAACGGCGTCATTCACCACATCCTTGCGGATCGCGGTGATGGTCTCGCCAATTTCATCATCCGACAGCAATTCATCCCGCTGGCGATAAATAATCTGGCGCTGGTCATTGGCCACATCGTCGTACTCAAGCAGCTGCTTGCGGATGTCAAAGTTGCGTCCCTCAACTTTCCGCTGCGCTTTCTCGATGGCGTTGGTCACCATGCGGTGCTCAATGGCTTCGCCACGCTCCATCCCCAAAGCCTGCATGAAGCTCTTGACCCGCTCGGAGGCAAAAATGCGCATCAAATTGTCTTCGAGCGATAGATAGAACCGGGAAACCCCGGGGTCTCCCTGCCGTCCGGACCGCCCGCGCAGCTGATTGTCGATGCGCCGGGACTCATGACGTTCGGTACCAAGAATATGGAGACCGCCCGCCTCTATGACTGCATCATGGCGCGCCTGCCATTCAGTGGTGAGTCGCTCCCGGGTTGCCTCGTCAAGCGTGTCGTCCTGGCATGCCAACTCCGCGTCGAGGTTCCCGCCAAGCACGATATCGGTACCACGGCCCGCCATGTTGGTGGCAATGGTGACCACGCCGGGACGTCCAGCTTGAGCAATAATTTCCGCCTCCTGCTCGTGATACTTGGCGTTCAATACTTTGTGATCAATCTTCTGCTTTTCAAACGCTTGGGAGAGCTCTTCGGAGGTCTCCACAGACGCGGTACCCACCAACACGGGCGCGCCACTGTCGATACAAGCACGGACATCCTCGATGATGGCTTCAAACTTTTCTTCGCGGGTCAGATACACCAGATCATTCAAGTCGTCCCGACACATGGGCACATTGGTAGGAATCACCACACAGTCCAGACCGTAAATCTGGCGAAATTCAAATGCTTCGGTATCGGCGGTCCCGGTCATACCGGCCAGTTTGTCGTAGATGCGAAAGAAGTTCTGGAAGGTAGTCGAAGCCAGGGTTTGGCTTTCGCTTTGGATCTTGACCCCCTCCTTGGCCTCAATGGCTTGATGCAGACCTTCTGATAAGCGCCGGCCCGGCATGGTCCGACCCGTGTGCTCGTCAATCAGCACCACCTGACCTTCCTGAACAATGTATTCCACGTCGCGCTGGAAAAGCACGTGGGCGCGCAGACCTGAGTGCACGTGGTGCAATAACCCAAGGTTAGTCGCGGCATAGAGTGAGTCATCATCTTGCAAAAGACCCGCCTCAATGAGCATGCCCTCCACCTTCTCGTGCCCGTTCTCGGTTAATTCGATGCTGCGCTGCTTCTCGTCGACCGTGAAGTCGCCTTCTTGCTCTTCGAGCTCGGGGGTGAGCTTAGGGATCAGTCGATTGATCGCCTTATATAGCTCGGAGCTATCCTCAACAGCACCCGAGATAATCAGAGGTGTACGGGCCTCGTCGATCAGGATGGAGTCGACCTCATCGACAATCGCAAACGCCAATTTACCCTGGCTCTTGTCGGCCATGCTGAAGGCCATGTTGTCCCGGAGATAGTCGAAGCCAAACTCGTTGTTCGTGCCGTAAACCACATCGCAGCTATAGGCCGTTTTCTTCTCCTCGGCGCTCTGCCCGGATCGCACCACGCCCACTGTCAGGCCCAGAAACTCGTATAACGGCCCCATCCAGGCGGCATCCCGCCCGGCGAGATAATCATTCACGGTGACCAGATGAACGCTGTGATCGGGTAGCGCGTTTAGATAAGCGGGCAACGTGGCGACCAGCGTCTTGCCCTCACCGGTTCGCATCTCGGCGATCTTGCCATCATGGAGCGTTATACCGCCGATCAGTTGCACGTCGAAGTGCCGCATACCCAGCGCACGCACACCCGCCTCGCGCACCAAGGCAAAGGCCTCGGGGAGCAGTTGATCGAGTTTTTCGCCCTCATTCAGGCGCGAGCGAAACTCATCGGTTTTGGCGCGCAGGGCGTTGTCATCCAGAGCCTGCATCGCTTCTTCAAGCGCACTGATGCGGGCGACGACTTTGCGCATTCGTTTCAGCTCCCGGTCGTTACGGGTGCCAAATATTTTTTTCACGGTAGAAATCAGCATGGAAAGCTCACTGTTGCGTCACAAGGGAATCCAAATTGGGTGGCGCAAACGCGCCGGGATTCACTTGTCAGCGATGGGTGCGACGCACGTAGCTGGCGGGGTCAACGGCGCGGCCGTTTTTGAAGACTTCGAAATGCACGTGGGGACCGGTTGAACGGCCTGAACTTCCCATTAGAGCGATGACATCACCCCGTCGCACCAGGTCGCCCACATCGACCAGATTTTGCTGGTTGTGAGCGTAGCGGGTGCTGAGACCATCCCCGTGGGACACTTCGACCATGGTGCCGTAACCGGACTTGTGGCCGCTCCAGCTCACCACGCCACTGGCAACAGCGAGAATATCGGAGCCCGCACGGCCTGCGAAATCGACACCGTCGTGCCAGGCCCGCTCACCCGAGATGGGATCAATGCGGCTGCCATAGGGGGACGACTGCCAGCCTGAGCGAATCGGTCGACCGGCCGGCGCTGCCTCGGCTCTCAGCTGCTCTGCCGAGAGCAACCCTGCGAGCACATCAAACTGGATCTCACGTCGCGCAAATAACGCGTCAAGCGCCGTAAATTGCGTATTCACCTCTGCTACGCTCGGAGGCGATGCATTCAGCGGTAGCACAGGACCACCCAGCGCGGCTGGCCCGGAAAAATCAAATTCGCCCGCTTCCAACCCGGCCAGATCGGTCAGGTGACTGCCCAGAGCATCCAGCCGCGTCACATGCGCCTGCAGGCTCGCGAGACGTCGAGTCATGGCCGTCAGCCGGAATTGCGCCTCGACACCCATTTGCGCCAGCGACTCGGCGCGATCAATTGCCTCCTGTTCCTGCGCGGAGACGCGGGCAGCCTGCTCAGAGGCAACGCCTTCGCCAAAACCCAGCTGATAGCTGACAGCCACCAAGCCTAAGGGTGCACCGATAAAACAGGCCGACAGGAGTGCCAACGACCATTTGCCAAGCTCAAGTGTCCGAGACGCCGCGTGTCGATTGAGAAAGATTAATTTCAAGTCAGAATATCACTGAGATCAGGTGGCGCATAATGCCATTTTCGGCGGGTCAGTGAAACCAAAGCGAGGCACCGAAAAGACCTTTTGTACATCTTTGGAGACAGGAAGTAGACGGGGGTCAGACAGTTTATTCTAGCCTCAGTGGGGCGCGAGCAGGCTCAAGGCGCAAAGTGGCATGGCGTGACTGGTTTGGCTTTATGGCTCAGGCGAACTGCAGATCTTGCGGAAGGGCCCAGTCGAGTGGCGCATCGGCCTCGTCCTCAAAGGTCACCCATTCCCAGCTCTGCGGGTTATCAAATAAAGCGCGCACCAGGCGATTATTAAGCGCATGACCTGACTTAATGCCCTCGTATTCAGCGAGGAGCTGATGCCCTGCCAAATACAAATCACCCATGGCATCCAGCATCTTGTGCTTCACAAACTCGTCGTCATAGCGCAGGCCACCATCATTGAGGATACGATAGTCATCAATGACGATCGCGTTATCCACACTGCCGCCCCGTGCCAACCCGCGCGACCGCATGTATTCAAACTCATGGACAAAGCCAAAGGTTCTCGCACGGCTGATCTCGCGCACGAACGCCTCGCTGCTGATATCCAGTGTGGCCCGCGCTGACTGTTCGCGGAATACGGGATGATCAAAATCGATGGCAAAGGTGACTCTGAAACCGTCGTAAGGTTTAAGTGTTGCGGTTTTATCACCGTCGTTGACAGTGATCGTGTCGGTCACCCGAATAAAACGTTTGGCCTCTTGCTGTTCTTCGATACCCGCCGATTGCAGCAGGTAGACAAAGGGCCCCGCAGAACCGTCCATGATTGGCACTTCCGCCGAGTCCATGTCGATATAGGCATTATCGATACCCAGACCGCAAAACGCCGATAGCAGATGCTCTACGGTGGTGACTCTGGCCTCGCCTGAGCCCACACTGGTGGAGAGATCCGTCTCATCGACCCAGTCCGCTCGGGCGGGGATATCCCGAACCGGACTCAGGTCGGTGCGACGAAACACAATGCCGGTGTCCACTGGTGCCGGACAGAGCGTCATGCCTACCTTACTGCCGGAGTGAAGCCCCACGCCGGTCGACTTGATCGACTCTCGCAGGGTGCGTTGCCGCAACATAGTTATCCCCTTTTATCTGGGGAACATTACTAGGCCCGGCTACAGCAATCCAGCGCTCCTATCCCGATTATTTACGCCAACCGAGGCTTTACACCGTGTTAAATTGAACAGCGCGTCAGTCGGCCTGACGTCGCAAAAAGGCGGGGACATCGAATAGCTGCTCGTCGAGATCCTCGTCCAATTTGACGGCTGCCTGACCATCCACTGGCGCCGAGGCCTGACGCCGCTTACCGGGCGGCAGATCGTAGTCCTCATAGTCGGCACCCGATGTCGCGGGGCGCGCGGTTACCGTAGGCTCCACTGTCGTCAGGGTCAGGCGCGCCTCGGCATTGCGAAGCCCTGTCGCCACCACGGTGACCTTGAGGCTGTCAGTCATGTCCGGGTCAATCACCGTGCCAACCACTACCGTCGCATCCTCAGAGGCGATGTCCTCTATTGTCTCGCCCACCTCAGAGAACTCTCCGAGGGAGAGGTCGAGACCAGCCGTAATGTTCACCAGAATGCCGCGTGCACCGCTGAGGTCAATATCATCCAGCAGCGGACTGTTAATCGCACGCTCCGCGGCTTCTCTGGCGCGGCTTTCACCGCTCGCGCTGCCCGTGCCCATCATCGCTGACCCCATTTCTGACATCACCGTGCGCACGTCGGCAAAGTCGACGTTCACCAGGCCAGGCCGGATGATCAAATCGGCAATACCTTGCACCGCACCCAACAGGACGTCGTTGGCCTCCTTAAAGGCATCGAGCAAAGTGGTGTTGGAGCCCAGCACCTCCAACAGCTTCTCATTGGGAATCGTGATCAGCGAATCGCAGTGCTGCGCGATCTCCGTGAGCCCGTCTTCCGCAGTATTGAGCCGCTTCTTACCCTCGAAACTGAACGGTCGGGTGACCACTGCAACGGTGAGAATACCGAGCTCTCTGGCCACTTCGGCGACAATCGGCGCAGCGCCCGTCCCCGTACCACCACCCATGCCCGCCGTCACGAAGACCATGTCCGCTCCGTGCAAAGCGTCGGCGATGCGGTCACGATCTTCGAGAGCCGCTGCTCTCCCCACCTCGGGGTTGGCGCCGGCACCCAGACCTTTCGTAATACCTGCACCCAACTGCAACACCGTTTTCGAACTGATATCCGAAAGGGCCTGCGCGTCGGTATTGGCGCAAATAAAATCCACGCCGTCGACCTGATGATCGATCATGTGGCGAACGGCGTTACCGCCACCACCACCGACACCGATCACTTTGATCACGGCACTTTGTGGTGCACTGTCTACTAGTTCAAACATCGTTTTCTCCCCTTTTTTAAAAAAGCTCCAAACCGCAGAGCTCTGCCAAAAATCGTTGTCCTGAAAATTTAAAAATGCCGCGCAAACCACGCTTTCACGCGGCCTGCAAAGCTGATGCCTTCTGACTCCACTTCCCGCCGCACTCGCGCGCCATCCCGGGTCTCTTCTGCGCCATACAGGAGCAGGCCCACAGCCGTGGCATAAATCGGATTACGGATAATGTCGTGCAGGCCGCGTGCGTATTGCGGCGCCCCCACTCTGACCGGCATGTGGAAGATCTCCTCTGCGAGGTCCACCGCGCCTTCCATCTTTGAGGTACCGCCAGTCAGTACAACGCCAGCAGGTATCAGCTCTTCGTAGCCGGAGCGTCGCAGCTCCGATTGAATGAGGGTGAACAATTCGTCGTAGCGAGGCTCCACAACTTCCGCGAGAGATTGTCGAGAGAGATCTCTGGGCGGCCGATCGCCAACACTGGGCACCTTGATCGTCTCGTCAGGGCCTGCCAGCTGGGTCAGCGCGCAGGCGTAGCGAATTTTGATCTCTTCCGCGTGCTGGGTCGGGGTACGGAGCGCCATGGCGATGTCATTGGTCACCTGATCGCCGGCAATCGGAATGACGCCAGTATGGCGTATCGAGCCGTCCGTAAAGATGGCGATATCAGACGTCCCGCCACCAATATCAACCAGACAAACACCTAGATCCCGCTCGTCCTCTGTGATCACCGAGTAGCTGGACGCGAGCTGTTCCAGAATGATGCCGTCGACCGACAGTCCACATCGCTCAATACACTTTTCAATATTCTGTGCCGCGTTAACGGCACAGGTCACAAGGTGCACCTTAGCTTCCAGGCGCACGCCCGACATACCGAGCGGCTCTCTAATACCTGACTGGTTGTCGATGACGTACTCCTGTGGGAGAACGTGCAAGACTTTCTGGTCGGCGGGGATCGCCACGGCCTGTGCCGCGTCGATCACGCGGTCAATGTCTTGTTCAAAGACCTCTTGGTCGCGAATCGCCACAATCCCGTGGGAATTCACCGAGCGAATGTGACTACCAGCGATGCCCACGTAAACAGAGTGAATCTGACAGCCCGCCATCAGTTCGGCTTCTTCCACCGCACGCTGTATCGCATTCACAGTGGATTCGATATTGACCACGACACCTTTTTTCATGCCTTTAGATGGGTGGGAGCCGATACCCACGACCTCCATGCCGCCATCCGGATCGATCTCGCCGACCACGGCGACTACCTTAGAGGTGCCGATGTCGAGTCCGACAATCATTTGCTTGCTCTCGTGCTGGGCCATTACCCTTCCCCCCTGTTCTGCGCGCCTTGCATTGCCAGCTCCGCATCGCTGAATGTCACGGCAGCGCCGTACTCGTAACGCAGATCCACTCTGGCCACCGCCTTTGCGGGCAGTTCTTCTTCCCACAGCCGCTTGAATCGCGTTATGCGATGGGAGATATCTTTGGTTCCCAATAAAAGCGACAAACCGCTTTCAAACCCGACAGCCACTTGCCCCAGTGGGTCGAGTGACAGCTCGCTGATCTGCAGTCCGGTGGGTTCAAGCAGACCCGCCAGTGTTTGGTAACGCCGCATCAGAGATGCCTCTGCGCCATCCGGGCCAATGAGTAAAGGCAGATCTTGGTAGAGCGGGTCCGGGGTCGCCGCAAAAAACTCACCTTCATGGTTGAGGTAGCCGCCCTCTCCCCAGCGGGCAAGCGGTCTCTGCTCGGTCAGCGTCACCTCAATTTCCGCAGGCCAGCGTCGCCGGGTATTGACCCGATACACCCAGGGCAGCGACTCGAGTTCATGACGCAGATCGGTAAGATCCGTGGCGAGAAAGCCCGCTGCGACTTGGGGTGCCAACCGCGACTGGATCGCCTCAATATCGATATGTCGAACGTCACCCATGACCGTCAGCCGCTCTACTTGCTGAGCACTGAGATGGGTTCCTCCCTGATAAAGCCCGGCGCTCACGAGGGCCACGCCAGTCGCCAACATACCGCGATTCATCCACCGCCTCAGCCGCGAGACCGGCGCGATTATTGTCTGACCCGCAGCCGGTTTTCGCGTGGCGCGACGCGGTAACCTGGCGTCATTGGTTGGCATGGCGCACCTCCAGGCTGTGTTCATAGATCTCGGTAAGCAGATCGAGCAGGCTGAGCCCCGCCACTTCGGCGGCGAGGGGCACAAGGCTGTGGGAGGTCATTCCGGGAACGGTATTGACCTCGAGCAGTTGCCAGGCCCCGCTGTCCTCTCGCATCACATCCACCCGGCCCCACACCGTACAGCCGACCGCGGCAAAAGCGGCCATTGCCAGCTCAGACAGCGCTGCCTCCTCCTTCGCGGTCAAGTCCGACGGACAGGTAAAGCGGGTTTCTTCGGAGTGATATTTGGCGTCGAAATCGTAGAAATCACCGGATACGTCTATGCGAATGCTCGGCAGTGCTCTGTTACCGAGGATCGCGATGGTGTATTCCGGCCCAGAGACAAACTGCTCGGCCATCACACTGGCACCAAATGTGCTGGCGTGGCGGTAGGCGGCCTCCAGCTCCGTGGCGTTGGTGGCCTTGCTCATGCCCAGAGAGGAGCCCTCAAGCGCCGGTTTTACAAACACGGGGCCCAATGCCTCAATCACTGCCTGCCAATTGGTCTCCGGCGTCAATTGCTTAAAGGCGGGAGTAGGTAAATCCAGGCCCTGCCAGAGCCACTTGGTGCGGACCTTGTCCATGGTCAGAGCAGACGCCATGAGATCGCAGCCGCTGTAGGGCAGCTTCATGAGCTCCAACAGACCCTGCACCGTGCCGTCTTCACCACCCGGACCGTGCAGCAAATTAAAGGCAAAGGAGGCCTCCTTGAGTCGCTCTGGCCAGCCCCCCTCTGCGGTATCCACCCTCAGCACCTGCGCACCGGCCTGCTCCAGCGCGCGCGCCACGTTCTCGCCGCTCTCCAGTGAAATACTGCGCTCCGCGGCGGTGCCGCCGAGCATGACTGCCAGTGTCTTGCCGCTGAAGGAATTGGCGGTCATTGCAACGCCTCTAGCGAATCACTGTCCGCCAATGCGGCGGAGAGACGGCCGATGTCACCGGCGCCCTGCATCAACAGAATATCCCCATCGCACAAGACGCCAGCCAAGACGGCTGCCAACTGCCGCTGGTCGGAAACCACCACGGGCTCTAGAACGCCCCTGGCGTGAATCGCTCTCGCGAGTGACTGCGCGTCGGCACCCTCAATCGCCGATTCGCCGGCGGGATAAACGTCGAGCAGGATCAGAAACTGGGCCTCACCCAGCACCGAGACAAAGTCATCAAAATGATCTCGCGTCCGGGTGAAACGATGGGGCTGATACACCATCACCACCCGCTGGTCGTGAAATGCGTCGCGGGCGGCCTGTAGGGTGACAGCGACCTCAGTGGGGTGATGCCCATAATCGTCGATCAGTCTCGCGCTACCCGCTGACCAACGCACACCACCCAAATCCGAGAAACGTCTGCCGACGCCGCCGAATTCAGCCAGCCCTTTGACAATGGCTTCCTCTGAAATACCGAGTTCTGCGCAGAGCGCCGCAGCACCCGCTGCATTCTGCGCATTGTGCAGCCCGGGCATATTGACGGTCAGCGCCAGCGGCGCAGCATCGTGGGGGCGGATCAGCTCGAAGTGACTGCACAGCCCAGCGCTACGATAGTTATCGAGTCGATAATCCGCATCGGCGTGGCGCCCATAGGTCACTATCTGTCTGGACAGTTCAGGGATTAAATCCCGCACCCCCTTGTCGTCCAGACACATGATGGCGGGTCCATAGAAGGGCAGGTTGTGCAGGAAACCGTTAAACGCCTCGATGTAACGACTGAGGTCCCCCTCGTAGTGCTCCATGTGGTCAGCTTCGATATTGGTAACCAGCGCCATCATGGGTTGCAGATGTAAAAAGGAAGCGTCGCTCTCATCCGCCTCCACCACTAGATACTGCCCCTCACCCAGTGCCGCATTGGCGCCCGCTTGATTGAGGAGACCCCCGATCACGAAAGTCGGATCCTCCCCCGCCTCACCAAGAATGGCGGCGATCAGGCTGGTGGTGGTGGTTTTGCCGTGGGTTCCGGCAACCGCGATACCGAAGCGGTAGCGCATTAGTTCCGCCAGCATTTCCGCTCGCGGCACAACAGGGATCCGCTGCTGGCGCGCCGCCAGCCGTTCGGGGTTGTCATCGGGTACCGCAGCCGACACCACGAGTACATCAGCACCTGCTATGTGATCAGTCTCGTGACCGATGTGCACGGTAATTCCGAGGGAGCGCAGTCTGGTCACTACTGCACTCTCCGCTCGGTCAGATCCCGTCACCGTATAGCCCAGACCGGCGAGGACCTCGGCAATACCGCTCATGCCGGCGCCGCCGATCCCCACCATAAAGATGTGACGAATGCGGCCCATGCCCGCCATGACAGGGCGCGGCTCAACCACCTGCATGCGCCGCCCCCCTGAGCACCTCAACAACCCGATGGGTGGCCTCAGGCGCAGCAAGCTCGCCCGCCGCGCTCGACAACTGGGACAAAGAGGATGGCGAGGCAATCCAATCACCCAGCAACCCGGCTAGGCGCTCAGGCGCCGCCTCTGACTGAGGCAGCAGCACCGCCGCACCCGCGTTCGCCAAAACCCGCGCGTTCTGGGTCTGGTGGTCATCAATCGCATGCGGTAGCGGGATCAAGATTGACGCGGTGGCGGTTGCCGCAAGCTCCGACACCGTCAAGGCGCCGGCGCGTGCGATCACGACATCGGCCCAGGCGTAAGCCGCTGGCATGTCGTCAATAAAGTCGTCGCAGCGTCTCTCACTAAAAGAGCTATCGATCCACGCCGCATCGGCCTCGGCGCGATTGCGCTCCCCGCACTGCTGCCAGAGCGACAACGATTGACCGAGCCCCCGGTCCATTAACAGTTTTGCCACCGGAGGCAGTAACGCGTTCAAGGGTGCAGCGCCCAGGCTGCCTCCCAACAACAACACTCTGAGTGGACGCGCTGTAGAGAAGGCCGGCAGCTGTTTAAGCTCGGCTCGATCGACTGGTGTCAGCGTTTGGCGCACCGGATTCCCCACCACTTCTGCCTTGCGGTCCGTGGCAAATCCGCCCGGCAATCCACAGAGCACCCGTCGCGCCAGCGGCGCCAACCAGCGATTAGTCGTACCGGCCACCGAATTCTGCTCGTGAATCACCAACGGGCATCGTGTTAACCACGCGGCGAGTCCCGCCGGCCCCGCAGCATAGCCGCCCATTCCGAGCACTACGTCAGGCTTGACGCGCCACATGAGTGAAAGGGACTGCCACAGCGCTGCGACCAGGCGCACCGCGCCTTGTACTCGCGCCACCCAATTTTTGCCGCGTAACCCAGAGACGCTGAGGTGATGCAGGGGCAATCCCGCAGCAGGCACCAAGCGCTGCTCGATACCGCGCTCTGTACCGACCCAGTCGACGGACCAGCCCTGCTCGGTCAGGAGCCCGGCCACCGCCAACGCAGGATAGACGTGTCCACCTGTTCCCCCCGCCGCAATCAGGGCACGCCCCGACATTGCGGGCAAGGCGCTCATGCGGGTGCCCTCCGCTGCAGGACCTTGGAACCCTCAGATTCATCCCGCAACTGCCGCGCGATGCGCAAAATAATGCCCAGCAACACGCAGCTGACGATGAGGCTTGAGCCACCGTAGCTGACGAACGGCAGGGTCAGCCCTTTAGTGGGTAGCAGACCTGAGCTGGCACCCACGTTGACGAAAACCTGTCCCGCAAACATCAGCGCGGTGCCAAAACAAACATGGGCCGCAAAATATCGCCCCCGGCTTGCGGCGGTCCAGCCGGTCTGAAGTACCCGGGCGATCAGCAGTGCAAACAGCACAATCAATGCGGTCGCACCGATCAAACCGGTCTCTTCTGCCCAAATTGAGAACACAAAGTCGGTGTGGGCCTCAGGCAGATAAAACAACTTCTGTACGCTGTTGCCCAAGCCAACACCCAGCCACTCGCCCTGACCAAAGGCGATCAATGACTGAATCAACTGAAACCCTGAGCCGAAAGGGTCTGCCCAAGGGTCCTGATAAGCGGTAAGACGCTGCAAGCGATAAGGCGCGCTCAAAATCAAGCTAGCGAAGACGACAGCAACCGCGATCAGCATGGCGAGTATGTAAAGCAACCGCGCGCCGGCCAAGAACATCATGCCCACCACCATGCCGATGACGATGACCGTGGCTCCGAAATCCGGCTCAAACAGCAGCAGCAGTGCCACAACGGCGAGGATGCCGATCAATCGCACAAGGCCACCCCAATGGTGCCGCACCGCCTCTTCTTGCCTGACAAGATATCCCGCCGCGTAGAGCAGTAACGCCAGTTTGGCGATTTCTGACGGCTGCATCGTAATGGGACCCAGGGGTAACCAGCGCTGCGCACCGTTCACTTCACGGCCAATGCCGGGCAGCAACACCAGAATCAACAGAGCAAAGGCGAAGAACAGCATCCACGGTGACAGTCGCTGCAGCGTCTCAAGTGGCAGCATGTAAGCCACCCCACCGGCGGTCAGACCGGCGAGCAAATACAGGGCGTGACGCTCAGTGTGATGCCAGGGATTATTGAAATGGTAATCGCTGTACTCAATCGAGGCCGAGGCGATGGCAATTAGACCGATGCTCACCAACGCCGCGCAGAGCATCAGCAAAAAAGGATCTCCTCGATAGATTGCAATGGTGGCACCGCGATTCATGCTGCCACCTCAAGTGCCGCCACCGCTGCCTGAAATCGCTCACCACGCTCAACGTAGTTGGTGAACATGTCGAAACTCGCACAGGCGGGTGACAGGAGGACGATGTCTCCAGGTTCAGCGAACGCCGCGCTAAGATTGACGGCATCCTCTAAGCTGGATATGACCTCCATGGGTGTATCCTCGCCAAGGGCAGTGAGAATCTGGTCTGTCGCCTCACCCATGACCAGCAACCGCACATTGATCCGAGTAAGCACGGGCTTAAGTAGGGAGAAATCCTGCCCTTTCCCCTGTCCGCCGATGATCAGCCAGATTTGTCCCGCGCCGGCCAGACCCTCCAGCGCGGCAGCTGTCGCACCAATATTGGTGCCTTTGCTGTCATCGATGAAGCGCACGCCATTGAGCTGGCTGACTAGCTGGCAGCGATGCGGCAGACCGCCGTACTGCTTTGCTCCCTCGATCAATCCCTCGAGGGGCATGTTCAACGCGCTGCCCAGTGCCAGCGCCGCCAGCACATTCAGGTGGTTATGTCTGCCCGCGAGCTGGAGTTCATCGGCACGTACGAGTCTCTCCGGACCTCGGCATAGCCAGGTCGCGCCGTCATACTCAAGGAGACCAAATTGATTGAGATCAGGCTCTCCGGATCGCCACCAGGTAACAGGCGTATCCTCTGGCACCAGCGGGATCGTGAGGGGATCATCCCGATTCGCCACCACATGCCCCACCTGCTTATGGATGGTGTGCTTGGCGCGGTGATAGTCGGTCAGCGAGGCGTAGCGATCGAGGTGATCGGCGCTGATATTGAGGACCGTCGCCAGCGCCAAACCCAGCGCTTCAGAGCGCTCCAACTGAAAGCTGGATAACTCGAGCACATACAACTCAGGCTCGTCCGCCAGCAGATCCAAAGCCGGACGACCCAGGTTGCCGCCCACCGCGACTTTTACACCACAGGTAGCAATCATCGCCCCGAGGATCGACGTGACTGTGGATTTGCCATTGGAGCCGGTAATACCCACCACCGGTGCCTGAGCCGCCTCCATGAACAGGTCAATGTCACCGCGCACTCGGCAACCCTGTGCCCGGGCTCTCTCGATCAGGGGGTGGTCAAGCGCTACCCCGGGACTCACGATCATCTCAGTGCAGTGGTCGACGAAAGCCGCATCTACGTCACCGAAAGCTGCGTTGTCCGGATCAATATCGGCCACGGCCTCAGCATCATCAGCACGCCCTGCGCGGGTATCAAGTGCCGCAAAGGCCAGGCCTTGCTGGCGCCACCAGCGGGCAACTGACTGCCCCGTGGCGCCCAGACCAAAGATCAGGCGTCTCTCTGAGCTGGCAATGGTTGCACTCGTCATCATCCGTCCATCACCGCAGCTTCAACGTGGCAAGCCCAAACAGCACGAGCATCACCGTGATAATCCAGAAACGGACAATCACCCGAGGCTCGGGCCAACCTTTGAGTTCGAAATGATGATGAATGGGCGCCATGCGAAAGACCCGCTTGCCCGTCAACTTGAACGAGCCGACCTGGATGATCACCGAGACGGTTTCCAGCACAAAGATGCCGCCCATAATGAAAAGTACGATCTCGTGGCGGGTCATGACCGCGACAATGCCCAGTGCAGCGCCCAGCGCCAGCGCGCCGACATCGCCCATAAAAATCATGGCGGGGTAGGTGTTGAACCATAGAAACCCCAGTCCGGCTCCGGCGATCGCGCCACAGAACACCATGAGCTCACCGGTCCCGGGCAGATAGGCGATGTTGAGATACTCTGCGAACTCAATGTGCCCGGCAAGATAGGCGATCACACCGAGACCAGTCGCCACCATCACCGTGGGCATGATGGCGAGACCGTCCAGGCCGTCTGTCAGATTCACCGCGTTACTCGCACCGACCACCACAAAGTAACTAAACGGCACGAACAGCCAGCCCATCGCGAGGGCCACATCCTTAAAGAAGGGCACATAGAGCGTCGTTTCTTCAGGCAGGACTGCGGTATCAAACAGATACAGGGTGATGCCGAAGGCAAACAGCGACTGCCACAGATACTTCCACCGGGCGGGCAGGCCTCGCGTGTCTTTGCGGACCACCTTCTGGTAATCGTCAATCCAACCAATCGCACCGAAGGCCGCAGTGGTGATTAGCGCCACCCAAACATAGCGGCTGTCCAGGTCCGCCCACAACAGGGTGGAGCCCAATACGGTGACAAGAATCAGTGCACCGCCCATGGTGGGGGTGCCGGCTTTTTGCAGATGAGATTGCGGCCCTTCCTCGCGGATGGTCTGGCCAATTTGTAATTGATTCAGGCGCTGAATCACATAGGGTCCGACCACCATGGAGATCGCCAGCGCCGTGCAGGCTGCGAGAATGCCCCGCAGCGTCAGGTATTGGAATACGGCAAATCCCGGATCAATGGCGAGCAGCTGCTCGCTCAACCACATCAGCATGCTGCGGCCCCCTCTGAAGTCAGAAGCCACGCCACGGTGTGCTCCAAACCGGCTCCCCGAGACCCCTTTACCCAGATAGTGTGCTCAGTCGGCAAGGCAGGAAAATCACGCTGCAAAGCCGCCTGATCGGCAAAGCACAGCGCATTAGGGCCAAAGGCCGCCGCCGCAGGCGCTGTCTCATTGCCCACGGTGATCAACTGGTCTATGCCCAGCTGCCTGGCGTAACGCCCTACTTCCCGATGAAGGGGTTGACTGTCCTGCCCCAACTCAAGCATCGGGCCCAACACCAACACCCGGTAGCCGGGCTGTCTGGACAGCACCTCTAGTGCGGCATTGACCGCCGCGGGGTTGGCGTTATAGCTGTCATCAACGACCGTGCCGCCTCCTGGCAACTTGCTGACAGCGCCGCGGCCAGCGCCAGCGCTAACGGCTTGCACGGCGCTCGCTGCGTCGCTCGGTGCAACGCCTATCTCAATCGCGATAGCCAGCGCTGCCAATGCATTCTTGACGTGTTGCTCACCCGCCAGCTGCAAGCTGACGACGAGAGAGCCCGTTGGAGTCAGCAGCTGAAAATAGCTACCCTCGATGCCACGATGCTCAATATCTGCGGCCCGATAGTCCGCGTCCTCAGTCAGACCAAAGGTCACCTG
>Ga0163109_10001350_pt1 | contig 19479 bp, 21 predicted proteins | sample CRUFie1St13metaG_FD_108704 | JGI IMG/M metagenome (GOLD analysis project Ga0163109, IMG submission 108704) | Marine microbial communities from the Costa Rica Dome - CRUD Field 142mm St13 metaG | ecosystem: Environmental > Aquatic > Marine > Oceanic > Photic zone | place: Costa Rica: the Eastern... | reverse complement strand
CGAAGGGCGTGTATGGTAGATGGCGAAATTTTTACTGCTGTCACTGAAATAAAAGATTTCAAGCCTAGAGCAGCGTCTTGGACAAGAAGAGTAAGCAAGAGAAACATCAGTGACACATCATTTAGCACACCTGAGCAAGCAAAGCGATTTCGTTTGTCACAAGAGGGAGAAAAAAAGAGTGATATAGAATTCGTAAAGCCTGGAAAAACATTTAAGATTTTCATGAATGAAGCAAAAAAACATAACCTTAGTGATACTGATTTACTTCATGTATTACTATTTATGAAAATAGTATATAATAAATCTTACAGCATAGAAGATTTTCCTCTATTAATTAAATCTGATGATATTATTATCAATCCATTATTTATTTGATTATAAATTTGATGTAAATTTTTGAAATTAATAATAAATAATTATGCTTCGCATAGATAGATTGAGGCAACATCAAAAAGATGCTGTGAATAGAAGTATAGAAAATGACTTTTCATCAGGAGTTCATTTTCATGCTACAGGAACAGGAAAATCATGGGTATCTTTTTACATTCTTGCTTATTTTTTCAATATGTATAAAGAAAGTAAGATTACATTTAAAAATAATCCTGATCCTCTTATTGTATTTTGGATATGCGAAAGGAAATCAATATTAAAAGAACAATTTGATAAAGCTATATTAACTGATAGAGGATTTTATGACTTTTTAAAATCTTCATTTCATGTTTTAAATTTTACTGAAAATAAGGTTAAATCATGGGTATCAGCAATAAATTCTGCCAAATTTTGGAAAAAACCTATATTGGTTATTATTAATAGAGGTTTTTTAACAAGTCAAAGTAAGTATAGAGGTATTATGTCACCTATACATCTTGTCTTACACGATGAATGTCATTCAATTGTAAATAAATCTACTCAAGAATTTTATAAATGGCTTTTGGGTAATAATAATACTGCATCAAGATGTATAGGATTTTCTGCTACTCCTTGTTTTGATGATTCTATTGATATCAATCCATTTTCGGAAATTATTAGCAAATTTACAATCTATAATGCCTGTATTGAAAATAATATCATACTTAAGCCTGTTATAGAAAGATTTGATATATCTGACACAAATAATAAATCAATATCATTAACTCAACAAGAAGTTGCGGAATGTATTATACAAAGAATTATAGATCAGCCTTATAAAAAATTAGTTGTTTGGGCTGGTATGATACACTTTTGTAAAGAAGTTATTCATATATGGAAAAATGTTTTTAGGGATTTTACATTTTGTCTCGATACATCTGTAAATTATTCTAAGAGTGACTATAGTGATATTAATCTTGTATCTTATGAAGAATTTTATAATATTAAAGAAAAAGGTGTTCTTTTCTGTGCTTGTAAACATAAAGAAGGATCAGATATTCCTAATCTTGATACATGCGTATTCTTAGATTATGTAGAAGATAGAGGACATCAAAATTTTGTTCAGTGTGCTGGTCGTGTTTTGAGAAGAGATAAAGATAATCTTAAAACAAAAGGTCTTATTATTGATATTAAAGCAAAAAGCACTATTAAACTTTGTGATAGACTTTGTGAAGCATTTCAATTGCCTACAAATGTATTCCCTTGGAAAACAGATAAAGAATATATGAAAATAGGAAGTAAGGAAGTCGCGATTAACATACTTACAATACAAATAAACAAGAAAGTTGAAGTAAGCGAATATAATAGTATAAGTGCCAGTGATCTAAAAAAAAGATTTATACGATCAATACCTGATAAAAATAAGTATAAAATTAGACTTAAACGTGAATTATTTATCATTATCAAAAAAAAACTTGCCAAATATTTATTTCAAGCTATGGATATTCTTGATATGACACATTCTATTGAAGGAGATTATATACCTCATGTAACAAGAGGTTCATGTGGAAGTAGTCTTGTATGTTATTTACTTGGAATAAGTCATGTTGATCCTATTATACATAACATTAGTTTTTCAAGATTCTTAAATGAATTTCGTGATAGTCTTCCTGATGTTGATTTTGACTTTCCTTATAATCGGAGAGATGAAATATTTTTAAAACTACAAAATAGATGGCCAGGAAAAATAGCAAGGATAAGTAACCACGTTCATTATCATGAAAAATCGGCAAGAAGAGAAGCTTTACGAAGATCAGGTGTAAAAGGATTTATTGGAAAACATGATTTATATAACAACAAACTTATCAAAGATGAAGTGACAAAATCAAAAGTAGATAAAATTACAAAAGAATTATCAGAAACCTTTAGAGGATATTCTTTACATTGTGGAGGCATAGTTTACTATGAAGATGGTATCCCTGAAGATCTACTTATGAAAGATAAACAAGAACGTAGAATTTATAATACTATACAACAGATCACTCACGACAAACACAGTGTCTCAAAAGAAAAAAGATTTAAAATTGATATATTATCAAGTAGAGGACTTGCTCAGCTTTCTGAAGTATATAAGAGTATTTTTCCAGAAAAACAAATATCTTTTGAAGATACTTCTCATATAGGTGATAAGAAAACATGTGATATGCTAGCAAGAGGTGACAATATTGGAATTACTCTTGCCGAATCTCCTCTTATCCGAAAAGCATTTATCAAATTAAAACCTAAAACTTTATACGATATGGCTGTATGTTTATCAATTATACGACCTGCTGCTTCTCAAGCTAAACAAGCTGAAGCTATAGAAGATGCTAAGAATTATCTAATATTTGATGACGATGCGATTTACATGATAAAATACGCAACAGGATGCAGTGAAGGTGATGCAGATAGACTTAGACGAATGTTATCTAAACATGATAAAGTTAAAAATTACGATGCGCAAAAAGAAATAAGAAAAAGATTTTATGAATATGAAAATCGTCCTAATATTGACATTAAAGAAGTTTTTAAAAATCTCGCCGGTTTACGTAAATATAGTTTTTGTAAATCTCATGCATATAGTTATGCTCAACTTGTATGGCATCTTGCTTACATGAAAGCACATTATCCAAAAGAATTTTGGAAAGCTACATTAAATCATAATCAAAGTCATTATAGAAGTTGGGTTCATAAATATGAAGCAGAACGAGCAGGCGTATATTGGTTAGATCATACTTTATCACGTAATGATAAATCTATCTATACAAAAGCACGTAATAAAAGTAATACCGAAATATTAAAAAATTACAATATTTCCTCAATAAAGCAATTGAAAAAGACAGGATATTGGAATACTACAAGTCTTCTTGGTGAAATAAACTTCTTTCCTGATTGCTATGGATTTAAAACAAAAGATAAATTTAGGTTTAGAGGGATTATAGCTAATCTCAGGGTATATCGTAATTTTCAATGTAATGCATTTATAGGTATAGGTATAGGTAAATATATTGAGATTCACTTTCCTAAAAAATGCCTTGGTTATATGACGCAAGAAATGATAGGTATAGAAGGGTATGGTTCTGTAAAAACTGAAGAACCGTTAATTATTGAATGTAAGTTTGAAAATCAACTTAATGCTTTTTAGATAAAATAACAAAAATTTGATTTTTTATTTTTATAAGAGATTAATTACACTTCTATCATGCTTATCTCTATCGAAGGAAACATTGGCACAGGGAAGACTACCCTCATTAACATACTCAATAAAAAATTTGGTAAAAAGAATAATGTAATTTTTGTAGATGAACCTCTTCAACAATGGCTTAATCTTAAAGATTCAGATGGTGAAAACATATTGGGTAAATTTTATGGAGACCAACAACGGTGGTCATATTCATTTCAAATGCATGCTTTCATTACTCGTTCTAAGGCAATTCTTGAACAAAATACAGATGATAATGTAGTTATTATTGAGAGGTCAGTTATTACGGACCGTAATGTGTTTGCTTATCTCCTATACGAATCAGGGAAGATTTCGGAGATGGAATGGAAACTTTACATTGAATGGTTTGACTGGCTTACAGAACATTTTAGTAAGGTAACCCCAGATAAGTTTATCTATTTGAAAGCTGATCCAAAAATTTCATATCAGCGTATGGTAAACAGAACTCGTGATGAAGAAGCAGATATTCCTATTGATTACCTTAATCAGGTATCAGAAAAGCATGATCAGTGGCTACTTGGGGAAAACGGAAATGAAAATGTTATTACAATTGACGTAAATCATGATTTCTCCGATTCAGAGCGCTTTAAAACTACAGTAATTGATCGAGTAAGCCAGCTTATTAAAGATAATATAAGTAGCATGTCATCGTCTTCGTCTGAAAAGTCTTTCGACGAGATGATTTGTTCAATGCATTGTTAATTAAATATCAATTATTTATAATATCTATTCCATACAAATTCACCCAATACGGTTAACATATTTAGGAATAATAAAAATACCTTGAATGGCATATCATCATTTGTATCTATACTCATTTTAATAAAATCCGTCATTACTTCAAATTCAGTAATCATACAATTTAAATCATCCATTCTTAACTTTAATTTTTTATCTTTTGGGGAATTCAGTATATAACTAATGCGTGGTTTAATATAACACGCTCTATTCCGTTTTTCCAAATAAGTATCTATAAAAGTATCCATAGGAGCTCGAGTATTCCATATTAAATCATGATATTCTAATAAAAGTGAATCCAGAATTTTAAAATTAACAATAACATTATCATTATCATGACTATTATTACTATCATCACTATTATTACTATCATCACTATCATTATTTTCATCACTATCATATTCACACTTTGGTATTGATGAATCACAATTGATTTCCTGGCTGCTGTTGCGAACGATCAGTCGCACTTCATCTACTTCATCTTTTTTATCATGTTCTATTTCAGAATGTTCTTGTTCTTGTATCATCGCATAAAAGTCACCTACCATAGCTATAATTTGAGTCTTTAAAATACCTAATTTTGCTTTTAAAGTAAGATATCTAAATTTATGAACTTTATTATTTGTTAATCCAGTCCAATAATATTGAAATTTCTCTTTATATCCAGGGCAAACTAATTTATCTTTAGTAATCCAATCATATTTTTTTATATTAATTCCCGTCCTCTGTCTTACCAATTTATTCATTTTAAATAATATTATTAAAATAAGTCTTATATTAATAATACTACATTATCAAAAAAAAGAATACATCAATACTAAATAAATTTTATTTTTTTATATTTAAATCAGCTAAAACAGGACGATGATCAGATGCTAATATATCTTTATATGAATCAGGTATATAATTTTTAACCATCATTGAAGCCGGAGCAAGTATATAGTCTCCTGTAGCAACAAATGAATTAAGCTTATGACCTTTTTTATGCCAGCAACAAGAAATAAGTTCTTTTTTTAATTTAGCTTTAGTAAGCCCCTGTGATAGCTTAAAGCTTCCTATTTTAAATGGACTTTCTTTGCTAATTAGTGTATATTCGTCATTAGTATCTGCTAAAACAATTGTAGGCATTGATTTAGAAAAACAATTAAGCCTTATTAAATCATATACTTTATTAAGCTGTCTTTTATAATCGATCCAAGGAAAGTGTGCTGCTATTAATTGATATCCTTTTACAGTTTCAATAATTAGACAAGGTCTTTCATCTCCTTCTTTTAAATTAATTACTTTTTTATTTTTTAATTTTCCAAATATTTTACTATTCCATATTAAACTAACAGATGATAATCCTACTGTACCTCTGATATAAGAATTTAAATGTTTGTTACTTTTTATAAGTGTTTTTTCAAGATTATCAGTATTAACTTCTTGTAGTCCAATTAAATGTAAGTCATCAATACTTCTAATTATTTTAAGACTATTATTAAAACATCTTATCTTCTTTTTCTGACACATTTCAACAAAATCTTTCTCTGAGCCCGCTGCTATATTTTTTTGATTAGCCCAACTAATATTATAACTTAAAGCTGTTATCTTCATTTATTATAAGTAATATATTTTTTTGGAATAGTATAATATAATGAATAACAATCTCAATTTAGCAGTAGTATTGTTTATAATCTTGGGAATATTATATTCAACAAGATTAGTTAAAAAAGATGTTATAAGATGGAAACATAAAGATGCTATTGAACAGTATCATATTTTAACAAAAAAATACGGTAGTCCCTCAAACCAAGATTTGAGCAAAGGAGGAATTGCTATATGGAGAGAGGACAAATTAAAGGACACATGCTTTAATATAATAGAATTACTTGATGAGAGTGTTCCACATTGTGTTCCCAAACCACATAGAGACTTTCTTTACACATCTGTGAAATATGAGATACCTGATAGTAAAGTTCCTGAAGTTACTAGTCTCAGTGGAAGTGTTGCGTATGATCCTCTTAAAAAACTATTAAGAGCCAGATGTGGATCAGAGGCAGCAAATATAGCTACATTATATCTTGCTGTTTCTATAGGTAATTCAAGAATTTCATTAAAAAAAGTTCAGAAAGAAAAACTTTATGGAAAAACAATAAGTTCGACAGTTAATCCTCAAAATGTAGAAATCTACTATAATCGACTATGCAAATATCTTAAAGATCAGCCAGGTAATCCTGAATGGACAGGATTTTATCCTCTTGCTTTTCCGGAGGGATGTTGTAAAGGATATGATCCAAAAAATAATACTTGTGGTGAAAAACGTGATGAACATTTTTTCTCTGATAAATCAGACAAGACAGCTGAACATTTCTACTCCGATAAATCAGATAAGTCAAAAGATGCTGGTGACTCGGAACCAGTTCTTGTTTAATAATTTGTTTTAAAATAGTCTAATATAGCTTTTTTTAGAATAAATCCTTTTCTTACATCTGTTACTGTTAAATTACAAATGCGATCACCACCTATAGGATTACTCGTATTACAGGGAGGTGGATCAATAAAATAATTTAATACAATATCACGTGTATTTGTAATTCTTGAACAATACCAAATATCTTCTTTTCTTAATTTTTTATAACCGTTCTTTTTTACAAAAATAGGAATTAAATAAATTTTAGGTAATTTTACGTGGGAAATTTTCATATTTTTATAGCATTTTATCACTTCACATGTCAATTTCTCTGATTGAAATTGATTAAGATCACCCATTCTTAAATGACATTCAATAATCTTATCCCCTATAATTTCAATATTAAAAACTCCTATATAATTTTTCATATGTGTATTTATCCAGTTAATGATTTCCGAAGAAATTTTATAGTCAGGAAGATATTCCCAGCATAAAAATGTAAAAAGTTTTCCTGGATATCCTCTAAAAGCTATAGTTTTTTGTATACCATGTTTGTTATAAAATACATCTAAACTTATATGATTTCCTTTTAGGATTTCGGTCCAGAAACAATCTTTTTGTATAGACTTATCATTATATAAATAATATGTTCCTTTTCCCATTCCATAAAGATTTGTGATAGGTCTGACTATAACTGGAAACTGTGAGGGAACTTGTTCTCCGCATTTAACTCCTTGACTTTCAGCTATCCATTTTTTATTGTAGACGTAATTTTTAGATTTAAAAGTTTTATAAGCCTGAAAATCATTAATAGGAATTATAATATCTTTAGGACAATTGCATATATAATATATCATATTGTATTTCAAAATATAAAGTTTCATTACTATAGTAGCATAAATAAAAAACTATATAATAACTTTACAGGGAAAAAATTGATTATAATTTTATTCTTATTAATTATTTTAATAATCATGGCAAATCCAATCCTTCCAAACTCTCCTGAAAATACAAGAATTGAAATTATCCTAGGATGTATGTATTCAGGAAAATCAACTGAATTGTTGAGGCTAACTAAAAGATATCAAGCTATAGGCAAAAATATACTACTAATTAATCACACAAATGATATAAGGACAGGTAATAGTGTAAAAACACACAGAAATGAAACAGAAAATGCTCTAAAAATTACTAATCTTATGGATATGTTTTCAATATCTAATCAAAAAACTGCTATTATAAAAGCAGATGTTATAGGAATTGACGAAGCTCAATTCTTTGGAGATCTTTATGAATTTGTATTGGCAATAGAGCAATTTGGAAAAACTATCATAATTTCAGGTCTCGATGGAGATTCAGATAGAAAACCTTTTGGACAGATTCTTCAATGTATTCCACTTTGTGATAGAGTTGTAAAACTAACTGCCATGGATATGGTTGATAAAGATGGAACTCCTGCTATTTTTACAAAGAGAATTGTAAAAAAAGAAGGTCAGGTATTAGTAGGTGCTACAGAATCCTACATGGCTGTATCTAGAAAGAACTATTAATAATTATCTATATAAATTCTTGTTTTATTTTTTCCCAGTTATCAAGATAATTTTTTTCATACACTCTTGATAAATTTATTCCGAATCTTTTTTTTTCATACGTAATTTATTAGGACGATAGTTTATTAATGAAAAATCTTCATTAAGATAATCTATCTTGTTTATATACTTTCTTTGAATTTTACCTTCAAGATGCCATCTCGGAGAAGGTGGTCTACTTCCTATTTTAATTTTATTTTTAGTATATTTTAGTTTATTCACATCTTTATCATTTTGAATTTCATATAGTTCCTGAATACATTCATTTTCAGTATCCATTACTTTATAGAATATTTTAATATTTACATAAAACCTAATTGTATAATAAAATATCAATGACTAACAAAAAGTTACGCAAGAAAGCAAGAAAGAATAAAAATCAATCCGATATAAATGTAAATCATGAGAATTCAGTAGAAGACAATTCTGATATTATAGTAGAAAAACCTCTAAAACAACTAGGAGATTTATCAAGAACAACTGAAAAAAAAACTAAAGATAAAGTCAGAAAAAACAATAGAGAAGATAAATTTATTTCATTGGGATTATAATTATTTTTCTGATATAAAAACCTTTATTTATAGTAAATGGATTACCAATTACTAAAAATAAATAAAGTCACAAAATTATGTGATGATCGCATATTAATGGATGAAAAAGGTAATGTTTTGGACATCCAATGGTTCGATTTCCAGTTGAATAAACTATGTGATTTATTAGCTATATCTAATTTTGATAATGTTCATTGCCCAAAAATATTTCACGATGGAAATCCAAGACCTGCTGACAATAATTATACAAACTTATTTACAAGAAACCAAATATTTAGAGCCCTAAAAAATAAATATGGTTCAAAATCACAAGGTGAAAATGATTTAGTAACTATCCCTGATAGTGATATTTCAGGTCATATAGAAGATTTAGAAAATATAGGTTTCAGCACTTCAAAGATCCATAAGTTATTTATTCCTAAGTTAAACAAAGATAACGAATGTTTTGTTAATCCTATTTCGCATTTAGATGGAACTATTTTACAACAAGACCCTTTTTATACTGAGGATGAATCACTTATTGAATCAATGATGAAACATAGTAAACAAGAGGATTTTGAATATAATGAGGATTTATCAGACGACGAAGAATCATCCGTTGATTTATCAAGCCAAGATGATTCAGAAACTAAAACAGATGAATGTCTTAACTATGGGAAAATTATTTGGAATAAAAATAGTTGTTATGCTGATAGTCCTATATTCTTAATATTTTTAAGAATGCTTCAAAATAAAGATAGCCCGCTTTCAAAGCGTCTTTTGGAGGGAGTCATAACAGATGAAAACATAAATGATAAAATGTGTTATGAACAAGAAGCAGATGGTTCACCATTTATTGCTAAAAGTAGTTGGGATTCAGCACTTGTATTAAATAAAATACTTATTGAATTTAGAGTATTGTTTGAAAAATTTAAGAGGGGTGAAAACTTTAGTATAGATAGTTTAAGAAAATTATTTGGCGAATGTAATGGATCAGTTACACGAAAATGGGGAATAAGTGATTCGGGACAGAGTTTCGAAGGTAAATTCGAAGATGCGGATGAGTTTTTACAAGATTTATTTAGAATGTTACAGATTAAATATCCTCCTATAACTAATGAATCAAGAACGAATAAGTTTACAGAGTATTATTATTCTACTGAAAATAAACATTTAGATTTTATTCGTAAACGAATAAAACAATTTGGAGAAGCAAATTTTAGCGATATCGAAGTTGCTAACGGAGAAGAAATGTTTAATGATATAAAAGAAATTATTAATCAGGACCCAGTTGATGTTCAATATATTGCTATAAATCCACAATCATTTATTAGTGAATTTTATTTTAGAAATCCTAATTTATCTAGATTTAAGGCTACGCGTGAAGAAATAGATAATCATAAAGCATCCTTTCATGAGCAACTTCAAATACATATTAAAGAGTCTAAAATTTCTGAATTTAAAAAAGAATATAAAAATTCAAAAATACCAATGCAAAGTCTTGTTGATGTAAAATCAATTATTGAAACTAGCACACCAACTGACCTTGGAGTCATTTCATACCATATGAAAGATAAAGATTATGAATTAAATGATGATAATACTATGTTTTTTAAAAAGGATGAACCCGATATTTTAATACCTATATCAGAAATAGGAGATAGAGGATTTAGACAAGCATTTAAATTTCAGCATTCTCAGTTAGATAATCAATCACAAGACATATTTATATTTTTAAGAAGACTTATTTCACCTAATAATTTAATTGAATTAAAAGTGAATAATATTGAAAAAATTAATATAGATGGAACAAATTACTATCTTAATGGTGTTGTTTATTGGAAAAACAATCATTACATGACAGTATTTAAATGTAATAATATGTGGTATCATTTTGATGATGGTGCTGGAAAAGGTGCTAAAATAATTAAAATTGGTTCTAATTCAAAATTGTTAAATTACAATAAACAAATTATACTGAAAAACGCAACTATTTATCACTATGTAAGAGAATAATTTATATAATAAGCTTTTATATAATTTATTCAAAATGTTCGTAGTCGGTATCAGAATCATCTTTATCAACACTCGTTCTTAATTCTAACTCGGAATCAGTAGAAGTTACTCTTTGATACGCTATTTCTTTTTTATTATTATACACAACAGTTGATACAGCTAATAATACAAATGAAAAGAGATTATTAATATTAATTGGTGAATAATTAGAACCAGCAATACTTTTAAAAGAACCTAACCAAGCTTGAATGGGTAACTTAACAGTATTAATAATCATGTAATAAGTAGCACTACCTTCTTTAATCATCATAAACATTAAAATATTAATAAATGTTGATATAATGTTATAAATTATTAAATAGAGTAAATTATTTTCACATTGATCATTAGGTCTTGAATTGATACCTGCAAATTGACACTTAAAAGCATCATTAAAATAACTACCCACATCTGACGCTTTAATAGTTAAATCAGAACCTGATAAGGGTAGCAGCATAATTGGAAACATTAATATTCCAAATAAAAATTGCCAAACAGATATCCATAAATTCATCCACCAAATATCAACTTCCTGATCATCAAGCATTTTTTCTTTAAAGACAAATGATAATACACCTGGTAAAATACTTATAATAAATATAAATGTTGCCCAACCTTCATTAAATTTACCATCACTAAATGATGGAATATACGATACCATTACAGCATATACTGTTAAAAATACACCCAGATAATGTGAATTATAATATCTTCTATTTAGCATAAAATATGAAAATCCCATAAGAATAGGTAGAGATAGTTTATCTAAAATAGTCATTACAATAATTGATAAATAAGGTGCAGAAAATGATTGGAGTAATGACCTTATACCATCCATTACTCCCATAATAACAAGCGGCTTTTGCTCACAGGTCTTAATTGTTTTTGATAACATATTTTTAAATAAAACTCCCAAGTAAAAAAAAATAATTCCAAATAGAGGAAATATAAATGAGGATGCGAACCATTTATAATTAATCATTCCATCAAGCCATCGTATATACAATATGTAGTCAAGTGGTGTAACCACAATTAATATTAATGAAAGAAATACTAAGTAACCTTCATTACTAAAATAATTATAGCAATCATGATATTTTTTGCTGTAAGATAACATATAAATTAATATACGTATATTGTTTAAGTGTATACATATATTACAATACTTTTGAATAAATATTTATTAGTTGTTTACCTCTTTTACTGTTAATATTTACAGATTTATTAGATATAGGGTCTATAATACTACTAAAATCTCCCCCTCTTTGTCTTCTAACTTTTGATTTTGATTTTGATCTTTTGGATTGTTTTTTTGAAACTTGTCCTTTTTTTTGCTTAATAGGCTTTTGAGATTTGTTACTTTTTTTATTTTTATTAGTTTCTTTATTCATAGCTTCTTCCATTGAATCATTTACATCATTAATATCTCCTAAATTACTATCAATTTCTCCTAATGCTTCTTGAAGATCTTCTCCTTCCAGATTGGAATCATTAATATTCCTCATACTACTAAAGGCAGATTGTAGCTTATCTGGTATTATACTACTACCAATCAATCCAACTTTGATATCATCTGTTAAAAGTCTTATGTTTATTTCATTAATCTTACATATACCATGGGTAAAAAATTTTGATATACCACAAAGTATAGAATCCTTATTTTTTTTATTAATCTCTCCAATTTTCTGCATATTTCTTTCTAATTGAGCAGAATTATACTCAATATTTCCGCCAGTCATCATGTTTCTAACAATATTACGAGATTTATCAGCAAGATGTCTTATTTGTTTAAAAGCTATAGGTTTAAAATTAGTTATACCTCCTAATCCAAAACTGAATCCACATATTTTATCAGTTACAGATTTGGACGCATCACAAGGGAATGGACTTATAATCATATTTTTAAATATATTTTTATAACTACCTATTGTGGAGAGATTATTTTTAGTCATATCAACAAAACTCCACAATATATCAGTTGTTAATCTAAATGGTGGAACGTCACTCATCTAATATATAAATATATTATTTTTCACTTAAAGAAGATATATATTAAAGAGATTTATAAATATAGATTTATATATGTCTGATTCTAATGAAACTCCTGTTAAAAAAAAGCGAGGAAGAAAACCTAAAGTTAAAACAGAGTCTGAAATAGTTAATACTGAAGTTAAAGTTCCAAAAAAGAGAGGAAGAAAGCCTAAAGTAAAATCTCCCGAAGAAATGGTTCCCAAAGTTCCAGGAAAAAGAGGAAGGAAACCTAAAATTAAAACTGATACTGAGCCTAAAGTTCCTAAGAAGCGAGGTAGAAAACCTAAAGAAACTACAATAGGAATAGTTAATAAAACAGTAAATGAACAAGAAAGTGAAAATATTATTATTCATCTTCCTATTCAATCAAAAAATATTAAGTCTAATATGGATACAGATTTACTTACATACAATCCAAATATAACTGAACCTGCTCCCTACCAAGATAATATCACGGGTTCAAAAATCGATAATTATCAATTTATAAGTCAGACTAATAATCCTAATTCTAGTGAAAGTCAACTTACAGGTGTTGGTTCAAAACCTATTTCTGAATTTTGTCATTATCCATTTGATGAAAAACAACAAGAAATCTTTGATGTTCTAGATGATTTAGAAGAAAATCAAAGTATTGAATCAGTAGATAATAAAAATAAGTTAGACGAAGAATACTCGGTTAAGCATAATAAAGAATGGTTTTCAAATAACGAAATAAATAAGTCTCAGGAAAAAGATGTAGTTCATATTATGGATCACATTAAGAAACAAAGAGACCTTGAAAAAGATAATTATGTTTCAAAATCAAGTAAAACCACAGTTGAAAAATGCAATATTCAATTTGATGAAGCAAATAAAACTTGTAAATGGCCATCATGTACATCTGTATACTGTTGGTGGTGTTGTCATCCTTTTTCTGGTCCACCATGTGCTTTACCATGTGATTATAAAAATGATACATTTAAAGTATTCGGTATTTTCTGTTCTCCCGAATGTGCTGCTGCCTACAACTTTGATGATACTCAATCTGGTTGTGATATCTGGGAAAGATATTCATTATTAAATTTTTTGTATAGGAAGATATACAATGATAATAATATTAAAATTAAACTTGCTCCTCCCAAACAAACATTAAAAATATTTGGTGGACATTTATCTATTAAAGAATTTAGAGCAAATAATACAAACTATAGTAATACTTATAAAATGGTAATTCCTCCATTAATTTCTATTATCCCTATTCAGGAACTTACTAATATTGATAATGGTTACTCATCATCTAATGATAAAAAATACATCGTGATTGAAAAAGATAATATAAAAGACGATACATCATTAAGATTAAAAAGATCAAAACCTTTTAATTCAAACAAAAATACATTAGATAAATGTATGCTTGTATCAAATACTTCTATCGCTAATTCTCAATCTAACAATTTTTCATTAGAATAATATAATGATAAAGATTATATAATATGTCATCTTTATTACAACAAGATTTTAATGCTATCAATTATGATTCATGTTATTACAAAAGAATAGAAATAGATTTACCCAAAGGAAATTTAGGTGTAGAACTTGAAAAAGAACAATACTTTAAGGTTGTTGAAATATACAGCAATAGTAAAGTAAAAGACCTGTTAAAAATAGGCGATGAAATATTTAGTTTTAATGAAATACCTCTTGACGATAAAAATGTAGATGAAGTTGAAATGTTATTTTATAAAAATATTTTGGCTGAGAGAAAGATAGTAATATATAGGTAAAATTAATTATTTCGTTAAATTTTTTTTATATTATATATTATATAATGTTATCTCAATTGAAATCCTTGGCTCCTAATTTATACATATTAATTGTAGCTATAAGTATATCCCTATGGTTCGAAGGAGTTGCTACAGTTATAAGACACTATGTTCCTAACAGAGATTTAAAAGCAGGTATAATCATGTGTTCTGTAGCATTGGGAGTATTTTTATTAGATGATGGAAGCCTCAATGAACTTTATAATATTGAACCCAAAAAAGATAAATTAACCAGGCATGCTCCTGCTCATTCAGCCACAAGAATAGACTAATTTTAATAAATTATTTTATTAGAATTAGGTTGATAATTTTTAATTTTTTATAGTAATAAATTACTATGATTGAAAGATATCTTGTTGTTTTAGAAGACTTTATGATAAATGAGAAATTGTGTATATTATTAAATATAAATGAAGAATTTGATAGACCTACATTTATTAATGACTTATATATAGAACTTGGAATAATAAGACAAGAATTTAATATAGAAGATAACAAATTTATAGTTCTTCTTGATTTTAGCAAAGTTCCATATGATATTAGTGTAATTCAAGAAATATATACAATTGTAAATAAAGTTGAATCTCATCTAATAAAAAATGTAGATAAGTTTATTATTTATAAGACAAATAAAGATACTGATAGGATACTAAGTTTAATAGAACATCACATATCTCGTGAATTATTTGATATGATTGTTGGGGATAATAATATTTCGGATATAATTAATCAGGCATTAAATGATAAGAATTTATTATCGAATATTAGTCATCCTGTAAAGAAAGGTAGTAATTAATCGCATTCTCACAATTGCCTTCACAAACATACAATGACATCAAAATTTTATTGTGATCAGTAAATCCCATATCTCTCATTTCTGAAAATTGTGCGGAATACTGTTCTCTAATACTGGCGAGATTAAGAGAGTTACTACCTGAACTATATATATTTAGTAATTGAGTTAATGTGCTTGTAACTGATTCCATATTTGTTCCTTCCTCGTTAATTTCTACTTCATCTTGTTGATTATTATCTTCCGAAGTATTATTTTGATTTACATTATTTAATAAGTCTTCTGGAGGTTGTTGTATAGTAATAGTGCCTTGTCCTGAACTGGGAGTATCAATAGATGTAGTATCAACAGATGTAGTATCAACAGATGTAGTATCAACAGATGTAGTATTATCTACAGTTTCTGTATTAGTGTTAGTAACTGTATTATTACTATTGGTACTATTATCTAAAGATGGATCTAAAATTGTAGTATTACTTGTTTCAGATGTATTAGTAGTATCTAAAACTGAAGTATTTACAGAATTTAACATGTTGTTAATTGTTGTCTGAAATTCTTGCATAAGTTGACTTCCTGAAGCACTATTAACTGATTCATAAGCAAGCTGACTATTTGCCGAACTAAGAAAAGCTGGAGCTAAATTTTCGGACGATGTAGTATTAAAAGGAACGACTGGTATACCACTTGTATCATTACCTGAAAGACTTGTTAAATTTGTATTTAAATATGGTAATATACTACCTGAAGATAAGGATGGTCGCATAATTATATTAGATATATCCTGCATTAAACTATTATTATTAATTACTGATGACAATCTAAAATCTGTTAATTTGGAACAAGTAATCAAGATTATATCTGAATTAATGTCCTTTAGATGTGTATTACTCTTAAGAAGCTTGCCTTTGTTAATAAAGAAAAACATTTGATGAGATTTAATCCATTTATTTTCAATTGATTTTAAATAGACATCTTCAACATCTTTGATTTCAGAGTTTAATTTTTTCCTTGTAATTTGGGGAGTTTGTTTATCAATTGTAACAATTAATAACTTCATTTCTTCAGATGAAGACATTAATTTATAATAAACAATATTGCTTTAAATATAGATAGTTTGTAGAATTTTATAAAATATTATATACTATAAAATATGACTGAACCTAAATCTAATTACATAGATAAATTAGAGGGATTTGTATTTTCAATCACACATTATTTAATAGTTATGATTTCATTTATTTTAGGCATGTTTACAAAAGATTGGTTTACATTATTAATAATTACATTTAATATGCTTGTTATCTTGGGTCTAAATATTTATCTTCAAGATTGTCCACTAAGTGTAATAGAAAATGATAAATTAGGTACAGGAATAACAAATATGTTCATGAATTTATATTTCAAAAAAGAAAAAATTAATAAAAATACCAAATATGTAATTCAAACAGGCTCCATAATATTTATGCTTTCTATAGTTTGTATTAAAGGTCTTATACTATTATTTAGACGTAACATTAGAGATTTTCTAATTTACCTTGACGATTAATTAGTATTAAAAAACAATTTTTAATATAATTATTTAATTGTAGTTGATCTTTGAGCAAAGGGATCGTTTTCATCTGATATATATTTAATAGTTCTATCGATTACTGGGTTATCAATGTCACTGAAGTTAAGTTCGTAAAATTGACCGTCTTGTCCAAAAGAATAAATTTTTCTCTCACTTCTGTCAAATGAAGAAACTGTTGAAATATTGGTAAGATTAAATTTAGTAAAGCTAAATGAGTCACTGAAGTATTGAGGTAAGGCCCACTTGATTAAAGGCATGCCATAACTATCATATGAGGTATTATTAGCTTCAAGTTCAGGATCAATTCCTGTATTATATAAATGAATTGTTCCTTTTGTGGATGAAACAAGGAGGATTGAATTATTATTACATAATTTAAGATCTACAATCTTGGCTGGATCCACACCTCTTCTGAATTCAATAACTTTTTCTTTAGTTTCTATGTTAAATATTCTTATCATAGTTCCTGTTTCGGAAGCAGTTACTACATATTTACCATCATTACTAACAAATAGATTTTCTATTGCTGAATAATGGGCTTCAATCTCTTCAAGATGGTCCTCAGAAAGTTTAGTAATTGATACTACTCCTGCTTTTTCTCCTGGGTAAACTAAATATTCTGGGTTTTCTAGACCCATACATATTAATTTATTAGGATGAGGTGTAACTTCTATAGTTTTAACAAGATTAAGTGTATCGAACTTGTAAATGTATATTTTTTTGTCAACTAAAACTACGATGTAATCTTTAGTAACATTAAGATTTGATATTGGTTTATTGTAAGCTATTTCACCTAATACTGTTTTCTTACTGTCGTCCCAAATAATCAATTTATTGTTAGGATAAAGTCCTTTTTCTTGTCTTCCCACGAATATTATAATATTAGATTCATAAAGCATTTTTACAATAGAAACACCTGAATCTATTTTTCTTGAAAGAATCTTTTTAAATGGGTTAAGGGAATATATATAAAATCCTATGTTTGTTCCGAAACAGACATACTTTTCAGTTTGATTAAAACTTATATAAGTCTGATTTGTTAATTCTTCACTTGCCATATAAAGTATATATTGTTTATATTTTTTAAATAGAGATAAAATTAAATATACGAAATTAATTATTCTGTTGATGATACAATACATCTTTATTCAGAGTGTATGAAAGAATCCAAAATAAAAAGACAGTGAAACAATAAAACCCAGTAACCTGAATATTATAACTTTTACCATTTTCGTAATCTTCTTTATCAAAATTAAAAGAATGATATAACCCTATAATGTAGCATATTACAAAAAATAAATTGGAAATTATAATAATAGACTTTTTCTCAAATATATAATGTGAATCCATTAAAGATTAGTATTGAAAAATCTTTAATAGATTTATATATCACGCAAGAATTTTTGGTAATGTAATGGAAGTTTTCTATCCATAATTTTATGAGATACATCACACGCAAATATTTCATTCGGATGGTAAATTGACGTATATGGTCCAAAACCAAGTGCTCTCTTTTTTTGACTAAGATACATAATATCACCATAGTTTTCTACATTGTAAGCAATTTCATTAACTGAATTATTAGCATATACAAGTAATGGTATTACTATTTTGCCATCTAATTTATATGTCCAAAGTTGATTATTACTATCAGGATTGTTCATTCTGGTTTTTTTTATTATATCAGGTAATTCACCATCGAATCTTTTATGTAAAAAAGTATAGTTTTTCTCATAAAATTTATTAAATTTGGCTTGGTTACCTCGTTGAATTATATGAATTTTTTCGTGTATTAAAGTGTTTAAAAAAGTTTTATTGATGTGTCCATGCTTGAATGTATGATACAATTCTGCTAAAATTTTTTTAGGAATTATTATGGAAGTATCGAGCGTGTAAGGCATATTCATCTCGAGATTATTAATAGATACATATATATTCCAAGGATAACTGTTAAATCTTCCTAGATTTTTTGTAAGCTTATTAGCAAGGCTTGTATAAGTTGTTAGCATCTCGTGATAGATTTTAGGTGTTTCTACGATATTTTTAGAGTAATCAAGAATAAAGTTATGCTTTAAAGTAGGACATTTTATTCTGTGAATATTTGGATGCACAGACTTAAGATATTCTTTAAAATGAATAGATGAAATTGGAGAACCTCTGAATCGTGAAAAACATTCTACTTTAGGTAAAAAGTTATAAATTTTATCAGAATACGAAACTAAATAAACGATAAGACTAACAATAACTAAAATAACTGGTAATAAAGCAAGAAAATAATAATACATCTATATTATATTTATATATTTAAACAAAATATATCCTAAAAATCTTGACTTAAATATAGGTGCTATTATATTAATATATTTATG
>Ga0163109_10001349_pt1 | contig 19492 bp, 22 predicted proteins | sample CRUFie1St13metaG_FD_108704 | JGI IMG/M metagenome (GOLD analysis project Ga0163109, IMG submission 108704) | Marine microbial communities from the Costa Rica Dome - CRUD Field 142mm St13 metaG | ecosystem: Environmental > Aquatic > Marine > Oceanic > Photic zone | place: Costa Rica: the Eastern... | reverse complement strand
TGAGTTGCTTACTCAAACCGGTCCGGGGTCTCCGATGGGTGAAATGTTCCGTCGTTACTGGCTACCGATTTTACTTTCCTATGAACTTCCAGAGAACGATTGCCCACCGGTTCGTGTTCAGGTTCTGTCTGAGCGTTTGATTGCTTTTCGTGATAGTGACGGAAGGCTTGGTTTGATAGATGAATTTTGCGCGCATCGTGGTATCAGTCTTTGGTTTGGAAGGAATGAGGAGAAAGGTCTTCGCTGTCCCTATCACGGCTGGAAATACGACGTGAACGGTAATTGTGTTGAAATTCCCTCCGAGCCGGAAGAGAGCGGCCTTTGCGATCGTATCAAACTGACTTCATATCCGATGATTGAGAAAGGCGGAATTATCTGGGTATATATGGGGCCAGAAGAGCATAAGCCAGCCGAACCAGAATACGAGTTTGCGTCGGTGCCACTCGAGCAAACCTTTAGTTCAAAGAGGATTCAAGAATGTAATTGGTTACAAGCGATGGAAGGAGGTATTGATTCATCTCACGTTTCTTTCCTGCACGGAGCCACAATGAAAAAGGATCCATTATTTAAAGGTGCAGAGGGAAACAAGTATAACTTAAGGGACAGGAAACCAGCGTTCGAGGTAAAACAAGTGGACGGGGGACTTTTGATTGGTGCAAGAAGAAACGCCGAAAACGACCAGTATTATTGGAGAATCACCCCTTTTGTCGCTCCCTGTTTTACGGTTATACCTCCACGTGGCGATCACCCAGTACACGGGCATTTCTGGATTCCGATCGACGATCACAATTGCATGGCGTGGTCTTATGACTACCACCCGGTACGAGCTTTATCTGTTCAGGAGAGAGAGGCTATGGAGCGCGGTGAGGGAATTCATGTGCCATATGTACCAGGGACTTTCAGACCGTTACAAAATAAAGACAATGATTATTTGATAGACAGGGAAGCGCAGAAGCGAGGCGATACATATAGCGGCATTGAAGGGTTCGCGATGCAGGATGCATCTGTACAAGAATCGATGGGTCCAATCGTAGACCGAACCAAAGAGAATCTTGTCTCTACTGATAACGGCATAATTATGGCGAGAAAGGTACTCAAAAAAGCCGTTATAGCTCTAAGAGAAAAGGGCCAGACACCGCCTGGGGTATCGGTAGAAGAGCAGAGAGTGAGGTCGGTATCCAAGTTAATCCCTAGAGACCAGGATTTCCTTGAGGCTGCTAAGGAAGATTTCAAAGTTTGCGAAGGCAAAAGACAGACCACGGTATGATAAAACAGGGGGTTCGGTCTTCCGTTAATGGGCTTTGTGCGGAGAAAAATACTCAGCAAGCAGTAGCTTTTAGGATTCAAAAACGAAATAACAAAGACCGGAAGTTCGCCTTTATTGTTCACCCGGAATGCTTGGCCTTATTTGAAAGGGTGATCGACAGGCAAATCTCACAAGGACGACACACTCTTTTGTATGTGTCTGGCGAAGGGTTTGTGGAGATAGATCGATTATTCGTGATGGAACCGCCCGATTTTTTGACGTTCATATGTCCAGCTTTCAGTAATTCTCAAGAAAAATTCAACTTATTGGTTTCTAAAATAGACCGTTGGATGAGTGATCGTTTCATAACAACAATTATCTCGACCCAATCTGAAAGACAAGATTCAAGGCTCGCTTCATTATCTAAGCAGGATTTGACACAAAAATTACGCAAAATTTCATCACAACTTGTCTGGGTTGATGATGAAATAGACTTAAGCGCGATATTGAGCGCGTTACGATTTCAAAAGTAATGTCATCCTGCTAGAAAGCTAATCACACGTTTGAAGGCTATGGCCGCTGATTCTTCGTGATACCTATCGGTTCGCGTATCGTTAAAAAAAGCATGTCCCGCCTCTTTATACGTATAGGTTTCAAAATTTATTCCGCTTTTTTCAAGGGAATTCTGGTAGTCATCTTTGCCAGCGTTTATACGATCATCATTTTCGGCATAGTGCAGTTGCAGAGTGGCCTTGATATCTTTAGTAAGGTTTAAATCCGGTGCCGTTCCATAGAACATTACAGCTTTCTCAATTGAATGAAGTTTAGTTGCACAGTGGTTTACAACACCTCCACCCCAGCAAAATCCGAGTATCGACCAACCAGAAATTTGCGATATTTTTGATACTGTCTCAGACCAATACTGACTTATGTCAGTAACCTGCGGTCTGGTAATACTTTTGATATTTTCGATATTTGTATCAATATCTGTCACCGATCCACCGATCGGTGACAAATAATCGGGAGCCACGACCGCGAGACCTTCAGAAGCGAAACGGTTTGCAACATCTCGGATATGATCGTCGAGTCCCCGATTTTCATGCACGATTATCAAATTACCGATTGGGCTTTCCGGTATAGATACGTGTGCTTTTAATTCCATATGTATTCTCCTAAATATTCGTCACCAAATGAGTCAGGAATCCTGCGATAAAGGGTATTGGAGCAGCGACTACACATCGGACCATTAAGAACCGAGGTCCCGCTAGATGCGTTTCGTAAATTAAAATCCTATGGATTGCGAAGATACACCAGGCGGTTATGAAGGCAACCATAGGCGCTGGTGCCGCACCAGAGCCGGCTAGTGTTGCGGCTGTAGTGAACGCGACTGCTGGCCCCGCTGGAACCAACATACCCGCGAAACCACCATAGAGAACTGGTAGCCAGCCAGCGTCTTTCCCTAAATGTGTCGAGATTAGATCTGCTGGGATTACTTGTAATAGGAAGCCGGTGCCGATGACTACAAGAACCATACGAGGTAAAAATTGAGCGATTTGCTGTTTGAAACGTTTATAGGCTCGCAGTATCGAGCCATCCTTACGTTTTTTTGCTTTGTATCCAAGGATAAGAAGCAGGGCGACAAGGATCAAAAGAGACGGGGTCATCATGGCCGTTTCTCGTCCTCATATTTACCAAAAATCCAAGCGGCAAAAATTCCGGCTAACGCGGGCAACCAGAAACCAGAAATAAACCGCAGACTGGCCTGTTCGGTTCCTAGCAATGGGATGTCCCATATCAATATTCGCTGGACGCCCAGCATGGACCAGGCGGTTATGTATGTGACGCCTATCAGGTAGCCGAGGCCACTATTCAGAAACATATTCAGAATAGAAAAAGAGCTTGAAGGTCCGCCCGGCGTGACAGCACCTAAGATCGTTGCGTAGACAAGCTTTACCCAGCCTTTCCGTTTTTGAATTGTCTTTTTGAGTTTCTCTGGGTCGAGTAACACCCAAAGAAGCGACGCGATACCGAGAGCCATTATAATTCTGGGCAATAATCCGATTAACATTTCTTCCTGAAACGCTAGCGCTGAAAGGAATCCCGCCGTACCTTTCAAATGAAAGCAATAGTAGGCCCCAACGATACAAAAAATTGAGTAGGCAATCATTTCGAAGGTTCTTTTCTTTGTGCGAGTTTTCTGTGGTTGTTCGTTACTCATAGCTTTATTTGAATCGGAAAATGGTGGCAGCTGAAATAGAGTTAATACGTATACTCTTTAAATCAATAACGTTCACGCTCAAAGTGAGAAGATTTTGTTATGGGCCTAGGTGTCATTTGTTAGAAGAGCAGAAAGCAAAGATGGCTTACCATCAGGATGGTATTTAGGAGAACTGTATGGCTGAAAAAACTGACTTGGTTGCAGGTGGTTCCGATGGAGAGGTTGTCTGGGAAAGGTGGCAAAAGAAACGTGTCTTCGTGAGAGCGCTTGAGGGTACATACGGGGAATTAATGGCAGAGCTATTCAATCAGCCAAGGGTCTACCGGACTCCCGATATGCAATGGAAAGGTGGTCCACAAAACTATGGTAAGAAGGTTATTAATCCTCAAGCAGCAAAAGTGGCTCAGTCAATCGAGACTCATATAGATGTTTATGCTCCTGGCGGCTACGGTCAAAAACACGGCCACATGAATTCGGCTGTTTTTTTCGTATTGAAAGGTAAAGGCCATGACGTGCATGACGGTCGCCGGATTGACTGGGAGGCAGGAGATGCTCTGATCGTCGAGAATGGCTGCGTCCATCAGCATTTCAATGACGACCCAGATGAAGAGGGTATCGTTTTGATCATGAAGGCGAAGCCGCTGTTCCTGTTCATGCACATGATTTTTCAAAAAATGGTCGAGTACCCTCCCACGACGCCCGTGCCGGGCCATGAGGACTACGCTCCTCCAACTTCGATATAACTAGGAGCTAGCGAATGTTTGTTGATCCAACCGAAAGAGCTCGGGCGAAAAATGACTCAATGTCTGCCGATTTTTATAGCCAAGCTTTAGAGGCCTCAAAAGAGTTTCGTAAGGAGTACGTGACCCGGAAAAATATTGTGAAGTCGGATGAGATGCCAATGGAGCGTTCGGCCGATGGCCTAATTAAGCACATTATCCGAGAAGAGATGAATACCAAAGAGTGTTGTCTGGACTTGTATATGCAGTTTATAGAGTCCGGAAAGGCAACCGGAACCAGTCGGCATTTATCCGAAGAAGTTGCGTTTGTCATTGAGGGTGAGGGTTATGACCACCATTTCGACGTGAACTTTCATTGCGCTGATGAGTTTGTATGGGAGTGGGAGACGACACCAAAAGTATTCGAATGGAAGGCCGGTGATTTCGTTTACATACCTCCATACTGCGCCCACAAGCGCTTCAATACCTCTACTACAGAAGCTCGCATCGTCGTAATGAATAGCCGCATGCCCAGATTGATGGGTTTCGATTGGTTTGACCAACTTGAGCCAGCTGCGGGTTTCGAAGACTGTTGGGTCCCACCCCAAGATTAATTTCTGGGGAGTATTGTCGTCGCGTTAAATGTGCCAGACAAATCGTCGATTACTGACTTTCTATTATTTTGCAAATCGCCTCGTGGCGTTTTTTAGGGTCATCAATTCTCTCGAACTGATCCTTAAGCTTAAGTGCGAGACATACAGAGTCAGTAAAATTGCTTAATAGTCCTTTGCGCTGATTCGCTTCATAGTCAGCTGTAGTGGCTGTCATGAGTGGTTGGTCCCCATTGCGATAAATACCTTAGATTCCTAAGTATATGTTGCGGAGCACCAAAATTCAACTAAAGTATGAGATGAAATGACATAGTTTATTTAGAGCGAATAAGACTCCATCGACGAGGGATGAAACAATTCTTCGGCATCCAAGAGCCGGCTCGATAGACACTGTAGGTGGTGATATTCCAGAAACTTATCAATGACATGGCGGTTATTTTGAAAGCCGTAAGTCCATAATTCCGGTCCAAGCTCTTTGTGGACGAAGTCAATCTGTTCGTCGATGAGGGGTATCGTCATTTTACTGGCAGAGGTGTCTAGAATCGCGTGTAGTGCAATCTTTCTAGCTTCCTCAAATGCCTTGTAAAGCGAGGCGGGTAACCAGGGGTACTGACTCACCAACACTTTCTTTATCCCGACCACGTGCATGATCGGAAATATTTGCGTGTTCTGATAGTACTCAGCGACTGCTCCGTAAGTGTCTGAGAACAAGCGCCCATAATTTTGGTTCTGATAGAAATCTTTTGGTGGTCTGGGACCGATAAGCCCCTCAATCTGACCAGCCTCCATTAGGTCGTTCAGTGTGGATCCTTCTGGAGCCTCTCGGTAGTCAAGTCCGTCAGGTAATTTTACTTTAATTTTTTCTGGTCTTTTTGGATCGAACAAGCCTCCTCGGATCCAACGAATATCAATTTGGGGAACCCCATAGTAGTCCTCAAGAATTCCTCTAACCCAAACGTTGGCTGTCAGTTGATACTCTGTGACACCTAGGGTCTTTCCTTTAAGGTCGCTCGGTTCACGAATATTGGCGTCGTTTCGAGTAAAAACCGCAGCATGTCTGAACGAGCGTGACAGAAATATTGGTATCGCAATGTAAGGAAAATCAGGATCACAAGCGCCAACGCAGTATGAGGAAAAAGATAGTTCACACACATCAAACGACTGAAATCTAAACGCACGATAAAACATTTCTTCCGGAGAGAAGAACAAATGATTTGGATCAACGCCCTCGATATTGATCCGTCCATCAGAGATTGGCCGGGTACGGTCATAGTTTCCAGTAGCAATTGTGAGGTTGAGTTTACTCATCCTGTGTTCCTTGTTTGGTTTTGTTGATTTTAGTTATTTTCCGTTTAGCAGTAATTCCTTGGTCGACTTTTAAATCAACGCCGTTGATTGACAAATTTAAAGGATTCGCCAAAAACCATATTGCTTCGGCGATTTCAGTTGTTGTGGTGGCTTGTTTTCGGAGATTATCGTTATTTACACTTCGTCCCTTGAACGCCTCTTTAAAACTGGGGGTCAGTCTGGTCTCTACTGAGGAAGGGCTGACCGTATTGAATCGTATCGATGCGTGAGATGCTGCGTTAATCATTGACCAAAAAATGAGAAGTTCCTTCGACAACTCATATGCTCGAGCGGGTGTAAAATTTTCGATGTTAATGGTCTTAGCCACTTCATCGTACGACCTGTCTATGACTTGATTCAGGTTCGCAATATTGTCTTCCCAGTTATCGCCAGCGCGGGATGCTACCGTTGTGACTGAGCCACTGGGTTTTATTTTCGTCAGTATTTTCTCGGTAAACAACTTGGTTCCGAACCAGTTGATTTTAAGGACCGCAGTATTTGCATGACTTATAGGGGCCACACCGGCGCAGTTGATAAGACCCTCGACATTATTCGGAATTGTGTCCGCGCATTGAGTGATTGAGGTTGGGCTCATTAAATCGAGTAACCTATAGTCAGTATCCGCGCAGGGTTCGCGGTCACAAGGAATGGTTGACACGCCGTTTGCCTTTAGAAGCTCGTTGGTGGCTCGACCTATTCCGTTTGCCGCTCCAGTAATCACTATTATTGGAGTCACTGAGGCGCTCATTGAGCCTCGCCTGCCAGACTATCTCGCAGTTTCTCTAGCGCGGTCTTCAGTTGAAAAATTTCGTTTGGGTTGAGGCCTTTCAATGGTCGATCGTTTACAGCTTTTGCAATGGGGATCAACGTTGATCTGAGCGCTCGAGCTTTTTCAGTAAGTTTGACTGTCATCTTCCGCCTATCACCTGAGTCCCTTTTCCGGGTGAGCAATCCCTGTTTTTCCATCCCCGCAAGCGCGGTAAAGGTCGTTGATTCTTTCATACCAACAGCGTTTGCGAGCTCGCGCTGGGTAATCTGATCCTTTTCCCAGAGGACCCTCAAGAAATGATATTGACCGATTAGGATGCCATGCGCTGCGATCGCATTTTGCAGGTCTCGTGTATAGATCCGAGTTATTTCTCGGGCTAGATATGCGACTGACTGGTCAGTAGGAAAAGTTGATATGTTATTTAGTTCGCCTTGCGTTTTGTCTGACATTTCTGTGTTTACCATCCTAGTATGTTGGTTAGTGAACGATAGATGAGGGATAACGCGATAAGGCCTAACGTAATCATCACACCTCTTTCAAACAACTCCTCCGAAACTCTCGACCTCGTTTTTTCACCTAGCCAAATTCCAATCAGCATAGGTACACAGATCGCGAATGAGCCGATTAGTTGTGTCCAGCTGAATGATCCGAGTACTGCCAACCCACCGTACATAGGAAGGAAACCTCCGAGATATAATAGTGCGATTGCCTTTACGAAATCGTCCTTTTTCAGATTTTCAAGTGAGGACAAGTAGAGGACCAATAGTGGACCAACGAAGGACGTGGTGCCCCCAACAACACCGGCTGCCAAGCCCCCAATCGGTCCACTGATCGATTCTTGTTTTGGTGCGATCCTCAATTTCCATCTCGTCGTCCGTAGTATTATGTTGGTAAGAACGATGAGGCCGAGACAAATTTTGACCACATTTGAGTCTGCGCTGACTAAAACCTGCACTCCAATGCTTACTCCGATGATTTGTCCAATTCCTAGCGGCCAAAATCTTTTGACGTACTCGAAGCTCTGACGAGAAAATTTCGCTTGGTAAATATTAGACGCCAAAACGGGGACGGCCATCATCGGAATCACGCTGAGTAGTGGCATGAATAATGCCAGTAGGGGTGTTGCGAAAAGAGGCATCCCGAATCCGAGGAATCCCTTGATCAAACCGCCGAGAAATACGATGAGAGTAATCGCGAGGAGCGCCTCAAAAGATAGCGACACAAGAGCGTCCATCAGTTTGCATCCCCCATTATTTTGATTTACCAATATTCCCCGACTTCGTTGACGATTAGATACCTAAGTAGTAGCGTTCTGCAAGTGGACCATTCTAATAATAAAAATTGATCTAGCTTACGAGGCATTGATGCTGAGATTGACGTTCGCCTGCCACGACTACGACCATGTTCGAGATATTTTTGAGCCAGAGGTCGTCACCGAAGGGATAGAACTGACCAAACTCAAGCTTCCCGTTGAAGAGATTTTTTTCAGGTTTATTAAGTTCGGAGAGTTCGATATCTCTGAGCATTCCTTTGCCAAATATGTCGGCCTCAGATCCAAGAATCAGGCCCGTGGTACTGCCATTCCAGTATTCCCGTCGAGAGTTTTTCGCCACTCGGCAATCTACGTCCGAACAGATTCTGCGATTAAACAGCCGAAAGACCTAGAGGGTTGCCGAATCGGCATACCAGAGTGGGGCCAAACTGCGGGAGTCTATGTAAGAGGTGCACTCGCGGACCAGTTCAACATAGACCTAAGTTCAATTAAATGGATACAGTCGGGTGTTCATCAGCCGGGTAGATCTGAAAAGGTGAAGTTCAATCTGCCGAAGTGGGTCAATCTCCAGCCGAACGCGGACCATAATCTCAATGATCTGCTCCTGTCGGGCGCAGTTGATGCAGTTATTACGGCCCATCCCATTCAGTCCTTCAAAGACAAGGATCCGCGTGTCGCAAGGATGTTCGACGATCCTCGCGTTATAGAGCGTGATTATTTCGAGAAAACTCGATGTTTCCCGATTATGCATACGATTGTTATCCGCGATGATGTACTGAATGAAAATCCGTGGGTCGCGCAGACAATTTATAAAGGGCTCGATCGGGCGAGGGAACGCTGCGTAATACGCCTCTCGGATGCAACGGCCTCCGCGATTCCAATGCCATGGATATTCTCAGCATTAAGGGACTCGCGAAATTTATATTGTGAGCACGATATCTGGGCCTACGGAATCGAAGAAAATCGCGCAACCCTTGAGACATTTATCAGGTATTGTTTCGAACAGGGTATTACCGATAGTTTAATGTCCCCGGAGGATCTTTTTTTTGAAAATACATTCGAGTCATTTAAGGTCTAACCAATGAGTTTTAGTGGTTTTTTCAGCTCTGGATATACCCGAAGACCTGAGGGTGTAGTCGGTTATTTACTCACTGCCTATGGGGCAATATTTATTCTGTGGTCAGCCTATGCGGCGGTTTTTTCCAGACTCGATGCGCTTGTACTGGTGACATTGTTCTTGTCTTTCATGTTGGTTCTCGTGTTTTCCACAATTGCGGCCGGGAGTGAACGGCTCGAGGATGATCCTGACCGAGTCCCTATCTATGACTGGATTTTCGTAGCTTCCAGCATAGCCTGTGGTCTGTATTTCGCGATAAACTCTGACGCGATAGCGACGCGTATTACGCTTTTGGATCCCTTGTCAACCATTGATGTGGTGTTTGCCACGTTTTTGATCGTCCTGTGTTTAGAAGTTTGCCGGAGAACGGTCGGACTTTTGCTAACGGGCATCGTCATCTGTTTTATGGCTTACAATTTATATGGTCACGTTTTACCGGCCCCGTTTGGGCACGGGTATATCGGCTTCGAACATTTCCTCGACATCATGATTTTTACAACGGACGGTCTGTTTGGGACGCCGCTGAGGGTTGCGGCGACCTATGTGCTTTTGTTTGTCTTGTTTGGGACATTTTTAGCCAGCGCAGGGGGTGGTGAGTTCTTTAATAACCTAGCGGCCTCGGTTGCGGGGGCGCGGGTCGGGGGGCCGGCAAAAATTGCAGTGGTGTCTTCTGGTCTTTATGGAACTATTTCTGGTAGTCCAACCTCGGATGTGGTGACCACCGGCTCGATCACGATTCCAATGATGAAAAAAATTGGCTATCCGGCGACGGTTGCGGGCGCCGTTGAGGTGGCGGCCTCCACAGGTGGGAGTATATTGCCACCTGTGATGGGCTCTGCTGCGTTCATCATGGCCGAATACACAGGTATTCCGTATCTCGATATCGTTGTCGCCTCAACAATCCCTGCTCTTTTGTACTACTTTTCTGTTTATTCACAGGTCCACTATACCTCGGTCCGGTTAGGTCTAAAGGGACTGGATAAAAGTGTAGTACCACCGTTGTCGGAGACGATGAAAAACGGGGGCCTATTTTTAGTTCCGCTGGCCGCGATCGTTTGGGCATTATTCGAGGGGTTCAGCCCAACCTTTGTTGCGTTATTTGGTGCGGTCGCCGTGATCGTGATCTCATTCTTCAGGAAACAAACTCGCCTGTCTGTTACGCGAATGGTTGAGACCTTGGCGGAAACGGGTCGACGTCTGGCACCCGTCGTCGGTGCATGCACAGCGGCCGGATTTGTGATCGGCGGTATTACCATGACGGGACTTGCGGCAAAGCTTTCAGCGCTCGTATTTCTAATGACGGGAGACGCCATTTGGCTAACACTGATTGTTGCCGCAATTATGACGATCGTCTTGGGCATGGGCATGCCGACGGTGAGTTCATATATTTTGGCCGCGGTCTTAATCGGTCCATTGCTGATAAAGTTGGGTGTACCAGAGATGGCGGCGCATCTATTCTTACTCTATTACGCAGTTCTCTCTGCGATTACTCCACCCGTCGCTGTAGCCGCTTTCGCGGCGGCCTCCATCGCAGACGATAATCCGATGAAGATATCGTTTAAAGGTGTCCAGTTCGCTGTGGGAGCGTTTTTACTTCCTTTCTTTTTTGTCCTAGATCCTGCGCTACTGGGGGAGGGATCTGTGATCGAAGTAACCTGGGCTACCCTGAGAGCCGTGCTTGCATTTCTCTTAATCTCTGTTGCATCAGCAGGGTGCTTTAACAGTTCGTTGGGAGCACTCCAGCGACTGTTAACTTTCGCTATAGTTGTCCCGTTGTTGACGCCTTTTTTTGCGTATCAAGGCTTAGGGTTTATGGCTGGTATTGGAATTTTGTTTTGGTTCTGGCTAAGTGGCAGAGCTAATGTAAAAGTGGTGTAGCAAAACTATACAAAAAAAGGAGTGTTTATGCTGGGTATAAGAAAAGTAATAAAAGCTGCGGTCGTTGGGACTTGTATAGGTCTAGCGTCTGTGAATGTGGTCGCCAAAGACAACTATATTTTGGCAGGGGCCAGTCCGGGCGGCTTATGGTCGCTCTTGGGAGCCGGCGTCGATAAGGCAATGCGAGCTAGTTATCCAAATGCGACGGTAACCTATCAGACCTCGGGCGGTGGTTTTGCTAACGCCGTGCAGGTTGCGTCTAAAAAGGTGGATTTCGGCATAATGCATGATGCAGAAGCGAAGATCGCTGCGAAAGGCACGGATCCTTATAAAGCGCCGGTCACTAATCTGCGTGCGATGGCTGTGATGTACAACTTCGGCGCATTTCAGCCGATGGTAACCAAAGACTTCGCCGATAAGTATGGTATTTCTTCGTATGAAGATCTGAAATCGAAGAAACCGCCGGTTAGGTTGATTATTAATAAGCGGGGCCTTATCGCACACAATCAGGCCTTGGAAGTGTTGGCCGCGTACGGCATCACTTTGAGCGATATTGAATCGTGGGGTGGAAGCGTTCAGTTCTCCGGCTCAAAGGGCATTGTTGAGCTAATGAAAAATCGCCAAGGCGATTTGGTGATGAATAATCTCTTTGTCGGGCACTCGTCGATTCGTGATATCTTGAACTCGATGCCGATGGTCATGATGCCAGTATCACAAGCGGTGAGGGATAAAGTCAGCGGTGTAATGGGAACGGGTCAGATGGTGATACCTGGGAAGGCCTACGATATCTTGTCTGATGATTACCCTACGTTGGCATTAACGGCAATGTTAGTTGTCAACTCTGACACGTCAGACGACGAGGTCTACAAAGTAACTAAGGCTCTCATAAGCAATGTCGGTGAGATTCAGGGGGTCCACAAGGCAATGCGTGCGCTAAATCCGGCGATGATGGTTAAGCAGAATGCGATCCCATTCCACCCTGGTGCGGTCAAGGCGTATAAAGAAGCGGGACTGATGTAGATCCGCAGAAGATCGCTATGAGAAGCCCGGAAAGAAACCGGGCTTCTCAGTTTCTGCAAAGGGTTTTCCAGTCGGTCTCCTTTGAGTGAACCCCCTCATAGGACTTTATTTCGATATGTTTCAGATCAGAACTGGATCCGATAGCTTGACTGGTTGTTTGCATTGTCTTTGCCGCGTCGACCATTAGTTTTCGAAACTCGACTACCGCCATATCGGATGCACCCAGCCGGTCCGTGGTTCTGTCGACTTTCGCGCCCATCGAGACCCACATTATAATATCCTGATTAGGGATCCCCGGGACCCCGGTGAAATTACCTTGTTTCATCCGTTCCCGGTCTTGTAAGAACTTATTGTGTGGTTGTCTTTTCGACACCCACCTCTCGTCAAGGTCTTCCCCGGGAACCGAGTAATTGAACCTTCTCCACTCATCGGTATCGGGGCAGGTTTCACCACCCCACGCTATGAAATTGAACATCGAATTTTCGTCATCGATTGGAACGACTACCGTTGTGACGTTGTAGCTGGAATTCGGCGGAATTAGGCACGTGAAAGGGGCAATGTATTCGGTGACTCTAAAATATTCATTCAAAGCCGGCTTCTTAATTGGATGCCGAATGGCTGCGTAATGAAATCCGTAATCAGTCCGTTCTACCTGCATACGCGGCGATCGGTCTGTGGAGGGGCGGTACCACGCCTTATCGTCTGCAGCCGCGCCTTCAACTTTCGCCGGTACCATGTCAGAGGAGTGTAGACTTGAGGAATGGGATGAGTCGATTTGGCCTTCCATGATTTGGGCCCAGTTAGCCGGGATACGGATTTTTGTTACTGACACCCTCGTGTCTGCTGTTGGCGCGAAGGCTGGAGGTTGAAATTCAGATATCTCAGCTTCGTCTCCGAGCCATGCCCATACGAACGAACCCCATTCCCTTGTCTGGTAGGCTTTGTGCTTAACTTTTGTGATCAGATCACTGCTATCCGGCTCTGAGGGCATGCTGATACATTTGCCATCAACATCGAATTTCCAACCATGATAGAGACAGGTCAGTCCGCAGTTCTCGTTACGACCATAGAGCAGGGACGCGTGGCGGTGAGGGCATAACTCATCAAGTAACCCGACCGACCCATTTGTGTCACGGAAGGCGACGTATCGACAACCGAACACCTCAATGAGAAGGGGTGTGCCATCGTTTTCTGCAAGTTCTTCGCTTAAGCAGATCGGCACCCAGTGCCTACGCATGATTTGCTCCATCGGAGCACCATCTGTAACTTTTGTTAAAAGCTCGTTCTCTTCCGGGGTCAGCATGTTAGTCCCTCGTTTAATCTAATTGTCTGTCGCGTGTTTACACGAATCAGGCAAACGTTTAGATTTCTAATTATATTTACTTAGACATCGAAATCAATGAACGAGTCCAATGCACTTAACTTACTGGTCAGCCAAAAAAAACAGGTAGCGAAGGATATACTCGAATTCCAATTCGTTGCAGAAGATGAATCAGAGCTACCGTCTTTCCAACCTGGCTCACACATTGCGGTCGCGACACCCTGCGGCGCTAATCGTCAGTATTCTCTGATTAACGACGGTAACAAGCCAACCCTTTATCAGATTGCAGTGAAATTGGAGCCTCAATCCCGTGGAGGTTCACAATCATTACACGAACAGCTGGATGTGGGGCACTCGGTTCTGGTGCAACGGCCTGATAATAGCTTTCCTCTAGTGGACGCCTCTGGGTATCTATTTATCGGTGGGGGTATCGGTATCACCCCATTAATCGGTATGGCGAGAGCCTGTCAATCCAGTGGAAAGTCTTTTCGTCTGATTTATTGTGCCCGCTCTGAGGAGCATGCCGCTTATTGGGAAGATTTGAAGAATACCTTTGATGAGAGCGTTGTTGTTCATTTTGATGACGGTGACCCCGAAGAAGTTTATGACTTTTGGGACGAGTTCATGATTCCAAATTCGGACCACGTTTATTGCTGTGGGCCTCGACCCTTGATGGATGAGATCAAGGCATTGAGTGGGCACTGGCCAGAACAACAAATTCACTTTGAAGACTTTAATCCGCAGAGCGGTCACCACTACGTAAATGTACCATTTACTGTTTCTATAAAATCAACCGGCGAGTCATTTGAGGTCGGTGATAGCGCGACGATACTAGAGACGTTACGGAGTCAAGGTTTGAGGGTACCGAGCTCGTGTGAGAGTGGTACCTGTGGCTCTTGTAAAATGAAGCTTTTGTCTGGGTCGGTAGAGCACCGTGATTTTGTTCTTGAGTCGGACGAATATGAGTCGGCGATCATGGTGTGTGTGTCCCGCGGAAAAGGTGATATCGAGATTGACTTCGAAGATTACTGATCCAATTAAAGTAGGGGTTGCGGGTCTTGGACGAGGGTTTGCTCTTACGGCCCCGTCGGCTCTTATCAGCCAGTTTGTTAGGTTTCTGGCCGCCGCTGCGCCTCGAGAGGAGTCGCGCGCTGCGTTTCGAGACATATTTCAAGGAGTCACCTATTCTTCCTACGATGAGTTGCTTGATGACCCATCTATTGAAGCGGTACACATCGCTACCCCTCACCAACTTCACGCAGAGATGGCGGTGCAGGCAGCTCAATGTGGTAAGCACGTGCTTGTTGAAAAACCAATTGCGGTTACCTTGTCTGACGCTAAACAGATGATTTCCGCTTGTGAAATCAATGAAGTAAACTTGATCGTGGGTCCAGCGCATTCTTTTGATGGGCCTATACTCAAAGCGAAGCAGCTAATTGAAAGCTGTCAGTTTGGCAGGGTTCTGGCGATCAATACCTTCAACTACACTGATTTTATGTACAGACCACGTAGGGACGAGGAGCTCAGCACAGCCGATGGTGGAGGCGTCCTATTCTCGCAGGGGGCGCATCAGTTCGATATTGTCCGTCTTCTAGCCGGCGGACAGGTAACCGAGGTCTATGCGTCCACGGGGCACTGGGACACGCTCCGTGACACGGAACTGTCTTATCAGGCAATGCTTAGATTTAGCAATGGGGTCACTGCTCAGTGCACATACTCGGGATTCGCCAGGTTTGATTCTGACGAATTACAGGGTTGGATAGGGGAGACTGGAAATCCAAAAGATCCCAACAATTACGGAAGCTCCAGAAGAGCGTTGGCAGATGTTTCACGTGATGACGAGCTAAAGGCTAAGCGGGCCCGGACCTTTAGTGCAAAGAATCCATGCGGAATCGCTGCAAATAATGAGCACTTCGGTCCATTGATCGTGCAATGTGAATATGCTGATCTAAAAATAGGACCAAGAGACATAACTGTATACAAAGACTTTGAAAAAGAAATCATCCCAGTCGCTGTAACTGCTGGTCCGAGGGAGCCCGTCTTCAAGGCCCTGTATGATTCAATCAGGTTGGACAAGAATCCAGTTCAGACAGGCCGTTGGTGTCTTGGCACGCTTCAGGTTTGTCATGCTGTGTTAGAGTCGGCGGAGCGTAGTAAGCCGGTTTTTATAGAAGGTCCCTATTAGATAATTCAGCGAGGGAGAAGAATCCATTGGATTTGCCTAAGGTTCTCATAAAGGAAGAGGTTGAGCGGGCATTGTTTGAGGACCTCGGCAGGGCGGGTGATCTATCGACGCAGGCGACGATTGAATCTCATAAGCGCGCAACGGCATTTTTTATTGCGCGCGACGATGGCGTTGTCAGTGGTCTGCCACACGCGACTGTGGCTTTCGAATGCATTGATCCTCAGCTCGATTTTGAGCAAAGGGTATCTGATGGGACTCGAGTGTCGGCCGGTACCGTGATCGCATCGGTATCGGGTAACGCGAGACCGATTCTATCGGCAGAACGTACTGCACTAAATTTTCTATGCCACTTATCTGGAATAGCGACCCTAACTTCGGAGTTTGTCTCGCAAATCGCTCAAACGAAATCAAGGATATGCTGCACCCGGAAGACTATTCCTGGTTTAAGAGCCTCGCAAAAGTATGCGGTTCGCTGTGGTGGTGGTTCAAACCACCGTTTTGGTTTGGATGACGCTATTTTGATTAAGGATAATCATATTGCGGTTGCCGGCGGTATTGCAAAGTCTCTTCGCGCCGCGAGGTCGTTTGCTGGGCACTTGGTGAAGATAGAGATTGAGGTCGATACCTTAGAGCAATTCGAGGAAGCACTTTTATCGGGGGCTGATTGCATACTGTTAGATAATTTTGCTACCGATCTTTTGTACACGGCGGTCCATATTAACCAGGGCCGGGCTACTCTTGAAGCTTCTGGCGGTGTAAAGCTCGACACCGTCAAGGCAATCGCGGAGTCCGGTGTTGACTACATATCGTCTTCCCAGATAACCATGTCTGCCTCAACATTTGACATTGGACTCGATATCGAACTCGGATGAGGATTCCCGATGAAGGTGATTAACAATTCCGATGTTGCGAGATTAGTCAGCCAAGCTGAGGTAACGCGGACATTGGAGGGAGCCTATCAGGATCTGTTTTCCGGTAGGGCTGTATGTCGCCCGAGAGTTGATGTGGAAATTCCATCGGCCGACCCTGATCGTTTCTATCGGTGGGGGACGATGGAGGGAGGTTGCGCTGGTCGGTATTTTGCTATCCGGTGTAAATCAGACATGATCTACCATAAGCAATCGGGACCCTCAATTACGCAAGAGAAGTACTGCGTTGAACCCGGAACTTTCTGTGGTTTCATACTTTTGTTTTCGGTCGAAAACGGTGAGCCACTGGCCCTTATTAATGACGGCATAATACAGCACATGCGCGTCGCCGCGGACGGTGCGATTGGCGTGAAGTACGCAAGTCGCAAAGATTCTAGTACCGTCGGTCTGCTTGGGTCTGGGGGAATGGCGAAAGATCATTTGAGGTCCGTTGTTCATGTCCGTGATATACAAAAAGTAAACGTTTATAGTCCGACCCAGGCCCACCGTGAGACTTTTGCGAAGACGATGGCCGCTGAACTGGAAGTTGACATTGAGCCAGTTGCCACACCAGAAGCCGCGGTCCGTGATGTCGATATCATTATGGGGCTCACGGATTCGGCTGTTCCAGTTATCAGGCCAGAATATATTAAACCGGGCCAACACCTACTGAACGTTGGTGGAGGTGGTGGCATCCCTTCTGCGGTGCAAAAAAAAGTGTCCAAATTCTTGCGTTTTGGTAACACAGATCCACCTGTTGGTTGGCCAGATGTTCTATTTGACGACGAATACCTGACGTGGCAAGCGAGATCTGGTTTTTCTGAAAAAGCGCTGGCGTCGAGCAAGCGAGCACACGGAGCGGTGGGCGGGGACCGGCTGATCTATCTTGCTGAAGTGATAAAGACCGGATATTTTGACCGTCAGCCTGAGGATGTGACCTATTCCGAGCGAGGCAACTTACAAGGGAATCAGTTCCACGCAGTCGCTGGCCTTCTCTACGAGAAAGCTCTCGAGGCAGGTGTTAGCAGGGAAATCCCAACCGAATTATTTTTGCAGGATATTCGTAACTAGTACACCGGGCCGTTGATTGTTTGGTATTGGTAATACTCTCGCAGTCCAAATGTGGACTTTTCCCAGCCAATTCCGCTGTGCTTATGGCCACCGGATGGAAGTTCGCCGGAAAAATCGCCCATGGCTCTGGCAGCGTTGATAAAAACTCGCCCAGCTTCAATTTCGTGGGCTACCGTACTCAATACATCGAGGTTTGCGCCCCATACAGAGCCGCTAAGCCCGTAGTCCTCGCTGTTTAATTCCTCAACTAGTTCTAAAGTATTATCGTATTCGAGTATTGGCAGGACAGGTCCAAATTGCTCTTCAATAACAAGAGGATGAGAATGTTCGATGTCCCAGACAAGTGTCGGTTGGACATAGCAACCGTTACTTAGATCAGCCGACTCTAAAATTGTACCGCATGGCCTAATCACCGCATTACAAGCTCTTGTTTGGTCGATAAGTGTGTTTAATCGGTGCTGCGCATCATCATCTATCACTGGGCCAATCGTCGACTTTGTATCCGATGGCGCGCCCATCTTTAGGTGATCGGCACATTTTGCTAAAGCCTCAATCATCTGTTCTTTTATTGATCGATGCACGTAAACCCGTTTGGTCGCATAGCAATACTGACCCGATCTCCGGAAGGCAGAGTCAACGATTTGAGACGCGGTTATATTAATATCTGTATCTTTGAGTACGATTGCTGCATCGTTTCCGCCAAGCTCAAGTTGCACAGATTTTAATTCAGCCGAGGCCGATGCGGCCACCTTCTTTCCGACGGCAGTGCTGCCGGTAAACGAAATTTTCCTGAGGTCGCGGTGTTTGATCATTGCCTCCCCAAGATCATTCGTCCCGTGCAATAGACTCAGGAGACCGGGTAATAAGCAGTCCCTCAATAAGCGAAGGAACACGGTGACGCCGGCAGGAGCTCTGGGCGATGGCTTGACGATGACGGCGTTACCAGCAAGGAGTGCTGGAATAACTTTAGCGGTCGCTAGCGAGATCGGTGCATTCCAAGGAACGATCGCACCTACAACGCCAAAAGGAACTTTCCGTACAACAGCCGTAAAGGATTCATCACTATGATGCAACGACGCCAACTCATCTGAGGCTACGCTCAATGTATGGTTGATCTGTACAACCGACTCTTGCACCTCCCGTCTTACAACGGTGTCAAGCATCCCTTGCTCGGTTTTGAGCACCTCGACAATGCGATTTGAGTTTTCTTCGAGAAGTGGGATGAAGTTTTTGATACACACGATTCTCTGATTGACCGATTGCTTAACCCATATTTTCTGGGCTTTTTTTGCCTGTTCGACTGCTATATCTAGATGTTCGTTCGAGCACACCGGCATATTTCCGATCACCAGGCGGCGATCAGCAGGATCTCTCAGATCTATGTTATCTGTGGTACGGATGTAGTCTGCGCTAAAAGACTGTAACTGCATCGACTTCTCACGATCAATTCAACTGTGATACACAATATCGGATCGCCTAAAACAATTTACAAGCGCTAAGGGAGACAGGAATGAATGCCGAAAAAATTGGATTTGTTGGTTTGGGCCGCATGGGGCTACGAATGGCGCTCCGTCTAATCGATTCTTATCGGGTCTATGGAACAGATAGAGCGGTATCGCTCCAACAGTCGGTTCGAGAGAAAGGTGTAAATTGGATCGATGATTCGACATCTCTCGCAAGAATCTGTCGGCATATTTTCGTTGTCGTGGGCACAGAAAGTGAAGTTACGGAAATTATCTTCGGTGAGCGAGGCCTTATCTCGGGTATTGCTTCAGATAATACAATTGTGATTTAAGCGACGGAGCAGCG
>Ga0163109_10001348_pt1 | contig 19493 bp, 17 predicted proteins | sample CRUFie1St13metaG_FD_108704 | JGI IMG/M metagenome (GOLD analysis project Ga0163109, IMG submission 108704) | Marine microbial communities from the Costa Rica Dome - CRUD Field 142mm St13 metaG | ecosystem: Environmental > Aquatic > Marine > Oceanic > Photic zone | place: Costa Rica: the Eastern... | reverse complement strand
TTCAATTTCTATATAATTGTTAATATAATTTTCATTATAGAGCCTTGGAGCAAAAATTTTATTTTTGTTTAAAATTCTATTAATTGAGTCATATATGAGGAGATTCCTTTTTTTTTCCTTATCAGCTTTAACAATGATTGAAGTAAATTTATTATTTCTTTTTCTATAAAATTCACGAAATGAAGCATCTCCTTTTATTTTTTTAATATTTTGCTTCAGATTGTTTTTCATCAACTCAGTTTAAAATTAAACCTTTTGTTTGAACATATCTTTTTTTATAATCTGCATCGTATTCAAAAGTTAATTCAATCAAATTTTTAGGTTTTTTCCTAACAATCTGGGGCCATTCAATTAATAAAATAATATTTGAATTGTTTGCAAACAAGTTCAGTTCATCTAATTCTTTTGGATGTTTTAACCTATAAAGATCATAATGATTGATCTGAATTTTATTAATACTATATTCATTCAACAAATTATACGTTGGGCTAGTAACTTCTGACAATTCAACTTTATTTTTCTTTTGAAAAGAATTGATTAAATATTTTACAAAAGTCGTCTTACCAACTCCAACATCACCAAATAAAAAAACTATATCTCCAAGTTTAAGTTTTTCTTGAATTTTTTTAGCTAATTCTTCTGTCTGCTTTTCTGAAGATATATCTATCTTATCACTGCTAGTAGCGATATGCATTAGGTTTAAAGGGACCTTCTACATTTACACTTATATAGTCCGCTTGTTCTTTAGATAATTTAGTTAATTTCGCACCAACTTTTTTAAGATGTAGGGTTGCAACTTTTTCGTCTAAATGTTTAGGCAAAACATAAACTTTATTCTCGTAATTCTTATGATTATTCCAGAGCTCTATTTGAGCTATAACTTGATTTGTAAAAGAAGCACTCATAACAAAGCTTGGATGACCTGTTGCACATCCCAAGTTTACTAGTCTTCCCTCAGCTAATAAAATTATTCTTTTTCTACTTGGTAATTCTATCTCATGAACCTGAGGTTTAACCTCTGTCCATTTATAATTTTTTAAAGCATCAACTTGTATTTCATTATCAAAATGACCAATATTACATAAAATTGCTCTATCTTTCATATTTCTCATATGATCTGCGGTAACAATATCTTTATTTCCAGTTGCAGTTACAACAATATCTGCTTTGCTTATTGCATCATCCATCAAAACAACTTCATAACCTTCCATAGCTGCTTGTAAGGCACAAATTGGATCCGCCTCTGTAACTAAAACTCTTGCACCGCTTTGTCTAAGTGATGCTGCACTGCCTTTTCCCACATCTCCAAAACCTGCAACAATGGCAATTTTTCCTGACATCATTACATCTGTGGCTCGTCTAATTCCATCAACTAAACTTTCCCTGCAACCATATAAATTATCAAATTTTGATTTTGTAACTGAATCATTTACATTTATAGCAGGAACTAAAAGAGTTTTATTTTTTTCCATTTTGTTAAGAGCTTTGATACCAGTTGTTGTCTCCTCTGAAACGCCTTTTACATTCGTTAGAAGATCTTTATATTCATTATGCATAACTGCAGTTAAGTCACCACCATCATCTAATAGCATATTTGGTTTCCAGTCTTTTTTTCCAACTATTGTCTGTTTAATACACCAAAGATATTCTTCTTCAGTTTCACCTTTCCAAGCATAAACGGGTATTCCAGCCTTAGCAATTGCAGCTGCAGCATGATCTTGTGTTGAAAAAATATTACATGATGACCATCTCACATCAGCACCTAAATCAACCAGCGTCTCTATTAAAACAGCCGTTTGTATTGTCATATGCAGACAACCAATAATTTTTGCACCCTTCAATGGATTTTTACTTTTATATTCCTCTCTTAGTGCCATTAAACCTGGCATTTCGCTTTCTGCTATTGAAATTTCTTTTCTACCAAACTCTGCTTGGGATATATCTCTTACTTTAAAATCTTCCATTGTGTGGATCTTCTAACAACAAAGAAATAATTAATCAATATAACTTTATACCATAGGAAAAATTACTTCCATTCTCGCACCTTTTTTATCTATTCGGTTGGAGGCTTTAATAGAACCATTATGTAGATCAACTAAATTCTTAACAATATTTAAGCCTAAACCTGAATGCTGTCCAAATTTATCAGGTCTATTACTATAAAACCTTTTAAATATTTTATTTGTATCTTTTTCCTTAAAACCTTGCCCCTCATCTAAAATCTCAATATTAATTGTCTTATCGTCTTTATTCATTTGAGAAACATTTACAATTATATCCTTATCATTATCACTAAAAGAAATTGAATTATCTAGAAGATTTGCAATGATTTGTTCTATTCTGTTTTCAATACCATTTATAAAGTATTTAGACTTACCATCATTTTTATATGAAATATTTATGCCTCTTTTAAATTTATAAATATTATTAAAATCGTCTACTACCGATTTTATGATTGGCTCAATATCTAACTTTTTCGTTTTCTCTTTACTTAAAGCTACTTCATCTTTTAACATTTGTGAATAATCTGTTATTAATCTCTCAATTCTTTGAACATCATGACTTAAAATATTTATCAATTTTACCCTTTGATTTATATCATTTGTATCCTGTAAAATTTCAGAGGCACTTTTAAGAGAAGCTAGAGGATTCCTTATTTCGTGAACCAAATCTGTTGAAAAATTTTCAGCTTGTGAAATTCTTTTTTGTAGTTCTAAAGTCATATCATCTAAAGAATTTGATAATAATCCTAACTCATCATTTCTAAGTTTTAATCCCTCTATATTTGTTAGTTTAGAATTTTTTTCTCTTATATTCTTTGTGTAAGTAACTAAATTCTTAATAGGTTTTAAAAAATATCTGTTTAAAACAAATGAAAAAATTAGAATTACAATCCCAACAGCTATAGCTGTTCGTATAATAAATGTTTTTCTCTCGTCAATTGCTGCTTTAATATCGTTTGCATTTTCACTAATTGCCAAATAACCAATATTTTTTTCATCTTTAATTACATTTTTAATAGTTATTAATTTAAACTTATTAAATTGATCATCAGTAAAAGTAAAAGGTATTCCATAATTTTTTGATCCAGCATAATTAAATAAAACATCTTTTAGAGATACAGAATTATCATTACCAATATCTATATTTTTAGTTTCAGTAATCTCTTTAGTTTTCTTCTCACTCAATATTTCTAATTCAACTAAATCTAATCTTGTTGAAAATGATCTAGGATCAAGATCTAATGTGTCTGTATCACCAACTAAATTTAATTCATTATCAAAAAATATTACTCTATCTAAGCTTTGAAAAAGAAATCTAGTTGAAAATAAAAATTTTCTAATATCTTCCTCAACAAATTTTACTTCTAATCTTATTAAATTATCTATTGTATTATTAATTACTTCAATATGATTAGAAGATTTTTTTTTTATTAGATTAGGTTGTACATTTTTTAAATAGGCAAATGTGAATAATCCAATAATTGTAAAAAATATTAAATTGATAAATAAAAATTTTTTTAAAATAGATAAATTTTTAAATAAATTACCAAACATTAACTAACATTCCACCTATATCCACTTCCGTATCTTGTTTCTATAGCTGAAAAATCTGGATCAACTTTTTTAAATTTTTTTCTTATTCTTTTAACATGACTATCAATCGTACGGTCCTCAATATCGGTGTCCTCTCTGTATGCAATATCCATCAACTGAGCTCTCTCTTTTATAATTCCTGGTCTTTTGGCTAACTCTTTCACTAATAAAAATTCTGTGGTAGTTAATTTATCAGGTAATTGTTTACCATTCCATTCACATTCAAGCTGAGATGGATCTAATTTTAATTTACCATGTGATATAATACTTTTATTTTCTTCAATTGATTCCTTTGTATTTTTTTTTCTTAATTGAACCCTAATTCTCTCAATTAAAACTTTTATTGAAAATCCACCAGATTTTTTGACGAAATCATCTGCTCCTAATTTTAAGCCAAGTAATTCATCTATTTCATCATCTTTCGATGTTAAAAAAATAACTGGCAAGGAAGTTTTCTTTCTTAATTTTTTTAATAATTCTTCCCCATCCATTTTAGGCATTTTTATATCGACGACCGCTAAATCTGGGGGCGTTCTTGTTAGCCCAATGAGTGCACTTTCTCCATCAATGTAAGTTTGAACTTTAAACCCCTCTTTTTCTAAAGCAATACTCAAACTTGTTAAAATATTTCTATCATCATCAATTAAAGCAATTGTTTGTTTGTGCATACTTCATTATAAAAATACTAAATTGTTCTAATTTGGGCAATGAAATTTACTTTATTGAAGAGCACCCCAATTATCACCTATATTTACATCTACCGTTAAGGGTATAGAGAAAGAATGCTGATCACTATTAGCTACACTAGACATTTCTTCGATAATAACTTTCCTGATTCTTTCAACTTCTTCCTTTGGTGACTCAAAAATTAATTCATCGTGAATTTGCAATAACATTTTAGTTTTTTGAAATTTTTTTTCTTCCAGTCTTCTTGATAATCTGATCATAGCTAATCTCATAATCTCTGATGCTGACCCTTGAATAGGAGCATTAATTGCTGCACGTTCCTGAAAGTTTCTAACATTATAATTTTTATCATTAATACTGGTAAAATGAGATCTCCTACCGAATATATTATTTACATATCCACTTTTTCTGCAAAATTTTATCGTTTGATCCATATAAACTTTAATCTCAGGAAATTTTGTAAAATATGCTTTCAAAAACTCTTCTGCCTCATAATTTGTTACATTAATTTGTTTTGCTAAACCATATTGAGATATCCCATAAATAATTCCAAAATTTATTGCTTTAGCTTTTCTTCTTTGATCCTGATTAACTTTTTTAATATCTGTATTAAATATCTGACTGGCTGTTAGAGAATGAATGTCTTCATTATTCTTAAAAGCTTTTTTAAGTTCACGAACATCAGCTAAATCTGCCAATATTCTCATTTCAATCTGATTGTAATCTGCAGAAATTAAAGTGTAATTTTTATCTGTGATAAAAGCTTTCCTAATATCTTTTCCATCATCAGATTTAATTGGGATATTTTGTAAATTAGGATCACTAGATGCCAATCTACCTGTGGTTGTCGCAGCTAACAAAAACGATGTGTGAACTTTTTTTGTCTTTGGATTTATATGCTCTGGTAAAGAGTCTGAATAAGTATTCTTTAATTTTGAAAGTTGCCTCCAATCTAAAACTAATTGTGGAAATTTGTGACCCTTAAAAGCTAAATCTTCTAAAACGGATGCACTTGTTGCAAAGCTTCCTTTTTTAGTTTTTTTAAGATTTGCAATCTTTAAGTCATTATAGATTATCTCACCTAACTGTTTTGGTGAAGCAATATTAAACTCTTTTTTTGAAATCTTGAATACTTCATTCTGAATTTTTTGAATTTTTTTTTGAAATTTTAATGACAGAACTTTAAGAAAATTCTTATCAATTTTGATACCTTCAATTTCCATAAATGCTAAAATTTTAATCATGGGTTTCTCAAAATTTTCGTAAATATTAGTTAACTTTTCTAATTTTAAACTCTTATTAAATTTATGATATAATCTTAAAGTTATGTCAGCATCCTCGGCGGCATAATCTTTTGCTTTTTCAATATCAACTTCACTAAAATTTATCTCTTTTTTTCCTGTTCCAACCAAGTCTTTAAAGGCTATGGTCTTATGTCCTAAATGAATTTCAGCAAGAGTATCCATATTATGTCTATTTCTCCCTGCGTCTAAAACGTAAGACATAAGCATGGTGTCCTCAAGAGATGTTAATTCAATCCCTTCTTTAAAAAAAATAATAAAATCATATTTAATATTTTGACCTATTTTTTTTATACCTGGATCTTCTAAGATTGGTTTAAGTTTTTTTATAACCTGATCCTTATCAACACATTTTTTTGACTTATGACCAATTGGGATATAACAAGCTTTTCCAATCTTAGTACTTAAAGAGATACCAACTAAATTAGCTTGATGAGGATCTAATGAACTCGTTTCAGTATCTACAGCAAATTCTCCAATTTCCTCAGCCTCTTTAATCCAAATATCTATTTCTTTAAGATCAGTAATCAAATGATAATCACTTTTATTTATTAAATTCTTACTTCTCACATTCTCATTTTCAGTATTATTTTTTGAAAAATTAGGCTCACCGTAAGCTGATATAGCTGAGCTTAGTAACCTATTAAACTCCATTTCTCTCAAGAATTTATAAAGTTTATCTTTATCAATTTCTTTAAGTACAAATTCATCAAGTTTTTGACTTATTGGAGCATCACTCTTTAAAGTCACTAATTTTTTGCTTATTATAGCTTTATCTTTGTTTTCAATTAACGTTTCTCTTCTTTTATTTTGTTTTATTTCGTTCGCAGAATTTAAAAGTTTTTCTAATGTTCCATATTTATTTATTAATTCTGCTGCTGTTTTTACTCCAATTCCAGGCACTCCAGGCACATTATCACTACTATCTCCTGCTAAAGCCTGAACATCAATTACTTTACTTGCGACTACTCCAAATTTTTTATGAACATCTTCATCACTTATAAATCTATTTTTCATTGGATCATAAATTCTGACATTTTTTCTGTACAATTGCATGAGATCTTTATCAGATGATACGATGGTAACTTTTCCACCACCCTCTAAAATCTTATCTACATAAGTAGCTATTAAATCATCAGCTTCATAATTAATTAATTCAACAGAAGGTAAATTAAATGCTAAAACAGATTTTCTAATATATTCAAATTGAGGGGCCAAATCATCAGGAGCTTCTGAACGGTTAGCTTTATAATCTTTATAAATTTCATTCCTAAATGTTTTTCTTGCAGAGTCAAAAATGACAGCAAAATGAGTAGGTTTTTGTAAATTCTTATCTGATTTTGAGTCTTCAAGAAGTTTAAACAACATACTGCAAAAACCGCTCACAGCCCCAGTTGGTAATCCATCGCTTTTTCTTGTCAATGGAGGTAATGCATAATAAGCCCTAAATATATAACCTGAGCCATCAATTAAATAAAAATGATCTGTTTTTTGAATTTTACTCATTAATAAATTAATATAGATTATGAATTAAAATAAGAGTATTATTTTTTATGGAACTAATAAAGCAAAATTCTCAATCAAAAATATTTAAGTCATTAATTGTTATTTTTTTTGGCTCAATATTTCTTGCAATATCTGCAAAAATAAAAATTCCTTTCTATCCAGTGCCAATGACCATGCAAACATTTGTAGTAATGTTACTTGGTATAAGCTTTGGTTATAAAATTGCTCTCAGCACAATATGTTTATATTTATTAGAAGGAATATTAGGTTTACCTGTTTTTTCTAATTCACCAGAAAGAGGAATAGGTTTAGTTTATTTCATAGGACCAACAATGGGATACCTAATAGGATTTCTCTCGGCATGCATTATTGCATCTTTGATAAAAGAAAAAGACAATTATTTATTAATTTTTTCAAAACTTATTTTTTCTGTATCAACAATTTATTTTTTTGGTGTTTTGTGGCTAGGTACTTTAATAGGATGGGATAAACCAATTTTTGAATTGGGAGTTTTACCTTTTTTACCAGCAGAAATTCTTAAAGTATCTTTATTAATTTTATTGGCAAAAAAACTTATTAAATTAAGAAAATTTATTTAGGTGATCTTTTAGATAAAATTCTTTGTAGAGTTCTTCTATGCATTTTAAGTCTTCTAGCAGTTTCTGAAACATTTCTGTTGCACAATTCAAAAACTCTGTGAATATGTTCCCACTTAACTCTATCTGCAGACATTGGATTTTCTGGTGGAGCTGCTTTTTTTGAAGGGTCTGCTAACAATGCTTTCTCCACATCGTCTGCATCAGCAGGTTTTGCTAAATAGTCTATTGCTCCTTCTTTTATAGCTGCAACTGCAGTCGGTATATTACCATAACCAGTCAACATAATAATTCTACTTGAAGAATTATTAGATTGTATTTCCTTGACAACTTCCAACCCATTGCCATCTCCCAGTCTCAAGTCAACAACTGCGAAACCTGGTTTTTTTAATTTTACCGATTCGATACCTTTTTGTACACCTTCTGCTTGAATAACTTCAAAACCCTTTTTTTCCATAGCTCTAGCTAATCGCTCTCTAAACGGATTATCATCATCAACAATTAATAGTGATTTATTATCAAAATCACTCAGATTTTGTAGGGTTGCCTCATTTTTCATGCTTAGTATATGGTGGTTTTTTTCCACAATTCAATAGCTAATTATTTTCTTTACATTGAATAATTATTGAATTAATTGCTCGAAATATTAAAGTTTTTAATAAAAGCTTTTTTTTATTAAATTTTTTTTGGGGGGCACTTAAGATGCAAAAATTTAAATCAGTTGAACAACTAGTTAATCAACTGAGACCTGATAAACCGGTTTATTGTATAAGAAAGAAATCTATTCTTTCTGCCTCAAAATTATTTCAAAAAAAATTCCCTGGAAAAATTTTATATGCTGTAAAAACTAATCCTAATTCGGAAGTTATCAAAACTCTTATAAAAAGTGGCATTGATCAATTTGATGTTGCATCAATTGATGAAATAAAATCTGTTAGAAAATTTAGTCAATCGGCAAAGTGTTCTTTTATGCATACTGTAAAAAGTAGAGAAAGTATTAGCGATGCTTATTTTAAATATGGAATTAAGACATTTGCATTAGATACAAAAGATGAGCTTATAAAAATTATTGAAAGTACAAGTTGTGCTAAAGATCTTGAACTTTTTGTCAGAGTTGCGGTTTCAAATGAACATGCTGAAATAGATTTATCTAAAAAATTTGGTGCATTAAATACTGAGGCAGCTGGTTTACTAAGATTGGTAAAACAATATTCTAAAAAGATTGGTTTGAGTTTTCATGTAGGATCTCAATGTATGCATCCAATTTCATATGCGAAGGGAATTACAGAAATAGGTAATATTATAAAAAAAACAAAAATTATTCCAGACTATATTAATGTGGGTGGTGGTTTTCCAACAATTTATCCAGATCTAATTCCTCAATCACTAGACAATTATTTTGAAGAAATTGTAAAAGGTTTGGAAAATTTAAAATTAGATTTTTTACCAGAAATAATATGTGAACCAGGTAGAGCACTAGTCGCAGAAAGCGGCTCAACAATAGTAAGAGTAAATTTAAGAAAAAAACAAAAGCTATACATAAATGATGGGACATATGGAACACTTTTTGATGCTGGTACACCTAATATTGTTTATCCATCTAAAATGATTAAAGATTGTTCTAATAAAATTATCTCAAAAAAATTTACAGCATTTGACTTTTATGGTCCGACATGTGATAGCATGGATTATATGAAGGGTCCCTTTCTTTTACCAAACAATATAAAAGAAAATGATTATATAGAACTTGGACAGTTAGGTGCTTATGGACTAACATTTAGGACTCAATTCAATGGTTTTTTTTCTGATGAGATTTACGAAGTTGAGGATAATCCGATAATGAGCCTTTATGATAAAGACATCAATAAAGCTTTTTTAGTTGCTTAATGTCTGAAAAAAAAAAACTTGGTCATAATAGTAAAAAAGATTTACTTAAAAATCCTGTAGAACATATAGATATCACATCTTTTGATGCTAGAAATATAATCTCTTCAATGCAAAAAATGTCTTTTGTTTCAAGAGAGACAGCTAATGCTTCGAATATTTTTAATGAAATGATAAAAGATAAAGAATGTACAATATTTTTAACATTGGCAGGTTCAACATCTGCTGCTGGGTGTATGAATATTTACAAAGATTTAGTTAAATACAATATGGTTGATGCAATTGTTGCTACTGGAGCATCAATTATAGATATGGATTTTTTTGAGGCCTTAGGGTTTAAACATTATCAAGGTTCTCAATTTCAAGATGATACTGAGTTAAGAAAAAACTATATAGATAGAATATATGATACTTATATTGATGAGGATGAATTGCAAATATGTGATAAAAAAATTTGTGAAATAGCTGACACATTAGAACCACGTAGCTATACCTCAAGAGAATTTATTTTAGAAATGGGTAAATATTTAAAAAAAAATTCAAAAAAAAAAGGCTCATTAATTGAAACTGCATATGATAACAACGTTCCAATATTTTGCCCAGCTTTCACAGATTCTAGTGCGGGTTTTGGTTTAGTAATTCATCAAGAAAAAAATCCAAAAAATCATATTACTATAGACTCAGTAAGAGAATTCCGTGAGTTAACAGAAATAAAAATCAAATCAAAAGGATCAGGTCTTTTTATGATTGGAGGAGGTGTGCCTAAAAATTTTATACAAGACACAGTAATCTGTGCTGAACTTTTAGGAAAAGAAGTGGATATGCATAAGTATGCTGTTCAAATCACTGTTGCTGACTCTAGAGATGGTGCTTGTAGTAGCTCCACTTTAAAAGAAGCAAGTTCTTGGGGCAAAGTTGATATAACCAAAGAGCAGATGGTATTTGCTGAAGCGACCAGTGTTTTGCCTCTAATAGCAAGTGATGCATATCATAGAGGTGAATGGAAAAATAGAGAGAGAAAAAATTTCTCTAAAATTTTTGGATAAAAAAATTGAAATATCTATCAAACAAAAATGGCTTTCTAGGGATTGATAATAAATTTAATTTTAAAGAAAAAGTAATCGTAGTACCTTTTGGTTTAGAGAAGACTGTGAGTTATGGTGGTGGCACTAAAAATGGACCAAAAGAAATAATTAAAGCATCACATCAAGTTGAGTTATACGATGAAGAATTAAACTGCGAACCATTTAAAAAAATTGGAATAAAAACTTTAAAACCATTTAAAATAGATAAGAATATAAATAAAGCATTAAATAGAATAGCAAATATTAATAAAGAAATTTTAGATAAAAACCTTTTTCCAATAACTTTTGGAGGTGAACATTCTATTACCCCAGGATGTATTGTACCTTTTGTTAAAAAATTTAAAAAAATTTGCCTTTTACATTTTGATGCTCACGCAGATTTAAGAGAAAGTTATAATGGTGAAAAATTTTCTCACGCATCAGCAATAAGAAGATGTTTAGATTATAAAAATGTATCAGTGATCTCATTTGGAATAAGGAATATATCGAAAAGTGAGGTTGCATTTTTAAAAAAAAATTCATCAAGAATAAAGATTTTTTGGGCCAAAGATAAATTAAAATGGGATTTAAAAAAATTTCAAAAATTAATCAAAAATAAAACTGTATATCTAACATTCGATGTTGATGGTTTAGACTCTAGTATTATGCCGGCGACTGGTACACCTGAACCAGGTGGTTTATTGTGGGATGAAACACTAAATATTATTAGAATAGCATCTAAAAATTGTAATATAGTTGGAGCAGATATTAATGAACTTTCTCCAATTAGGGGATTTAACTCTTATAATTTTTTAGTAGCGAAGTTAGCATATAAAATTCTTACATATAAATTTTTATACTAAGACTATATTGGTCTAAATGTTTTTAATAATAATCTAAAAGGTATAAGCATTAACAATGCTACGAAAATTTTTACACCCAAATCACCAAATGATAAAGTTATCCAGGGAACTTCGGTTCCATAAAATGCTATTGAAAAAAATAAAAAAGTGTCAATTGTTGATCCGATTATAGATGAGGCTAAAGGTGCAATAAACCATTGGCGTCTTCTAAGTGTATCAAAAATTTGAACATCTAAAATTTGAGCAACCAAAAAAGCAGTTCCAGAACCAATGGCAATTCTTATTGAGATTAAATCTGCAAAATCTGTTGAAAATAAAACTGTAAAACTTATACCTAAGAAAAACCCAAAATAGACAATTTTTTTTGCAATTATTTTTCCAAAAGATCTGTTTGCTAAATCTGTTATTAAAAACGCAATTGGGTAACTAAAAGCTCCATAAGTTAGAACTTCATTTAAACCATAATAATTTACAGGAAATTGAACAAGATAATTAGATGATAGAACAATAAATCCCATCAAAAAAGACAGAAGCACTAAAGTCTTATTCATTAAACAGATTTAGATTGTACTATTTTTTTTTGATACGGAGACTTTATCAATATACTTTTTTTTAATTTTTTTAATCTAGGTGAAATATTTTTATTTTTAACGGTTTTTAAAAATTCATCAAAACTTCCTTTTTTATCAACAGATCTTACACCCGCGTTACTAACTGTTAACTTTAAACTTCTTTTTAATAGTTCACTCGTAAATTTAACTTTTTTTAAATTTGGTAAAAACCTTCTTTTAGTCTTATTATTAGCGTGGCTAACATTATGACCTTTCATAGGAATTTTTCCGGTGAGTTCACATTTTTTTGACATAATAACATGGTCTATATAGAACTAGTTGTGGATTGCGTCAAGTTTATTAGATTTGCGTATTTCTTTTTTTTCCTATGATTTCACTAAAATTTTTTACACCATCCCTCAATAATAATTCTTTCAGCTCTTTTTTAATCATACTCACGATGTTGGGACCCCTATAAACCATACCAGTATAAAGTTGAATATAGCTTGCTCCAGCCAAAAACTTTTCATAAGCGCTTTTCCCAGAGTCAACTCCACCCACTCCAATAATCTTAATTCGCCCATTAACTATTTTATAAAATTTATTGATTAAACTGGTTGATTTTAATTCAATTGGTTTACCCGATAATCCACCTTTTTGATAACTTTGAAAATTGTTTAATTTATCACGCGTGGAGTCTGATGTATTAGAAACTATAATGCCATCAATATTATTATTTAAAAGAACTTCACAAATTTTTTTAATTTCAATATCTTCAATATCTGGTGAAACTTTTACTACTATTGGTGTCTGTGAATTCAAATTTTTTTTTTCTTTTTCAAGTGCCTGAAGCAATTCGTCTAACTTTTTTTGATCGTGTAGACTTCTTAAATCCTCGGTATTTGGAGAGGAAATATTTATAGTAATATAATCTGCAATTCTGTTAAAAATTTTAAAACACTCCAAATAATCGTTAATTCTATCGTTCGTATTTTTATTTGGACCAATATTAATTCCAAGCAAACTACTGGGACTATTTTTACTTATTCTATTAGCAATATTTTTTGCACCTAAATTATTAAAACCTAGTCTATTAATCAAAGCTTCGTCTTCAACTAATCTAAAAACTCTGGGTTTAGGATTTCCAAATTGTTTTAAAGGTGTAACAGTTCCAACTTCTACAAACCCAAATCCTAATTTAAACAATGAATTATATACCTCAGCATTTTTATCAAAACCTGCTGCCATCCCAATAGGGTTTTCTATTTCTTTAGAAAATAATTTTGTTTTAAAGAAACTATCTTTTTTATCTTCCTGGACATTAGGAATTAAATTTAATCTTAAAGACTTGATCGCTAAATTATGGGCTGTTTCAGGATCTAATTTGAAAATTAAGGATCTTAAGTTTGAAAACATTATTTAATTTTATTTATTATAAGATCTTTTGTTTCTTTAACACCAAAAAAACTTATGAAAAAACCCATTCGTGGACCATTTTCATCACCAAATACAACCTCATAAATCAATTTAAACCAATCACGAAGGTTTTCTGTATATCCATTTTCCTTTCCAGTTGAATAAATAATAGTTTGAATATCTTCTGGTTTCATATTGTCATCACATTTATCCAAATTTTTAATTAGGGCTTCTAAAGCAATTTTTTCATTCTTATTTGGCTTTTTATAATTTTTTTTTAATTTAATTACATCATTAAAATATTTAATTGCATATCCTACTAAATTATCAAAAATAGGATGATCCTTTTCTAGAATTTTTGATTTATATTTTTTAACAAATTTCCATAAAAGTTCTTTACTATCTGCATTACTTGTCTCAACAAGATTTAATAACATTGAAAAAGACATTATAAAATTTTCTTTTGGCACTTTACTATTATGAACATGCCAAACTGGATTCATTAATAATTGTAATTCATCTTGAGTTTTTGTCTTTTCAATAAAATCTAAATAATCATCTACGGCTTTTGGAACTATTTCTTTGTAAAGTTTTTTTGCTCTTTTTGGATTTTGGTACATATATAATGATAGGCTTTCAGGTGATGCATATTCAAGCCATTGGTCTATTGTAATTCCATTTCCTTTTGACTTAGAAATTTTTTCACCTTTTTCATCCAAAAACAATTCATAAGCAAATCCAGATGGATTAGTTTTTCCAATTAATTTTATGATTTTTGTTGATAGTACAGCACTTTCAATAAGATCTTTTCCATACATCTCAAAATCTACATCCAAGGCATACCATCTCATAGCCCAATCAACTTTCCATTGTAATTTACAATTACCATCTAAAATACTTATCTCTAAATCTTTACCTTTATTGTCAAAAATAATAGATGAATTTTCTTTATTGATAATTTTAACTGGTATCTCTAATACATGTCCTGTTTCTGGACATATTGGCAAAAATGGGCTGTAAGTTTTTTGACGCTCTTTTCCTAAAGTTGGTAATATAATCTCCATTATTCCATCATAGTTTTCTAAAATAGTTTGAAGTGAAGAATTAAAAAAACCTGATTTATATAAAGATGTTGAGCTTTTAAAATTATACTTAAAATTAAAGCTATCTAAAAATTTTTTAAGCATTTTATTATTATGTTCACCAAAGCTGTTAAATTTTTTAAAAGGATCTGGAACTTGAGTTAATGGTTTATGTAAATTTTCCTCTAATAACTTTTTTTCTGGAATATTTTCAGGAACTTTCCTTAAACCATCCATATCATCAGAAAAAGTTATAATCTCCGTTGGTAAGTCTGTTAGATGATTTAAAGCATTAACCATCATTGAAGTTCTTGCCACTTCTGCGAATGTTCCGATGTGAGGAAGTCCACTTGGTCCATAGCCTGTTTGAAGTGTTATTTTTCCTTTTTTTTCTATAAAAACTTTTCTTTCTCTTAGCATTTTTTTTGCTTCAACGATGGGCCAAGCGCTTGTTTTGTCAAAATTCTCTTTTTTAATCATGAATAATTCAAAAAAATCTAAAATTAATGATTTAGCTAATTCTTATAGAGTTGAAATTTATTTACCATAAAATAATGTTCTTTCAAAATGACTAATTATAAAACAGTTTTTTTTACTCTTGGAATACTTCAAATAATTCTTGGGATTTTTATGTTAATCCCAATAATTGCTCAAATTTTCTATAAAGAAGTAGATTCTTCATTTTTTGGTGCTTCAATTATTACAATTATTTTTGGTACTTTATTTTTTCTATCAAATCTAGACCACAATAAAAAATTAAATTTACAACAAGCTTTTTTACTAACGGCTTTATCATGGTTGAGTATAGCAATTTTTGGATCCTTACCATTTATTCTCTCAAACATTAATTTCTCTTTTACTAATGCCTTCTTTGAAAGCATGTCCGGGATAACAACAACAGGTTCAACAATAATTTCAAACTTGGAAAATATGCCTAAAGGTATTTTATTATGGAGAGCTTTACTTCAGTGGTTAGGAGGAATTGGAATAATTGTAATGGCGATTACTCTAATGCCAATAATGAATGTTGGTGGTATGCAGTTATTTAAAATTTCTAGTAATGATACATCTGAAAAAATTCTACCAAAATCAAAAGAAATTGCTCTTAGATTGATATATATTTATTCTATTTTAACCTTGCTTTGTGCATTTAGTTATAAATTTCTAGGTATGGGTGTTTTCGATAGCCTAACACACTCTATGACCACAATAGCTACTGGAGGTTTTTCAAATTACAACGACTCCATAGGTTTTTTTAATAGCTTCCCAATAGAAATCTCAGCAATGGTTTTTATAATTTTAGGTAGTCTACCTTTTATAGCTTATATAAAATTTTTAAATGGTAATAAAAAAATATTTTTTTCAGATATCCAAATTAAAACATTTTTAAAAATTATTTTGTTAAGTATTATTGTTCTTTCATTTTATCTTATTTTAAATGACTCTAACAATCTCAATTTCAGATCTATATTATTTAATGTAATTTCTATTTTGACTGGAACTGGTTATGTAAATGCTCAATACGACAACTGGGGAGGATTTCCTTTAGTATTATTTATTGGTTTAATGTTTATAGGTGGATGTGCTGGCTCCACAACCTGTGGTGTAAAAATATTTAGAATACAAATTTTATATTCATTTATTAAAAATCAAATTAAAAAAAATATTTATCCAAAAGGAGTATTTATTTTAAAATATAATCAAAATCCTGTTGATAACAATTTTATTGCATCAATTATTTCTTTTATCTACATGTATTTTGTTATCTTTTTTATTATTACTGCGCTTTTGTCCTTAACAGGTTTAGACTTTATCACATCCATATCTGGGGCTGCTACCTCAATCTCTAATGTTGGTCCAGGATTAGGACCAATCATTGGGCCTAATGGAGATTTTTCTTCTCTGCCAGATATTTCAAAATGGATATTAAGCTTTGGTATGATTTTAGGTAGACTAGAATTGTTTGCGATATTAGTATTATTTTTACCCTCTTTTTGGAAAAACTAAAATGCTGGAAATTAAAAAACAATCCTTCTCTGAAACTTTTTCAATTTATTTTGATAAAAGAATGATTAAAATTTTATTGCTAGGTGCAATATCTGGTTTTCCATGGGTCTTAATTGGTAGCAGTCTTAGTTTATGGTTAAAAGAAGATGGGTTAAGTCGATCGACTATAGGATGGGCTGGATTAATTTTTGGTGTTTATGCTTTTAATTATTTATGGGCACCTTTAGTAGACAGAATACAAATCCCTTTTTTGACAAAAAAAATTGGTCATAGAAGGGGCTGGATTGTACTGATGCAAATAATAATTCTTATATCCCTAGCTTTGTGGAGTTTAATAGATCCTTCAGAAAATTTAGCTCTAGTTATTACAGTAGGCCTCATCATCGCAATTTCGTCAGCAACTCAGGACATAACAGTGGATGCCCTAAGAATTGAACAAATTGGTGAAAGTGAAGGCAAATCAATGGCTGCGGGAGCTGCAATGGCTGTGGTTGGTTGGTGGACTGGGTATAAGTTGGGAGGTGTATTATCTCTTTTTTCAGCACAGTTTTTGCAAAATCTAGGACTCGAAAATTACTGGCAAATAACATTTTTAATTTTAGGAATTCTCATCATTTTAATGAATATTGGTTTAATGTTTATTGACGAAACAGATAGCTCGGAAAGAAAGGATAAACAAAAAGAAAATGATAATTTAATATCAAAACAATTTAAAAATAAAAATCTATTTACTCAATTTTTGACTTGGATTGGTGGAACTATAAGTGGTCCTATAATTAGTTTTTTCAAAAAGAATGGTTTTTCTATTGCTTTGGGAATTTTAGGTTTTGTTTTTTTATTCAAAGTAGGTGAGGCTTTTCTTGGAAGAATGTCTATCATTTTTTATAAAGAAATAGGATTTAGTAAATCTGATATTGCAATTTACTCAAAAACTTTAGGTTGGATAACGACAGTTATATTCACACTTTTAGGAGGTTTGTTTGTAATAAGATCTGGTGTTTTAAAAGCAATGTTTTTAGCGGGGATAATTATGGCAAGCACAAACCTTTTATTCAGTGTTTTGGCTTGGAGTGAAAAATCTGAAATACTATTTGCTATAGCTGTAATTTTCGATGATATAGCAGCCGCGTTTGCAACTGTAGCTTTCGTAGCTTTCATTTCACTATTAGTTGATAGAGCTTATACAGCAACTCAATATGCTCTTTTGGCATCGATAGGTACTGCTGGAAGAACTACATTGGCATCTTCCTCTGGTGCCTTAGTAGACTGGCTTAATGGTGATTGGGGCTTATTCTTTATCTTGACTGCATTAATGGTAATTCCATCATTAATAATATTATGGATTATAAAAAATAAACTTGAATTAAGTGAAAAATAGTTTTTTTAATAAACCTTTAGGTAATATAAATCTAAAACCCTCTTCTAATTCAGAAGTGGTCTCACAAATTTTATATGGGGAAAAATTTCAAATTTTACTTAAGAAAAAAAATTGGATAAAAATAAAAACAAGTTATGATAATTATGTCGGATATATTAAAAAAAATAAATTTTTAAAAAAATTTAAACCTGTTAATAAAATATGTAAATTAAGATCTAGAATTTTTAAAATTCAAAATAGAAAATATGTAGCTTCAAAAAATTTTCTATACTTTGGTTCTGGAATTTCTGTAATAAAAAAAAATAAAAACTTCATTGAGTTTGAAAAAAATAAATGGATTAAAAAACAAGACGCTCAAAGTATTGATCATTACGAAAAAAATTATATCAAAATTTTTAGATTATTTTTAAATACTAAATATTTATGGGGAGGTAAAACAGCAGAAGGTATTGATTGTTCAGCCTTAATTCAAATTTTCTTTTATTATAATAGAATTTTTTTTCCAAGGGACTCAAAGTATCAAAGGATATATTCTAAAAAAAAACTTAGTAAAAAACTCAAAAAAGGTGATATCATTTTTTGGAAAGGTCACGTTGGGTTATGTATAAATAAATCTCAATTTATTCATGCATATGGGCCAAGAAAAAAAGTGTTAATTATGGGTATATCCTCAACAATAGAACTAATAAATAAAACTGCTAATTTAAAAGTAAAAAAAATAAGCAGTATTCATAAAAATTAATTTCGACCAAAATCTGGTTTATTAATATCTTGTTTTAATTTTATTATTTTAGATCTAACTTTTTTTGTTTGTATTAATTTTTTAATAATTGATTTATTATTTTTAGAGTTGATATCCTTTTTAAATGAATGCAAATTTTTTATAAACAGATCAATAGCTTTTATTATATTATTTTTATTATCAAAAAAGATATCTCTCCACATAATTTCATTTGAAGCTGCTATTCTTGAAAAATCTCTTAACCCCCCAGCACTATATTTAATTAAATTATATCTTGATAGTTTTTCAAAATCTTGAGCTGATTTTACTAAATTATAAGCAATTAAATGTGGCAAATGACTTGTTATAGAAAAAATTTTATCATGTTTTTCCGAACTCATTGTGACTGTTTTCGAACCTACTTTTTTCCAAAAGGATTTTAGAAATTTTAAATGTTTCAAATTAGTTTTTTTATCTTTTATTAAGATACACCATTTGTTATCAAACAAGTTTTCTTTACCATGCTCTGGCCCACTCACTTCTGATCCAGTAATAGGGTGACTACGTGTCCAATAAATACCTTTCTTTAAAAATTTTTTTATAGTTTTGGATGACTCAATTTTTGAAGAACCAATATCTGTAATAAATGTCTTTGGAGATATAAAATTATTAATTTTTAAAATAAGTCCTTTATACTCACTCATCGGTGTACAAATAATAACTAGATCTAAGTTAACCACGCCATCTCTCAATGATTTTATAATTGTTACAGGTAATCTTAATTTTTTTATTTTTTTAATATTTGATTTTGATTTTTCATAAACAAAAATTTTTTTTGCTA
>Ga0163109_10001345_pt1 | contig 19503 bp, 19 predicted proteins | sample CRUFie1St13metaG_FD_108704 | JGI IMG/M metagenome (GOLD analysis project Ga0163109, IMG submission 108704) | Marine microbial communities from the Costa Rica Dome - CRUD Field 142mm St13 metaG | ecosystem: Environmental > Aquatic > Marine > Oceanic > Photic zone | place: Costa Rica: the Eastern... | reverse complement strand
CAGTTACAAAGGTGTCTTTACGAGAAGACCATGATCTCATCAATGCTGTTGAAATATTTCTTGGACCTGACCAGCAAGCTACAATCATTGATTGATTATATACTGATTAATATGTTGATTGTACAAATCTTTTATTTTGTTCACTAGAGAATTAGTGTGAGTAGACTTTAATAATCTTCCTTCAATTTTTGATACTGGTATAATTCCAGCAAATGTTCCAGTGACAAAAGCCTCCTCACAGTCTTCTATATCTGCAAAAGTAAAATTAGACTCATTACAAATAATGCCATTTCTATGGCATACAAAAAGCGCTTTACCTCTTGTAATTCCATTTAGACAAAATTGTCCTGTTGATGTCCAAACTGTATCATCTTTTACAAAAAAAAGATTGGTAGAATTACATGTACTAATATTACCATTAGGATCATTCATTATACCTTCATCATAATTAAGTTTATTTGCTTCGATGCTTGCTAAGATACAATTAAGCTTACTAAGTGTATTATAATGTGTACTTAAAATATTGTCAGCAGGTCTAATGGTATTTACCCTTCCAATTGTAATACCATTTTCATAAATCTTAGGATCAGTTTTTTTATGTTCAGGAATAATGACAAAATTTATTGGGCCTAAATTTGCATTAGGATTTTGGTATGGTGTAATTTTATTACCTCGAGAAATAATTAAACGAATGTGAACATCGTCTTCCATTGAATTTTTAGTTAACACTTTTTCAATTTCGAAAATAATATCTTCTTTAGATAATGGGATATTTAGTGAAATGCCTTGAGCACTTTGAAATAGCCTATCTAAATGTTCATTAATGAAAACAAGTGTTGACTTATGAAGTCTAATGCCTTCCCATACTCCATCTCCTAGAAGGAAACCACTATCAAAGACAGAAATTTTAGCTTCATCCCTAGGAAAGAGTTCACCATTAATATTAATAAAAATATTTTTGTTTTTTGAATTCTGTATATAAGAATGACTACTCATTTGTGGGCCCACAGGGACTTGAACCCCGAACCTGCGGATTATGAGTCCGTTGCTCTAACCAATTGAGCTATGGGCCCTGAATTTTTTAGAATTTACATTAGTTTTATTTATTTTTTACATATAATATAGGCCTATGAAAGTGGGAATTATAGGGTTAGGTGTTGTAGGTTCAGCTGTAGCAAATGGATTAAGAAAAATTGGCAATGAAGTAGTATCTCATGACATAAAACTCAATACTAAAATAGAAATTTTATTAGATACGCTTGTTATTTTTGTTTGTGTACCGACACCATCAAATTCAGACGGATCTTGTAATACAGATATTGTCGAAGAAGTTTTAAATGATTTAAATAAACTAAACTATCAAGGTGTTGTTGCAATTAAATCAACGGTTGTTCCTGGTACAACCGAAATGTTTTCACAAGCTTACAAATCTTTAAATCTTTGTTTTGTTCCAGAATTTTTGAGAGAAAGATGTGCAGAAATTGATTTTGTTGAAAATCATGATTTATGTGTTATTGGAGCTAAAGATAAAAGCACATTTGAATTGATTAAAAAAATACATGGTAACTTGCCAAATAATTTTGTGATGTTAACTCGAACTGAAGCAGAACTGGTTAAGTATTTTAATAACGTTTATAATTCCACGCTAATTACGTTTGCAAACTCTTTTTATGAAATATGTCAAAAATTAAGTGCTGATTATACGAATGTTAAAAATGCAGCAGTTTTAAGAGAACATATTAATGATCAATATCTAGATTGTAATAATAATTTTAGAGGTTTTGGCGGTGTCTGCCTTCCAAAAGATACGAAAGCACTTAGCCACTTATCAAAAAATCTAGAAATTGATAATAATTTTTTCCAAACCTTAATGGATATTAATAATAAGTTAAAGATTACAGTTTATGAAGGGATGAGAGATGAGTAAGCAAAGAATATTAGTTACCGGTTCAGAAGGATCACTAATGCAATATGTAATTCCTGTTCTTCAAGAAGAAGGTTATCATGTAATTGGTGTAGATAATTTTGCACGTTATGGAGAAATTGAAAGAGAAAGAAATTATGATTTTATTAGAGGTGATTTAACAGATAAGAACTTCGTAGATGAAATTATGCAAAATATTGACGGTGTAGTCCAAGCTGCAGCTCTAATTTATGGTGTAGGAGGATTTAATAAATATCCAGCTGATATTCTATCAAAAGATATCGTTTTGCATCAAAATATTTTATGGGCAATGTTAAATAATGATGTCAAAAGAATAGCTTACATAAGTTCTTCGATGGTTTACGAAAGAAGTGAACATCATCCATGCTAAGAGGAAGACGCATTTGAAGCAATAATTCCTAGCACAGACTACGGACTATCAAAACTAACTGGTGAAAGATTATGTATAGCTTTTTCAAAACAATTTGGATTAGACTATACAATATGGAGACCATTCAACATTATTACTCCACATGAAGAAGGAGAAGGCGAGCAAGGAATAAGTCATGTTTTTGCAGATTTTGTGAAAAATCTCATTATTGATAAAAAAAATCCTTTACCTATTATTGGAGATGGAGAACAAATTCGTTGCTTTACATGGATTGAAGATGTAGCAAATGTAATTGGTAAATATTCATTTAATAAAGTTTCTAAAAATGAGACTTATAATATTGGAAATCCTGAACCTATTTCAATGAAAGAGTTGGCAAAATTAATATATCAAGGTACTGATGAATTAAAATTTGTTACAACTAAAAACTTTTCTGATGATGTCAAAATAAGGATACCTGATATTTCAAAAGCTGAAAAAGAGCTTAATTTTTCTCCAACAAAAAAAGTTGAAGAATCTGTAAAAATATGCGTTCAATCTGTTTTAGATAAATAGATTTTCTAAATTATTTCTTAAACAAATTTTCACGAATCTTAGTTGCTGAAATTTCTCCAACTTTTTTTGGAGGAACATGTTCAATAATATCATATCCAACACCTCTACCATAATTAACTGATTCGATATCTGGTATAATAATTACTTTCACTCTACCTTTTGAGACAAGATCATGTAATTTTTTCTCAACATTAACTTTTACATCAACTGGATTATATGGATTTTTATCATCTTGACTTACTTCTCTTACGCAAATTAGAACATTTTTACCTTTATTTAACTGCTGATCAATCAACCATCTATGACCATCATGCCAAGGTTGCCATCTTCCGATAAACATTGAGTATTTCATTTAAGCATTCCTTTTCATTTAATTCACCTGTATCTAAACGCATAGTATTTTTATCTGTTGGCACTTCATAATCTTTTGCAAAATAATTTTCTCTACCTCTGATTTCACTGGTAAATAAATAAACCTCTAAAAAGTTAAACTCACTTTTTAATTCATCCCTTAGAAATTTGTAGGGAGCAACAATTGATACAATGCAATGATAATCTTTATTTGCTAAAAATCTAATAATCGAAATTGCAGTAGAAATATTTTTTATTCTTCCCTCTTTCGAATAATCCTTATTTTTATTAATTGATCTTAAATCGTCCCCATCAAGATTAATAATTTTTATGTTTTGATTATTTTCTTTTAAGTTTTTAATAATTCCCTTTGCCAGAGTTGTTTTACCACTAGCGGGTTGACCTGTTAACCAAATAATCATTTAGGATAATATTAGTTTTTTTCTCTGTTTAAATAAATCAAGAATAAAAAAGAAAATCATGCCAAAAACAACGCAATTAAAACCCCCTCTTACAAGGCTTAACCCTGATTGTTTTACGCTTATTTCTGGAGAATCTAATTTATAAACAGATGATGTGTTATCACTCTCTTCGATTCTAGCAATTTCTAACTGATCAGATAAACTAAAAAATAGTTGGTTATTCAGATCAATTGATTTTTGAAGCCTATCTCTTTCAAGTATTAAGGATGGCGAAGATAAAGAAACATTTTTTTCTAAAAATGAAATCATTTTTTTTTCTGAAAGTGCTAAATCAATCTTGACAGAATCTAATCGAGAGCTTATGAATTTACTTTTTTCTAATCCTTTTAAATTTTGAACTTCATTTGAATAGTCTATAATTGAATTATAAATACTTTCGGCAATTTGCTGAGCTAAAAATCCATCACTATCTACTTCAACAACAATAGTGTTCAACATTGTTCTTCTATCTTCAGAAAATGTCATTGATTTTTTTAATCTTTTTTTTGCTTTGTCAATTTTTTTAGCTTCATCTGTAACGTCAGGATTATACATTAAAGCTCTGTTTATACCAGATAAAAGTCCTAAAGGATTAGGACTAAAAATTTTATTATAATTTTTACCCCATTCATTTTTTAAATATTCCTCTTTATTACCTTCGCTTGTTTTAAAGATATAACTTGAATTAACTACATCATGTAATACTTTTTCAGAAGACATATAGTCTTTAACAGAAAATCTTAATTGGTCAGATGCTAATCCAGCAATAGAATTTGGGAATAACGAAAATAATGACTGAGTTTCATCAGATTGATAATTAGTATAAAAAGTAACAGTTGATTCATATGTTGGTGTTTTAATCAAAAAAAATAAGCAATAGACTAATGCTAAATAAAAAGTTCTTTTAGCGTATTTAAAAAAATTATTTTGATAAAAATCAAAAATTGCGGTTAAATCAATTTTTTGGTTTTGAATGATAGGTTTCACTTGCTAAATACCTTAATCGTTATTCAAATTTTCTGCAAGCACTATAAATGCAATAATATTTGTAAGTATACTCGTTGTGTCAACTATTAAGGTTCTTAAATCAAATTCATTTTCTTTTGGGTTAACAGGAATTATGATTTCATCGCCAGGTTTAAGCTTCTGAAATCTTCCAGCATATTTTTTTGCTTCTATTTTACCATTAGCACGAATAATGTAGGAACTATTTTTAAGAGTATTTTTTTTGCGTCCACCTGCAAGATCAACTGCCTGTTTGAATGTCAAAGAATTTTCATATGCTATTAAACCAGGATTGTAAACATTCCCAGACACCTTAACAACATCAACGCTTCTATTTACAATAACTTTTGAATTGGGATTTAACTTAAAATCTAATGATGCATTACGAACGATGTTTGTACTTGCGCTCATTAAATCCTCTCCACTGAATGATGAAAAATTGTTTAATACAATAATAGCATCTGGATTTGCAAGTTCAGAAAGACCTCCAGCTAAATTAATTGCATCTCGAACAGTCATATTTTTGGTTAACTGAAAACTGCCCCTCTTGTTTACTTCTCCATCAACTGCTATTGTGAATAAATTATCGTATTTTGGGTTTTCATATACTAATATCATATCACCTGTTTTTAAAGTAAAGGAGGAAGCATTATCATATGATGCTATAAACTCTTCACTATAAAGATTATTTTTATTCTTACGAAGAATAATTATTTCGTTATCATAAATAGTTTCTCTAAAAATAGGATCTTGAAAGCCTCCAGCAAGATCTAAAATATCTTTTAATGAGCCTGACTTGGAAGGATATAGCCCTGGGTTTTTTACTCTGCCAACAACCGATACGCTATTTTCTGAATTCTTTATTCCTAAAATACTTACAGCATCTCCAGAGTTGAGATATATTTTTGATGCTTGATCTATTTTTACTGTAAAAGATTCTTTGGCAGTATCATTTGATGTTCTCTCTTTTTTTGTCAAAACTTTTTGAACAATTGCATCAGAAGTTGCATTGGGGGTTAACCCTCCGGCAAAACTAATTAAGTCCTCTAAAGATTCGCCATTTATTAGTTCATATCTGCCTGATCTTATAACTTGACCATCAATTCTAACTCTCTTAGCTACATTAGGAATATGAATGACATCACCTTCAAGAATTCTTTGATTGAATAGTTTATTTTTACCGTCCATAAAAAAACTATAAAAATCTACTGTTTCAATTATTTTTCCATCTCTAATTAATTCAACACTTCTTAATGATCCATTATTATTAGCACCACCTGCTTGTACCATAGCAGTAAAAATATCAGAAAAAGGGTGAATTATATTAATTCCAGGGTTTTTTACTGCCCCAGAGAAAAATACATTTATAGATTTTAATCTATTTAATTCAACCATTAATTTTGTTGAATTTTTATCATCATTAATTGTGGAATAAATTGCTGAGAGCTCATCTTTTAGCACGGCCTCAGCCTCAGAAATAGTCTTATTAGATAAAGATATGAATCCTAAATCAGGGAAGTATATTGAACCATCTCTATTAAGAGAATATTTTTTTTGTGAGTTGGTCTCTCCCCATAAAGAAACAATAATTTCATCTCCAGGGCCAAGCTTAAAATTTTCTGGTGTAGGTATGTTATCAAAAAAATTAATTGTTCTATTAAAGTAATCATATCCGAATAAATCATTATCAGATGAATCAATTGAGGGAGATACTTCAACAGAAGCAATTGAAGGACTGACAGTAGGGATTGTTTCTTTATCAATGCTTTTTAGCTCGGTCCTAATTTTATTCAATTGTTCATTGGTTATCCTGTTAATATCAGAAATTGAAGTTTGGGAAAACACTAAATTCACCATTATAATAGTGATGATAAATTTTCTTAACATGAGCAAAATTTAAACTTAAATAATTTCTATACAAATACTTCTTTTTAAGAGAAATATATCTTCTTTTTAAGATACATTTATCAATTAGATTATTAAATTGCAAAGTGACAAAAAAAGAAAGATGAAATGTTTGATATAATTCTAATATTTATTAACGGTGCAAAAAGATATTTCTTTCTCATAAAAAATTATAATGCAAATTTTAAAAATTGAATACAAATGGATCTAAAATATTTCTTGAGCAATATCAGAAAATCTTTTTTTTCGGGTAATGCAAAAACAATAATTGTAACAATATGCACTCTAATACTTTTACCAATAATCATAAATAAAATAGGTATTGAAAATTATGGTATACTTTCACTATCAATGGTATTTGGAGGTTTATTTGGTAGTTTTGAATTAGGTATTTCAAAAACAGTTACTGTTCTTTTTAGTCACAGTAATGATAAAGAAAAAAGTCAAATATTTGGTAATGCTTTTTTTATAATTCTATTTTTGCTATTAATGATTGGTGCACTATTCGTATTAATAAATGCAAACTTCAATATTTTTGGAGATAATAAATTTATTAATAGTGATCTAGGAAATTTTATATTATTGACAAGCTATATTTCTGTTGGTTTAATTTTATTTAACAATGTATTGCTTGCCTCTCTTCAAGGATATTTATTGAATCATTACGTTGATTTAGGTCAGATTATATTTTCTATTTTTTATCATATATTTTTGATCGCTGCTGCATTCAGTACCAATTCAATTTATTTTATTATTTTTATGCCTTTATTAGCCTATTTAATTCAAGCAATATTTTTAAGCTATATTTTATTTTCGAAAACTAAATTAAAATTTGGAAAAATAAATAAGAGCTCGATAAAGTCAATGATATATACTTCTATCGATTACTTTAAAATTGGATTAACTACTATTTTTCTTCAACCAATAAATAAGTATTTGTTGTTTTATTTAACTGGTAGTGCCGGTATGTTAGGATTATTTGATGTCGCTTTAAAGCTAGCAAACATTAGTGCGTCTTTACTTAACGCTTCAAGCCAACCTTTGTTAGCAATTTTCTCTAAAATGAAATCCAATGTTGGAAAAATTGATTCATTATCTACTAAAGTTTCGATTTTTATTTTTGTGCAATATGTAATTGGTTTATTAGTTTTCTTAATTGTAGGAAAATCAATTGTAGGCTTCCTTGTATCGGAAAATAACCAATTATTATATCATATTTCATTTTTATTAATCGCTGCAATAGCGAGCACTGCTATTTTTGAGCCTTTTTTTAAATATTTACTTTCTCTAAGTCCGCCAAAATATGCATTTTACAGCAAATTATCTTTTCCTGTTTCAAATTTGCTTTTTTTTATGACAATTAATCACTCAAATATTCTTCTAAAAATTACCTATGCATATTCAATGGCATTAATTGTAAATAATATTTTTACGTATTTTTTTTATAGAAAGTCTGTATCATGATTGAATTATTTGTAGTATTATTTTTCATTTTGATTTTTACCTATTTAGGGTTTAAGAGTCCAACAAAATTCATAATTCTATACCTTTTATCAACAACAAAATTTTTTGGATTTTTGGATTTAGAAGCCATGTCAGGTGCTTTGATTGGATATAATTTTTTCTTCATTGTAATACATTTTATCGCATTTTTATTGGCTCTTGTTGAGGATAATAAAATTGAACTAAGGACAGATGTCAAAAAAATTCCTGTAATTTTATATTTTTTAATAATTTTTTCTCACGGTATTATATATCCTTCTATTATGGGGTTTTCTAGTTTTTTCCCATCAATCATTGCAGGAAAACATTTTTTTATATTTTTCATTTTATTTTATATGATTAATAAAAAAAGAGATATTGATTTTAATTTGATAAAAAAAACTGTGATTCTTACAAGCATCATTATATCTTTAATTATATTTATGTATGCTACAACCGGAGTATCTACTCCTTTTTATGAACAAAAAACTAGGTTGGATGGATCTCTTCAAGGAATTATTCAGGTATACTTTTTAACCTATCTTAGTTTATCTGTTTTTCTTTTACTTCGTGAGTATATGTATGATACAAAAGTTAAATTACAATCAATATTTCTTATAATATTTTTCCTTTCGATTTTCTCAATTGCAGGTCACAGAGCAATATTTTTTACTACATTTGCATGTTCAATTCTATTTATTTTTATAAAATTATTTAGAAAAATATTAACAAAAATAAATAGGCCAATAATTATTTCTTCTTTAATTGTAGTTTTTCTCATGTTTATTGGGACATTTCTCAGTTTTTATTTACAAGGAATCAATGAAATTGAAGGTGTGGACGCATCGATAGCATCTAGGTTTATCTATGATGCATTAAGAATTGACGTGATTAGCTATAGACCTTTATTTGGCTATGGTTTCATACACCCTTCTTCTTCAATCATGTCTCAATTACCGATCGATTTTTCAAGCGTTTACAAAGAGGCGTTAACAACAGTTGATTCTGGATATGTTGATTTATTGGTGAGATTTGGAGCAATTGGTACAATATTTTACTTATTTCCTTTTGCATATATTTCTTTAAAAAGAATTATCTTAAATAAAAGATATAATTATACACAAATTTTAATGGCTTTTTTTGTTGCGCAATATTTTCTTGTTAATACGACTTGGTCGGTATTTTCATTTAATCATGGATTGACACCTCTTGTTTTAGCTTTATTTTTCACTATTTTTGATGATAATGAAGAGGTAAATTATTCAAATGCTTAACAAACTTACTACTTTGATTAACGGTGATTTAATTAAATCTGGATTAATTAAAAAAGAATTAGGTGTTATTTCGATTATATTCTTATCAATCATTTATAAGACTGCAAGAGTATCTTTATTTATCAGATTAAAGCAAATATTTCCATCTTCAAAATTTTTGTCAAATTTTATTCTTGGTAGAAGATTTATTGACATCGGAAATTGCATAATTGGTAAAAATTTACTTTTACCGCACCCCTGGTGTATCATTATTGCAAATGAAACTGTAATTGGAAACAATGTTACTATTTCTCAGTACGTTACTCTAGGTGGGAATTTCAAAAAGAAAAGAATACTTGAAGATGATAGAATCATGGAATGTGAAAGATATAATCAAAATAAAGAGATGAAACTTCCAATCATTGGAAATAATGTTGTCATAGGCCCTGGATCAGTTATTGGCGGTCCAGTAATTATTGGAGATAATGTTATAGTGGGTGCAAACTCTGTTGTCACAAAAGATGTCCCTGCGAATTCAATTGTTTTTGGACAAAACCAAATAGCAAATAAAAAAATTCTTGTCAGTGAACAAGGTGGAGAATACAAAATAATTAAATGAATATTCTATTTATTCTTCCATCGCTCAACATTTATGGTGGAACACCTAAAAAAACTTTAGAGCTTATTAAAACTTTGAATACTAATACTGTTGTATATACATATGATGATGAATATTCACAGTTTTTAAAGTATTTTGAACAAGCTGGAGCAAAAGTTTTTATCAAACCTCATCAAAGAAATATTTTTAAGCATTACGTTGAATTAAGAAAAATAATCATAAGAGAAAAAATTAATATTGTTCAAACTCAATTTACGTTCGGAGAGATACTTGGATTTCTTTGTAAGATGATTAATTTTAGATTAAAGGTTATTAATACATTTGTTGGTATTATTAAACCTAATATTTTTAAAAAATTTGTATTGAATTTTATTTATTTATTTGTTGATCAAATAGTTTATGTTTCAAATTTCGTAAAAAGTGAAAAAGAGATGCAATTCCCTGTGCTAAAAAACAAACCATCTAAAATCATATACAATGGCACTTCACCAAGAAAGTTTTCATTACAAAATAATTTGCCATCAGATAGATTTAATTTATTAGCTATAGGTGGTTTAATAGATGTTAAAAATTTTGATTTACTGATTGATATGATGAATATTTTAAAAGATGATAATACATTTCATTTAACAATCATTGGAGATGGACCAAATAAAAATAAAATGATTTCAAAAATTAGTGAATATTGCCTTGATGAACATATTTCAATGCTTGGTTATATTGATAATGTAGGTGATTATTTGTCTAGCTGTGATATATATTTACATCCTGCATATGCTGAAGGTTTTGGTATTTCAGTAATAGAGGCAATGTTTTCGAAGAAAACCATTATTGTATCAAATAAAGGTTCTTTACCAGAAATAATAATTAATAATTTTAGTGGGAAAATACTGAGTCATGATAATCCATTTGAATGGGCAAAAAATGTTAAAGAACTATGTATGAAAGAAAGCATTAGAAAAGAATTATCATTAAATGCATTCAATGAAGTGAATAAAAAATTTAATTTAAAAATATTTTCAGATAACTATAAAAGTATGTATGGTGAAATAATATGAAAAACAAAAAAGTAGCGATTATTTCAAATATACCTGCTCCATATCGTGAAAATGTATATAGTATTTTAAGTAAAAACCCAGAAATTAATCTAAAAGTATTTTACTGTAAAAAAATAGAAAGCGATAGAAAATGGGAATTAAATAAACCAAAATATAACCATAGTTTTCTCAAATCATTTACCATTAATTATGGTGAAATGCATTTACACTTTAATGTAAGTATTCTATCAGCTTTAAGAAAATTTAAACCAGATGTGATTATAACTAATGGGTTTGCACTCCCAATGTTAATTGGATTCCTTTATTCTTTTTTTAATAATAAAAGTCACGGTTCATTTATTGACGGAACATTAATAACTGAAAAAAAGCTATCATTCATTCACAAAATAGTAAGGAGATTTATTTATTCAAGAAGTAAAATTTTTATTGGGCCAAGCAACCAGACAATAAAACTTTTTAAATCTTATGGGATAAGTTCACATCAAATTTTTAAAAGCTGTCTAGCTATTGACAATGAAAAATTTATTAGACAAAAAAAATCATTTGATCAAAAAAAATATGATTTACTTTTTTCTGGACAATTTATTGATAGAAAATGCCCTTTTTTCTTTACAGAGGTTGTTAATGAATTAACTAAAATAAAAAAGAATTTAAAAGTTGTAGTACTTGGTTCAGGAATTCTAGAAAAAAAATTTAAAAAGAGCTTAGAAAAGACTGGTGCAGATATTTATTTCAAAGGATTTATGCAACAAAGTGATTTGCCAAACATTTTTTCTAACTCTAAAGTTTTTTTAATGCCGACAAAAGAAGATTGTTGGGGAGTAGTTGCAAACGAATCTTTAGCTGCTGGAACACCAGTCATTACAACTCCATTTGCGGGTGTTGCAGGAGAATTGATAATAAATAATGAAACTGGTTTTGTTGTAGATTTAAATTCGAAAGATTGGGTTGAAAAAACACTTATTCTTTTAGAAGGAAATCAATTATATAATGAAATGTCTAATAAGGGGGTTGCTTTGGTAAAAGAATACAACTATAATAGTGCATCTGATGGAATTTTAAAATCTATACTATCTTTATGATCAAAAATAAAAAAAATATAATGATATACGGAGCTGGAGAAGCTGGAAAACAAATTTTTAATAATATCTTAAAAGATAAGTATTCATTCAAAGGTTTCATTGATGATAATCCTTCAAATAAAAACTTTAATATTAAAAATATTGATGTATTTAGCAGACCTGAAGGATATTCAAAAATAAAAAAGCTTAAAATACACAAGATAATAATTGCTATACCTTCAATATCTGACGATAAACTAAATGATATTTTAGATTACTTTTCAGACTTAAAAGTTAAGATTGAGATTGTGCCAAGGATTTTTTCAAGGGAAGTAAAAATAGATTATAATAATGTTCTACCAATTAATCTTGAATCATTAATCGGGAGACCTCCGGTACATCCTGATAAAAAATTATTATCGAAGGATATTGAAAATAAAAAAATACTCATAACAGGTGCTGGAGGTTCAATTGGCTCAGTAATAAGCCAAATTACGTTAGATAATAGCCCTAAAAAAATAACAATGATTGATAATAGCGAACTTGCCCTTCATAACATATCATCAGAAATAGATAAATTAAATCTTGAAAAAAAAGTTGATGTAGATTTTAAAATTTGTGATATATCAAGACCAGAAGACGTCAATTCACTTTTTAACCAAAATAGATTTGATACAATTTATCATGCAGCAGCATATAAGCATGTTCCAATTTTGGAAAATAATATCATCCAAGCAGTTCGAAATAATATTCTAGGGACATATTATCTTGTGGAAAATGCAAAAAAATATGAATCAAAAAAATTTGTTCTAATTTCTTCAGATAAAGCAGTTAGACCAACAAATATTATGGGTGCTACTAAAAGATTTTGCGAGTTAATACTTCAAAGTAATCAGAACCAAAATACTATTTTTACTATGGTAAGATTTGGCAATGTCTTTGGATCCTCTGGAAGTGTAATTCCAATCTTTAAAAAACAAATTATGAGTGGTGGACCTGTAACAGTCACATCTAAAAAAACAACAAGATATTTCATGACTATTAATGAAGCTAGTGAATTGGTCATTCAAGCTGCTGCGATGGCAAAAGGCGGTGAAGTATTTCTATTAGATATGGGTGAACCAGTGAATATTTATCAATTAGCGAAAAAAATGATTAAATCATATTCTGAACATTCAAGATCTCAAATTTTCAATAATATAGATATAAAATTAATCGGGTTAAGGCCAGGGGAAAAAATGATTGAAGAATTATTGATAGGTAATAATCCAGAAAAAACAAAACATGTAAAAATTCTTAAATCAGATGAACCTCATAAACCAAAAAGTTTGATCCAAAAAAGCTTGGAAAATATTAAGCAGTCTGTAGAACAGAGAGATCAAAAATCGATAGTCAAAACTTTAAAAAACATTGTTGATGGATTTTAAAGAATTTAAAACTGTTTTAGTAGGCCCCTTTCCTCCTCCAACGCATGGTTCATCAATATTAGCCAAACAGCTTTCAGAGGGCCTAAATGCAAGAAAAATTTATAGCAATGTTTCTAGTGGCAGAAATACTGTCTTATCAATTGTTTTCTTGCTAAGCAGTTTATTCAAAATTAAAGAGGAGAAAATAATCGTTTTCACTGCTTCAAAATTTATTGGAAAATTTAGAGATATAATAATTATTGTAATATTATTGATGAAAAAGAAAGATATATATGTGTGTATTCATAATAATCCATTTTTTACAAATGGAATTTTAAGTAAAGTACTTCTTTTATTAAGTAAATATTTTACATCAATATTTTCTTATGAGAGTGATGAGTACTTTCTTCTTAAATCTAAAAGTAGAGATGTTTTTGTTATTCATACTGCTGTTCCTGATGAAAAATTAATTAGCAGGCAAAAAATCAAGCGTAATATTGAAAACCCGATAAGATTTTCTGTTTGTTCTCATATTTTGAAGTCTAAAAATGTTGATAAAGCTATTACACTATTATCTCATTCGAAAATTAATTGGAAGCTTGACATTGTTGGATCATACAATTCAAGATATGGTAAATCATTTATTCAAAAATATAAGAGTGATGATAGAATCACTTTTCATGGCGAGATTTATGGAATAGAAAAAATTAAAATTCTTATTCAAAGTGACATTTTAATACATTTATCTGAAAATGAAGAATTTCCTCTGATACAGATTGAGTGCCTTGGACTTGGTTTACCATTTCTATCTTACAAAAATGTTGGTGGCATAAGTAAAATTCTCAATTACAAAACTAGTGATAAATTATTTTATGATAAAGATTATCTATTAAGCAAAAATTTAATAAAAATTATATCGGAAATTAAAGCAGATATAAATTTAAAAAATGATATGAGAAATACTTTTGAAAAATATTTTTCTATAGATAAAATGTTAAATAAGTACAAAAACATTGGGCTTTAAGGATTAAAATACATTATGAAAAAAATTAAAATTCCATTTTACAAGACTTCTGCCACAGTAGATGAAAGATTAGAAAAATGTCTATCATCGGGATGGATGACATCTGGGCCCGTAGTTCAAGAATTTGAAAATTCTTTAGCAAATTATATTGATGTTGAACACGTGGTTTCTGTTAACTCTTGTACGGCAGGGTTACATCTGTCATTAGCTGCTCAAAATATTAAAGAAGAAGATTTCGTTATTGTACCAACGTTGACATTTGTAGCTACTGCTGAAGTTGTTGAATATTTTGGAGCAAATGTAATTTTATGTGATATTGATCCCAAAACATTATGTATTGATGTAAATGAAATTGAATATCACGCAAAAAAATTAGGTGGTAAGCTAAAATTTGTTATGCCAGTTCATTTTGCTGGTTTTTGTGCTGATATGAAAAATATTGTTGAACTATCTGAGAAATATAATTTTAAAATTATTGAAGATGCAGCACATGCATTAGAAAGTGTTTCTAATATTGGAAAAGTTGGAGATAATAATCACTGTACTGCATTCTCTTTTTATGCAAATAAGAATTTAACCACTGGAGGTGAAGGTGGAGCGGTTAGCACAAATAATGGTAATCTTGCCAAAAAAATAAAAAAATTATCTTTGCATGGAATGACAAAAGATGCATGGAATAGGTTCTCAGAAAATGGTAAATGGTTTTACCAGGTTGATGAATTAGGATATAAATATAACTTAACTGATATAGCTGCATCTATAGGTTTACAACAATTATCAGAATTAGATTTAAATCACTCAAAAAGAAAGAAAATTGCACAATCTTATGATAGTTTTTTTGATAAAATTCCTTCGATTGATAGATATCATTATGATGAAGCCCACAAACATGCCTATCATCTGTATATTATTAATATTAAATCAGATCAATGGTCGATATCTAGAAACGAACTAATTAATGAAATTAATGGTTTTGGCATTGGAACTTCAGTTCATTATATTCCACTACATACTATGCCATATTATAAACAGAAATATGGTTATAAAGATAATGAATTCCCAAATAGTTCAAACTATTTTAGCACATGTATTTCTATTCCAATTTATCCAATGATGGATAATAAAGATATGAATTACATCAAAGAGGTTTTTACAAAACTTTCAGATCAATACCAAAAATAAGATTTATATTTTTTTTCTATTTTTGATTAAGAAGAACAAAAATTTGGGTGTTGAAATAAATACCCTACCAAACATCCTTTTTGGGCTTTTAAGAAACCTTTCGAGCCATTCTAAATGAAGATAAATCCATATTTTTCCTGCTCTTTTTGGATTTTCAGCAAAAAAATCAAATACAGCTCCAATTGAACAAGCAACATTGCATGAAATTTGGTTTATATTTTTAAAAACCCATTTTTCCTGCTTCACTGAAGTCATCCCAACAAATAAAATATTTGGTTGAAATTTATTAATTTTTTCAATGATGATTTCATTATCATTAGCAGAAAGAACATCTTTATAAGGTGGACTATATGTTTTAATCTTAATATTTGGAAATTTTAAATTAATTTTTTTTTCAATTTTTGATAACGTTTTTTCACTGGCCCCCATATAAAAAACCTTTAAGGACATTTCATTTGCTTGATTTAAATAAAAGCTATGGGTATCCCATCCTGCAAATTTTTTTACATTCAAGTTCTTAAAGAGTTTTAAAGCTAAAGTTACTCCAACTCCATCTGGTGTCAAGAAATCTGATTGCTCTAAAGCAGTTCTAAATGTTTTATCTTTTAGTGCACAAGAAAAAGAGTGTGCATTCATTGTATTGACAACAATTTTTTTACTAAAATCTATTACAGGCAAAGACTCAGTTATTTTATAGTTAAAAAATTTTATATTCATTTGATTTTAAATGATAGATTTATAATATATCATTCGTATGAGAAAAAAAATAGGAATAATTGGTTTCGGATTTGTTGGTTCTGCAGTTAGGTTTGGTTTTTCTCCAAATACTGGTTATGATGCTGAAGTTAAAGTCTATGATAAAGATAAAAATAAATCTACTGATTCACTTGATGATGTTGTAAACACCTCTGACTTTATTTTTGTTTCAGTCCCAACCCCCTCCAATGAAGATGGAACAATCAATTTAGATATAGTTGATGATGTTTTAAATGATATTAATAATATTCAGAAAAGAGATAATATCATTCTATTAAGGTCAACAATGGTTCCTGGATCTTCTCAAAATTTTCAGAAAAAATATCCAAAATTGAATTTGGTTTTCAACCCTGAATTTTTAACTGAAAGAAGTGCTAACTTTGATTTCATAAATCAATCTAGATTTATTTTAGGCGGTAAAGAAGAGCACACTTTAAAAGTTGCTGACCTCTACAGGTGGAGATTTGGAAAATCAATACCTGTAATTGAAACTAATTTCGAAACTGCAGAATTAATAAAATATATGAATAATTGTTTTTTTGCTACTAAGGTTTCTTTTATGAATGAAATGAAACTTGTTGCTAATCAATGTGGCGCTGATTGGGAATTAGCCGTTGAAGGCTTTGTAAGAGATGGAAGAGTTGGCCATTCTCATATTAATGTGCCAGGACATGACGGTAAAAGTGGCTTCGGTGGTAGTTGCTTTCCGAAAGATATTCAAGCAATGATAGCATTTGGAAAATCAGTTGGCGTTGATATGAATACTTTAATTGGTGCATGGAGCACTAATCTTTTTGTTCGTCCTGATAAAGACTGGGAAAAATTAATAGGTAGAGCAATAACTAATAGTGATAAAGATAATTAAATTGATAACCATCTGTCGTTTTCTAAAGACCAGTTAACAACATCTTCAAGCCTATCATATGCAGATTCTGGTTCCCAGCCCATTTTTTTCATTTTTTCTCCATCAAGCGCATAACGTAAATCATGTCCAGGTCTTTGTGAATGAAAGTCTACCATTTCATAATTAAGATTTTTGTTTTGGACTTTAGCTATAAATTGAGCTAATGATAAATTATCAATCTCATCTTTTCCAACAATATTAAATTTTTGACACTTCATTCCTGTCGAATCAGGTTTTAGTGATTTGAGATTAAAGTTAAAAAGAAAAAGTAATGCATTAGCTACATCTTCCGCATGAATATAATGTCTGGACCCTGCAACAGTTTTCTCCGGATTAGAATGAACAGTAACTTTATCTCCATCCCTAACTTTTTTAATTACCATAGGAATAAATTTTTCAGGATTTTGTCTTTCTCCAAAAACATTCATAGTATGTGTTATAATTGCTGGTAGGCCATATGTATTTTCATATGCTACAACTAATTCTTCAGCACCAGCTTTCGAAGCCGAATAGGGGTTAGTAGAATTATATCTATCATTCTCTTTGTAATTTACGCCTATTGGTGCAGGTCCAAAGACTTCATCAGTACTAAAATAAGCAAATCTTTCAAGATTGTTTAATTTTCGGGCATAATCTAAGATGTGTGCAGTTCCAACAACATTATCCATAACAAATTCTAAAGGATAAGTAATTGATCTATCTACATGTGAACCTGCAGCTAAATGACTAATCAAATCAACATGGCCGATTGTAGCAATAATTTCAGGATTTAATTCAGCTTTCAAATCATGATGAATTACTTTGACTCTTTTTTGTTCATCTAAGGGATATGCAGATACTACTTCTTGTAGCCTATTTAAGTTTCCACTAAAGTCCAATCTGTCTAAAGTAATAATTTCCCAATCAGTTGTAGAAAGGATTTTATCAATTAAATGATGGGCTATAAATCCTGCACCGCCTGTTATTAATATTCTTTTACTCATTCTTATTTAATACCGTTTGCTTTCTTATATTCTTTTATCCAACTTGTAATTTCAACCAAAGGTTCCCAATCCAGTAATTCTTTAGCTCTTGAAATATCTGCTAAGTTAGCAAATGGTTCATTAACGGGGTCCATATATTTTCTTTCTCCACCAATCATATCAGCTAAAGAATTTATAGATACATTTTTACCAGAACCAATGTTTATAATTTCGCCATATCTTACTTTTGATGATTTGCTAGCCAAAATATTAGCTCTTACGACATCTCCAACATATGTGAAATCCCTTCTTTGCATTCCATTACCATTAATAGTTAATGGTTGATTATCTAATATTTGTTTTATAAAAATACCAACAACTGTCGCATAAGCTCCACCAAGATTTTGTCTTTCCCCATAAACATTAAAATACCTTAAAGATACAGTTTCTATCCCATAAACTTCTGAGAACATTTTACAACACAATTCACCATAATATTTTTGATTAGCATACGGGGAAATTGGGTTAACAAGATCACTTTCTTTTGAGGGCAAATTTTCAGTAGGCCCATAAGCAGATGACGATGCACTATAAATAATTCTTCTAACTTTTACATCTGCAGCAGCTTTAAGAATATTCATTAATCCTAAAGTATTATTAACTTCATATTTAAGAGGGTCAACGATTGAAGGCTGTACTCTTGCTAAAGCAGCACAATGAAAAATTGTATCCACATTTTCAAAAATTTTTTTTAGTGCATCAGTATTCTCAATAAGTGATATATCTAAGTTATGATAAACAGCTTTTTCATTACAATTTTCTTCTTTACCAGAGCTAAAATTATCAATAACATGAACTTCATTATCTTCTAAAATTAATTGATCTACAAGGTTCGAACCAATAAAGCCTGCACCACCTGTAACTAACATCTTCATACAGTTTTTTGAATTGAATCTATAATTAATTCAATATCTTTCTCGCTTAAATATGGATGCATTGGCAGGCTTACAATTGAGTCAGAAAGAGATTCTGAAACAGGTAAATCTCTCTTGCTATATCCTAAATAGCTAAAAGCTTTCATTAAATGGATAGGATTCTTATAGTAAATCACAGATGGAATATTATTTGAGTTTAGTCTTTTAATTAATTCATTTCTTTTCTGATTTGAACCTAGCACTATTGAAAAAAGTGCATGCGCAGACTG
>Ga0163109_10001344_pt1 | contig 19508 bp, 22 predicted proteins | sample CRUFie1St13metaG_FD_108704 | JGI IMG/M metagenome (GOLD analysis project Ga0163109, IMG submission 108704) | Marine microbial communities from the Costa Rica Dome - CRUD Field 142mm St13 metaG | ecosystem: Environmental > Aquatic > Marine > Oceanic > Photic zone | place: Costa Rica: the Eastern... | reverse complement strand
ACCTCTAGCATAGAATAATCTTTTAGTCTACAGATAATATCAGCCACCGGCTTCAAACACTTTCCACTTTATCATATTACTTATTGTTTGATGTCGCCAACGTAATGTGTCAACAATTTCGTTAAGAGTATCTATAAGAGTTTTTAGATACTGTATCTTTAGTTCTGACTCTTGTATCTCTTTGTCTGAATCATAATAGTAATCCATATCACCTTTCATTACTTTCAAACCATTGAGAGGATCAAAATCCCAATCCAGTTCTTTTACTTCCTCTTCCGACATCTTACCATTGTACCAAAGCCACTTCTTTTTTAGTAGTGTCTTTTGATCCATCTCTACTCTCTTCAAACGTAACTTTGTCTGAGAAAGAAGACCAAGATATTTAGAATGTAAAGCTGGGGTGTTGCGAGATGCTTCGTCTAAACCATTTCGTGGTAGCTCACAGTCTACCGACCACTGTTCTAATAGTGTTTCTAAATCCATAATATACTCCATTCATTACTTCAACTCAAAATAAGAAAATCTAAATGTTGCTGGAAATGTTATCTGAGTTGTATCTCCAGTTGTTGCTTCTAGTACCATATTACCTAATGCTGTTGGTATACAATCTATATATTTGATTTGTCTAGTAGGATTATTTGCACTACTCAAGATCATAAGTGTAACATCACATACAGTTGGTGGAACATTATCTGTTCGAGCAAGAGGTGTTTTAGTTGGTGTTTGTATCAATCTTTGCATCCAATTGTACATTTCAGTATATGCATTTAAATTTTCATCTACTATTATTATAGTCTCTAAATCAGTAAATGTCAATTTATCTGCTGCAAAAGGTACGTTGGCAACTCTTTGATAAGGTAGTTCTGCAGCTCTTGCATCCATTGCTGGATGAGCTACACTTTGACAAAAGAACTCAAGGTTAGGAAAGTTCTTTCTATCTATAAGAAGTTTAAACGATGTTGGTTGAAGAAGATTAATATTATTCAAACCAGATGTTGCATTTCCCAAAGTATCATCTACTGCAACTGTAACACTAGGATTTAATTGAACCATTTTATTTCCAAAAAAATTATAACTACTTGTATTTATACGTTTCTTTTCTTAATATTTTTTAATTTAGTTGTTGACCTCACTTCTACTTTATAGTATAAAGAGTATATCAAATGAAGGAGAAATCAAATGTTTAATTCAATCTGGTGTGAAGAAGTAAAAGTTCCTGCAGAGTTCAAAGAAGGTACTCGTCTAGTATACACATACATCAATGGTAAAAATGAAAAAGGTTATACATTTGCTGAAGTTTCTTCTTTCTTAGCAACTGGTTCTAAAGAAGATGTACAAAGAGCAGTTGATTCACTTCTTACTCAAGCTGATGATACTCATCATGTATTTATTGAAGGTTTTGATCTTACAGATAATGGTTCTTACGAAGTAGTATTAGGATCATAAAAAAAGGGCGGCTGAGAAAGCCGCCCAGTTATCGAGCATAGTAGTTTACCTACCTTATGATGCGTTAAGAATATTATCTACTCTGAATATTCTGTAGTACTGATTAGACTTAGCTGCTGCTAGTCCATCAGATGGTGATGAACCTACGAATGGGTTAGATGCCATACCATAACGAGTTTTAAACCCGATACGTGGCTGGAAGTCATTCTCACCAACCGCACGTACCATAGTTAGCGGTACGTATGGGCAATAGAACAGACCTGCGTCATATGGGTTAGTACCCTTATAACCTACAGTGATATAATCTGCTGTTGCATATGGATCGATGTATACTTTGATACGACCATTCATAACACCTGCAAAAGTATTACCTGTGTCATCGATGTTCAAGTTAGTTGACAATGCTGGAGCATAGTCTAACATTCCTGAAGCAGCTAGTGCAGTTGCAACGTCTGATGAGCAGATGATAAAGTTACCTTTACCCCTACGTGTCTCTTTTGCAATTCTGTTTGCTTCTCGATCTAGTTGAATACCTAGACCTTTGAACTTCTCAGCTGACCAACGACCATCTGCATCTGACTGTAAGTCAAAGATACCTTTGGTTGTGATGTTGGTTGTCAAAGCACCAGTTTTAGCTTGTGAGTTGATTGTGCGGATTACTTCACGGTTGATCTCAGCCAAGATTTCTGTTGACAGAATGTTTGCCAATTCTGTCTCTGCGTCCAATCCATGGATCGCTTTCAAATCTTGTGCGAGTTCTAGTGTGTACTCTGCTTTCAACGCACGTGACTTTGCAGTCACAGTTGCTTTTTCAATGGTGAATCCCATTTCAGCAAATGACTCTCCAGTGTTACCTAGAGCTTCAGCTTCTGCTGTTGTGTATGGATCACCTACTACTGGTCCAGTTCTGTCGTTATCGATAGAGCTGTCTCCACCTGCGTCTGTTAGACCTGATAGACCTGATGGGCTACCATTTGCTGTTGCAGATGAATCACCAGAAAAGTTAACTGCTGCTTCATCAAACAATGCTTCGTCACCAATTACAACACCTGATTTGGTTGTTTTGTATCGTGACTTCATTGCGAAGATCAAGCCAGTTGGGCCAGTCATTGGTTGTACACCAGCTACGTCATATGCCATCATGTTTGGCATTGCACGTCTTACTAGTGAGATTAAAATTGGGTTCCAGTTATCAGCGTTACCGCCACCTGAAACTGTTCCGTCTGCAGCTGCGTTAGCTGCAACTTCTTGTAGACCTTGCTCACGAAGAGCTTTTTCGGTGTTCTCCAATACAACTGCAGTTACAGAACGCTTATGGCTGTCTGCAACTTTACCAGCTGATTCTTCGTTTAGAACTGGAGACCACTTTTCTACTAAGCGATCATATGATTCCATCATTGTTGGATCTCCTATTATTTTGTTGTTTGTCTAATGGCTTGTACATATTGAGCCATTGTGTCTGAAAGTTCTGAAGTATCAACTTCACCTTCGTCTGCTTCTTCTACAATTGACTCTTTTGTCTTCTTAGAGAAGTATGATTCTTTTAATGTTGCAACTTTATTTGTAAAAGCTTCATCATCTTCAAAATCAATTGACTCTGCTAAAGACTTGAGTTTTTCAACTTGTGTTTCTGCTAGATCTTTTGAAGCTTCACGAATGATGGCTTCTCTTTTAAAAGATTCTAACTCTTCACTAAGTTTCATTGCTTTAGATACTGCATCGTTGTACTGTTCTTCTAGTTCTTCGTTTGCAGTAGCTAATTCGTCAACTAGGTCAATTTTGGACTCAGGAACTTCAATATAAGACTCTGAGAATAGGTCTTTCAACTTACCCATAAAGCCTTCTGCAATCTCTGCTCGTAAGCCAGATTCAATTGCTATTTTGTTATCCTCTACCCAAGTTTCAACCACATAGTTGAGGTAGCTGTCTACTTTCTCTACAAGATCTTCTTTAGTTGTTTTTACTTCTTCGTCCAGTTGTTCTCTGTACTCAGTTTCTAAACGATCGATCTCTTCTGCGAGTTTAGACTTGACTGCCGCTTCAAATATAACAGCTGTTTTGGCTTTGAACTCATCGCTGAGTGTAGCCTCAGATTCGACCAGAGCATTTAAGTCTTCACTAAAATCTCCATCTATATCAACAGACTCTGCTTTCATAGGAGCACCCATAGGAGCAGCTTTCATACTGCCTGTGTGATGCTTATCTGGATCGCCAGGTGTTACCTTGTCGGCTGGTTGTGCGTTGGACTTGTCACCTTTTCGCTTCGGAGCAGATTTGCCTGCGGCTTCTGCTTTATCGTTAGCTGCTAGTGACTGAGCCTCAGCGTTTTTAGGATCGTGAGCTTCTTCGACGTTTTCCTCTTCGAGCTCTAAATCCTGGTCTTCGATTTGATCAGTCATATTAGACTCCTTACAATTTAGATTTTATCATTGAGAGGAAATTCTTAAACTCACGTGTTTGCGTTTCATATAGATCCGCACGTGGAGCTTTTTTAATTTCAGTCTCCATTTTTTCAATTACTTGAGGTTGGATTACTCCATTGTTCCAAACCCATTCTACACCTTCCAATATTCCATTTACAAAAGCTGTTGGTGCAGATGGATCTTGTACGATATCAACCGTATTAAGAATGAAGTCGTCCTTTACGTACATAGTACCATTTCTTTCCTCAAGGCTACCCATACCACGAGTTGAAACACCCAGTTGAACACCGCCCTCAAGAAGACCTTCAACAATCTTACCCATAGGAGTATTCAAAATGCGTGCTTTACCCACAACATCATTACCGTCCCAATCAAGGGACTCAATGAGGTGGGATACTTTGTCTAAGTTTACAGTTGGTCCATCTGGATGGTTTAATTCTCCAACTGCACGCTTAGTGCTAACTTGTTCAGTAACATATTTATCAACAGCACTTTCCATAACAGGTTTAGGATAAACTCTGCCATTCCGGTTCTTTGATTCTGATTGCATAAACACACCTTCAATGAAGAAATGTTTAGAGCCATCATCTTTTGCTTCGGTAAGTACTTGTAAATTATTATCATTATACTCAGCCATAAGCTTCATGTTACTATCCTTTATATTGTTTAACAAATTGTGTAGCCATCTTCTCAGCTTCTTTCTGAGACTTATAGCTATCCAATCTATCACCATCTATGTAGACAACATACCCTGAGACCTCTTTATTTACTCTCACCGGTATGCGTCCTATCTTTTTATCCAAGACTGTTTTGCCTGAAGGACGTCTTTGTAATCTTTCTCTCAATTGAATAAACGTCTTCATTTCAACAATCTTTCTTAATTGTATTTATTTATAACTTTTAAATTTTCGAGAACTATTCTTCGTCTTCTGAGTAATCTTCTTCCTCTTCAGAATCATCATATTCTTCTTCATCCTCATACTCTTCGTCTTCATCATATTCTGCCTCTACTGCAGCCGCTTCTAATTCTTCATCAGAATATTCATCTGATTCATCAGCTACGTCAACATCAACTGCCGTATCTTCAGGATCTTCAAAGTTTTCTCCTTCTGGATTGTCTAAGTTAAAGATTCTATTTGCCATAGCAATCTTTTCTTGTTCCAAGGTGTCACTCATCTTTGCTTGCATGATTGCATCAAAATATGTTTGACTTTTTGCAAAGTCTTGATCTACTACATTGTTGATCATATCGTCAATATCAGCCATAATTAACTCCTTCCAATTGACATTCTATATTCGTTACTATATGGTGTGAAAAGATATTTATTGTTTCCATTTGATATACTTCTTAAATCTGTATAGTCATTATCAAGTCCAGTTGTATATATCTTGTTAATACCAGTTTGATTTAGAACTTTACTCCTCAATTGGTCTGGTGTAAGATCTGGTCTCATTTGTAATATTTGTGCGACATGTCCAGCAACTTGAGGAGCAGCCATACTTGTTCCACTAATATTAACTTGTTTAAAATTAGCATCTAAGTGATAATCTACTGCTGACATACTATTTGTAGTACTACATGAACTTATTATATTTGTTCCAGGAGCATATAGATGTACACCTGGACCACATTCAGATGTTTCATTTTTTTGTTCTGTTGTTGCGTTTACTACATCTGAATCTATATTTCCGACAATTAATGCTTGGTCATCATAAGGACTTGATCCTCTGTTATAGTAGTAAGTTGTTCCTGTTGTGTTTGTAAATCTATTACCATAATCTAATCCAGAAGGTACATCTATCTTTTGAGAAAAGTTACCAGCTGCAACTACACAATGAACTCCTTCATCTATTAGTTCTTGCATATCAACATCTATACTACTTACTCTGATACCAAATCTATAACCAAAGATATCATGAACATGTCTTCCAACCATTCCTTTACTAGTATCTCTGTATATTCCTGTGCTATCAGGACTAGCCCAGCCTATTCCTCTATAGTTACCTGCTAAAACATTAAAAAAATATGTTCCATATCCCCAACTCATATTTACTACAGTTGGTCTTTTATATCCTGTTGAAGTAGTTGGTTTTTGTCTATGCCATAATTTTATAGCATCAAAAGCATATGTGTCAGGTATTCCACCCACATCTCCATCACCTTCAAGTCCAGAAACTTTCATGGCGTATATTTTTGCATTTTTTGCCCAACCAAAAGTTTTACCAGCTACTATTCCAGCAACATGAGTTCCATGACCATCTAAATCTCTATAATGAAATGAATGTTGGGTATCTCCAGACACTCCACTTTCTGAATACCAATCTATTTGTTGAAGTCTAGTGTTACCTGATTCATCTTGCCACTCAGGATGGTTGACTTCAATTCCACTATCTTGTATAACAACATCAACACCAGTACCATCTAAATTGTAAGTGTAATCTCCAGATACTTCAGTAGAAGTTCCATAAGGATTTACTTTATCAATACATCTTCTCAAACCCCAGTTTACAGCAGCAATATCACTTAATGTAGTTTTTTTGAAAACTCCAACTTGTCTACCTCTTCGTCCTATTGATATATCGTCTCTATTACTTGGAGGCTCTTCTACATCTAAAACTCTAGAATCATCTTTAAGCGCTGCAACTTCTTCTTCCGATAATGCATAATGAGTATTTCTATATGATCCTATTCTACTATCGGCAACATCCACACTTCTATTAGGAATAGTAGAACTGCCTGTAGATTGAGTCATTTCAGCAGCAAAGTTTGCAGCATCAACACCTTTGTTAAGACTTACTATGTATTCTTTTTCAGCCATTAATGTAGATCCACCCATGAACCATTTGCATAGCCTTGAAACTTATTTGAAGTTGTATTGTATATCATATCACCATTTTCAGCCAATGATATAGCACTTCTTTCTGAGTCAGACATTTTTGCTACTTGAAAAGGTGAAGAAGGTACTTTAACTCTATCCACAGCAGATAGAACAAATTCATTACCACTATTAAATGTAGTAGAGCCAGTACTAGTAAAATTAATTGAGTCAGCATAAATTATTCCATTCACAGTCAAATCACCAGCAGTAGTAATACCTGTAGAACTACCACTAGACATAAATGCATTTACATCACTATCTGTATATCCAGTACCACCATGCTCATTTATTAACTTAATAGTATCAGGAACACTAAGACCACCACCACCTAAAGATAGAGCCTTTTGTATCTCACGAACATGATTACGATGTTGATTAGAAAATTGTTCTATAACAGGAGCAGTAATAGCTTCAGTATCTACTTTAGGAGCAGGTGTTCCTGGAGGCCCTTGCAAACCTTGAGGACCTTGTGGACCCACTTCTCCTCTAGGACCTTGATCTCCTTTGTCTCCTTTTTCACCAGGTTGACCTTGTGGACCTTGTAACCCAGTATCTCCCTTTTGCCCTTGTTCCCCTGGAACTCCTTGTTGACCTGGTATTCCTGATTCACCTTTATCCCCTTTGTCACCTTTGATTCCTCTAGGACCCTGAACACCTTGTGGACCTCTATCACCTATAACACCACGTGGACCTCTTTCTCCTTGAGCTCCTTGCTGTCCTTCTGGTCCTGTATCACCTTTAGGTCCCACTTCTCCTTGAGCACCTGTTGGACCAGTAACCACTGTTACATCACCAGGTTCTCCTTTATCACCCTTTTCTCCTTGAGGTCCTTGAGGTCCAACATTACCAGCAGGACCAATAGGTCCTGGAGGTCCTTGCTCACCAATCATACCTGTTGGCCCAGCTGGACCTTGTTTACCAATGTTTCCTTGAGGACCTTGTGGACCAATCTCTCCTTTAAATCCTTGTGGACCTGGGATTGGTTCAAATAAATTTTCTCTAATATCTTCAAGCTCACTGAAAACTTTTTTAAGATTTGCAGCTATTAGAGCTTCATTTATCTTTGGCATGACAAACCTATTTCTTTAGATTTTCAGTAAGAGACTTTATTATATCTATATCTGTATCATCTAACTCTTCGTTAAGATTAAGAGATTCGTTCTGACCGACTGGCTTGAGTTGAACTACAGGAGCTTGATTTTGAACACTTTGTGTATCTTGGAATTGATTTTCATCTCCTTGATCAGCACCTTCATCATCTTCTGTTTCTTGAATTTCTTGTTTCATTTTTTCAATGTCTTCATCATCCATTCGTAATACGTTTTTCATTATCCATTGTTTTGAAAAGTATTCATTTGCATAATTGTTAACTTGATCTAACAAGGTTATACGATTTTGCATTAACTCTGCATCTCTTAGTTCAGTGAAATGATTGTCACGAACATAGTCAATGTGTATGTCTTCTTTCCATTCTCCCCAATCTTCTTCAGTAATTATTCCTTTAAGAATTAATTGTTTTTTAAGAATGTTAAGAAATAGATGATTAAATCTTGATCTTAATCTATCAATAAATTTTTGAAACTTTAGTTCGTCTCTGTTTATTTCAGTTGATCTACCTAATGAGAATTGTGACTCTTGTTCTAATCTGTTTATAGGTACATTGAGTGAACGGTATAGACGTTTCTGGAAGTATATGATATCGTCGATCTGTCCCAGGTTTTCACCTCCTGGTAAGGTAGAGATCTCAGTTCCTCGACCACCTTCTCGTCGTGGTAACCAAAAATCTTCCAACATCGACATATGTTTGCGATCATCTCTTATTGCTCCTGTGTTTGCATCATATACTAGTTTGTTTCTATACTTTGCCATAATGTTTTTCATATATTCTTCTGACTTACCTTTTGGTAAGTTACCTACATCAATGTAGAATATACGTCTTTCCGGAGCACGAGCTAAACGATAGATGACTAATGAGTCTTCCATCATTCTCAATTGGTTAATTGGCTTTAGTGCTTTATGTAAATGTGATACTACTCTTCGTCTTGCTTCATCTAGTAAACCTGATGTAACATAACTTACTGAGTCTGGAGTCAATCTAATTCCTTGATTTGCTCCTGATGTAACATAACTAGTGCTATTGGCTTTTTCTTGATAGATATAAAATTCATCTACTTTCTCAATAAGAGTAGCGCCAGTATCTTCATCTTTTTTCTTTTTTACTTGTTTTACTTTTCTAATCTTAGTAGCATCAATAGGTCGTATTTCTTGAATACCTAACTTAGGTTTACCTTCATCAACAACTAAATGGTGATACATTCTTCCATCAATATACCACCTTTTGTATAAATCATGACCCATCTCATTAAAGTTTAACATACTTAATACAGAATCAAATTCCTCTGTAATAGCTTTTTTAATATTATCACTTACTTGTACATTATCTAAATTCACTGAAACTGCTTGTTCAGTTTCAGATGTAGTAATAGATTCGTTAACTATATCTTCGATAGCTGCATCTACTTCTGGATGATGAGAGACAGCTCTATATTGTTGTATTAAAGATCTTTCATCTTTAGTTTTATTACCTTCAATATCAACAAACGTGCCATAATGAGCACCTGCAGCTGTGACATAACCTGCACCATCCTCATCTGTTGGAGGTACTATTGATGTAAGTTTTTCTTTTGACTTGTCACGAGCTCGTTTTATTTCAAACCCAAATAATTTAATACTGTCATCAGCCATTGTAATTCCTAATAGATAGAGTGCGAGGGGCCATTGCTGGCCCCCCTATTTATCGTTAACTAGTAGTGTTAGATTCCCAGTACTGGACTTGGAACTCAACTGTGAATCTTTCAATTTCACTTTCAGTAGCATATGCTAAATCAATTGGTGAAATTGCAGTTGGAAAACAACTACGGAACGTATAAGTTTTCAATACAGCTCCATCACGATCAAGTTGATCTACTACAAGATCAGCTTCGTAATCAATAGGATTGGTTAGACCGGTATTGTCGCTATGAGCATTCATACCATTCATCCAACGTTCCATTGCATTACGTATGTTGAAATCTGTATCGTTAATTATAGTTGGAGTCCATACATCAAATGTACGATCTCCAGCCATTTTTAGTTGCCGGCCTCTGAAAGGAACGACAATTGGTGTTATATTACCACCTGGCAGCTGAGCTGCCTCGCAGAGAAACGATGTTAGTTCTGCATCGCCACCTGCATAAGCCGGAAAGTTGATGGTCGCTTGAAATAAATTAGGTCTAGCGCCACCGCCTCGAAGCTTGGATTTGAAGTCATCAACTCCTAAAATAGCCATTTGTTATATCTCCTTTGACGCTATTATACAGCACCGACAACTTCTTCGAAGTCTACACCAGTTCTAACTGCAACAAAGTTAAGTGTCACGAAGTTAATTGAACGAGCAGGCTTGATGAAGATGTTAGCAATAAATTCATTTCTGTCTATAACAGCTCCTGTGTTGTTTGTTTCATCACATACAACTCTGAAGTCTGTAATACCACGACGACCTTGTACCTCTCTCAAGAATGGCTCTACAACATTAACAAATTCTGCTCTGGTGAATTCATCATTGAATTCAAACATAACATTCTTTGCTGCTCTGGCTATAGCTCTTTCTATAACTAAGAATAATCGACGTACATTTATTCGATCAAATGCACTTGGTCGACCTAAGAATGTTTTGTCACCAAATAGAAGTACACCTTGTCCAGGTATGTTAACGATTGGGTTAATACCTGCTTTGTAAAGTGTATCTCTTTCAGCTTTTGTTGGAGTGTATGCTAATGAAGCAACACCAAAGTATTGACCTCGTCTTTGTCCTGCAGGTGAGAACCATGCAGCTGCTGAGAGATCTGTAGAAGCCATTACACCAGCTGTTGTTGAAGCAGCCGGAATAAAGATAAAAGCATCATTATATTTATCATATACTTTTAAATAGTTGTTGTCAACGACTAGATAAGAAGTTGCAGTAAATCCACCTACTGTAGTCACAGAAGAAGTAACTGGAGTAGCATTATTTACTACAGCAGCTCTATCAGGTGATGTTACTACTACACAATCTTTTCGTTGGTTCTTTGCAAGACCAGATACATGATTAACAACTGTTCTTTGATCAGTTGCATTTGCCATTCCTGGGCAGATCATGAAATCTACTTCTACTATGTCAGGATCAGTAAACAATGTAAAACCTGAATTGTATTCACCTGTTGTTAAAGTTCCTGAATCTACACCACCAGTTAATGATAATGTTTCTACATTTGTTGCAGAAGCATTGAATGTTACTCCAGCAGCTGCAGAACCAGCATTAGTAAAAATAGATGCTTCTGAAATACCATTTGAATCTGCATCCTCTTCAAAGGATCCAAACCAAACATACTCAGAACTATTGTTGATTACGTTAGGTAGAAAGTTATCTGTTCCATCATCTTTTTTAGCATCTGATGCAACTGAAACATATGCAAACCTTTCAAGTATTGTACCAGGTGTACCTGATATCAATCCATCTTGGTCTACAACAACTACGTGGACCTCATCATTAGATCCACTTCTATCTGAAACATAAGATGATGTACCAGGGGCTCCATCAAATTCATCTTTGTATGTCCATGAGCTAAATGTAGCGTTAGGAGAAATCATGGAAACTTGTAAACTGTTTCCTAATGCTCCAGGCCACTTAGCAATCCATCTACCAACTTGGTTGTCAGCAGAATCCATGCCAAAGCTCAAGGAATCAAAATGATCTTTGTTTCGAATTTGTATTGCTTCTTTCAATGAAGAAGAATTTGAATTAGCATTCAAAGCAGCTGCTGTTGCTTCTCGAACAACAAACATACTACCTGAATAGGTTAAAAACTGTGATGCAGAAATAAAATCTACAGCAACAGTGCTGTTGGGGTTACCAAACGTCTCGGCTAAAGTGGCCTCTGTGTCTACCAGAGTTCTTTCTCGGACCGGACCCCAGCGAAAGTTCCCTACGAAAGCTCCAGTAGTTGACTGTACATTTGGCACTACGCCAGATAAGTCAATTTCTTTGACTGTAATCGCAGGAGATGCAGAGGGACTTGAAACCATATCTCTTTTCCTTTGAGTTTAAATGATAAGATAGCATAATAAGGATTTTCAATTGCTATTATTTATAAGATCTTTTATTTAGTAATATTCTTGTTTCCACTCTAGCATCCAGTCATCTGGATCCTTTTCTGGTTCAGGTATATCATCTAACCCATCATCCACAAATCCAAATGGTACAATATCATCTTCAATTTGTTTCATTCTTTGTTTAAACATTAACTCTTTCATGTTTATATCAGACATTTCCATAAATCTATCACCAAGTGTAAAGTATCCAAATAATACTAAGTTCATCATTAGATCATCATGATTACCATCAGAAGCTTCATATGATTGACCCTTAGCTACAAAAGTAGACATTTCTATAATAGTTTCTTGATCATATATTTTTAACTTTCTATTCTCTACAATATCTTTTATGGTAGAACAACCTAGTCTTTTTACTTTACGATTCATAGTTACTCCAAGTCCATTTGCTTTGAGAGCAGACTCTAAGTGTAAGTTTTCATATTCTAGTTCATAATATAATCCATTACATACAATAGTCCCTTGGTCATTATTCTCAATAACGACATATGCATTATTATAGTTGGAAGCATATTTGTAAATAAGATTTGGAAATAGTATTGGAGAGATTCTATTATTACGATATACACAAACTTGTTCAAAGGGTGTTGTTGTAATATCAATTATATTAAAAGTAGAGTAATCTCCTCCCACACCCTTTGCAACATCTACTACACAAACATACTGATGTTCTTTTTCAGTTTCTTTGTATATCAAACATGATCCACCTTCATAAATATGAATTGGATTTTGAGCTCTTAGTTCCATCAAAGACGAACCATCAATTAATGTAGCACCTGTTCCAAAAAAAGTGTTGCCAAATTCTTGATCAAATTGTAGCTTAGATGTATTAGATATTGTTTGCTCTTTCCAAGCTTCATCTCTACCTGGAACATCCCACCAGTCTACTCTAAAGGATTTGTATTCATTTACACCTTGAACTGCTCCTTCCCACAATCTATGATACATGTTACCAATACCATTAGCAGTAGATGTAATAATAACTTTAGTATTTTTACCAGATGCAATAACAGGATATGTTGAAGTATAAAATGTAGCTGCATCTTCTACGAATGCAAACTCATCTAAGTAAAGTAAGTTAACTGACATACCTCGGATGGATGATCCAGATGTTGCAGCAGATACAATTCGAGAGTTATTACTAAACTCAATAGATCTCTTATTAAGAGCTTTACAACCTGGTTGTAGAAAAAAAGGAAGGTTTTCTAACATAAGCGTAACCCTGCCCAACATTTCTTGAGCAGTAGCTCCTTTGTTAGCTAATATAGCAATCGTTTGTTCTGGTTTAAATAATGCAAACCATAGCAAATATGCTACAGAAGAGATAGACTTACCAGACTGACGGCATGCAAGAATGATACTAAAGCGATTGCTATCAAAGTGTTTGAACATATCTTCTTGATATTTGTATAAGTCAAATGGCACCAATCCTTTATCCAAATGGATTACTTTACAATATGTTCTAGCAAAGTATGAAGGATCACTCATACATTTTTTATACTCTTCAACTTCGTGAACAGTAAATGGAGATACAACACCGTCTCTTTTTATTTGAGCATTACCAAGATATGTTTCATTCATCTTCTTTAACAGGTGTTACATCTTTCATCAACATTCTTTGTAAGTCAGTAGTTGATCCTACAAAGACATTATTATTAGTAGTTTGATTAGGTAATTCTTTAGGTGCGTCTTCCTTGTTAAAATCTTTTTTCTTCTTATGCATATCAATGAGGTTACCATTAATATCAGATACGTTTTTCATCATACCTGAAAGTACTTCAAACGCTCTCGGATGTTCAGTGGCTCTTGCCACTTCCATCATTTCTTCTAATGCTTCTGAACCTTTGACTAGTAGATCGTAATAGTTTCTTCTAGCAAATTCAAAATCATTATTAGCTTCACTCGAGTCCAAATCCATAGGAATATACCTCATTAAAACCATAATCTGAGTCTGCAATCACATTAGTAGTAGGTGTAATTTCAATACTTAAAAAATCACTATCTGTGATTGCAGGTGTGTTAATATCTAGTTTGGGAATTGACTTTGTAATTACACCTCTGTCATTGATAGGTCCAAAGAAATTAAGTTTCATATCAAAAGTCATAGTATATACAATTGTTCTTCTTTGTTCTAGAGCTCCTTCAAAGTCATCACTAAAGTCAACTCCAGTAATAGTAATTGGAATGTCTTCTTTTACATTGGGAAATTCTGAAAAAGGTTTAATAGTAAGAGTATATTGTGGGTTAAAGTATGGAAGTATTTGTTCTACTACCTGCAATGCATCATCTTGATTTTTAGCAAATACACTTAAAGAGAAATTAATTATATAAGGAGTGTATACATTAAATTTATTTCTTTTAGAAGAACTGCTTCCTACTTGAGAAAAATTAGTTGTCTTAGCTAGTTGTCTTGTAGGATCATATTGGATACCAATAATTTCAAATGACATTCTAGGAAGTTTTAAAGCTATTTTTTGATCTGTGTCAAGATTAGGTTGAGCAGATATCCGATCTAAAAACTTTTGCTTTGGTGCATATGACAATGGAACCATAATAGTATCAGTAACATTTCCAGAAGAATTTTTTCTAAGGATATGTATCTTGTTAAACAATCTACCAAACAGCGCAACTGCTTTTCTAGTTTTACTATGGTAAAAATATATATCTCCTCCAATTGGCATTATGGATCTCCAAATGGATTAGATTCAGTAAAATCTAAAAAGTTAGTGAGTGATTTATAATACCTATTTGTAGGAGTATCAAATGTGTTAAAGAACTTATCAACAGTCCTTGTCAATGTTGAACCTGTGGAACTAGTAGATTTTATAGGTAAAGCAGTACTAAATTCATGAAATTTATTATCGCTAGCTCTAAGGTGAGCAATTCCTAAAGCCTTATCATCAGTTAAGATGGAAACTATTTCAGCACTTACTATAGTACCATCAGCTAATGTTTGTGTTATATCATTTCCTATTACAAAGTCAGTATCAGCTGAATCTGTAATCCGAACAAAAAATTCTTCAAGTTTAATACCACCCTCAACTGCATCTATTTCATCAACACTAGTATCAAACTCTTCACTACTAAACTCAAATAACTCACACCTTAGTTTGTATGTTGGAAGATTGTTTAATTGGTAAAAAGGTTGCTCATGCTCAACATGACTTATTTCAAACAACTTTTGAGAAAAAGGAATGTAAAGCAAATCACCTTCTAGAGGTCTTATTGCTGTAATTTCATTATCATATCTTTTTATTGTTTGATCCCATCTTCTTCTGGACACAATAAAAGTAGCTTGGTCTCTAATCTCTACACCAAACTTAGTAAACAAATCACCTTCGCCATCAAACCCTTCAATGTTTTCGATGTACATTTCTATTTTATACGAAGAATTAAATCTTGATGTAACTTCATTAAGAACTTTATCTTCATTAATAATGTCTCTTGGAAGATAATAGACATCTTGACCGTACATCTTTAAAGATTCAATAATGATATCTTCATAGACGTTCTGTTCTGATTTTACACTTTGACTGAAGTATGGATTGGTTGCCATATCTTACCCCATGAAGAAGTCAGCTGGCATCTCATGCTCAAGACGAATAGATTCTCTTAACCTATCAATATCAGATGTTGCATCATCATATAACTGTCGTCCGTTTAACATAACTCCACCTGGAAGTTGCATGCCTTCAAACTTTATTAAGTTTGCTCCCCACTGCTGTTTGATAAGAGCAGTAGTATATTCTTTTAACCACATATCGTTGAATACGCTTGTATGTGTAGAAGGATCAATTATTCTATAAACTTCTGCAACAATGTAATCACCTGCTTTTATGTCTTGATCAACAAACTCTCCAAAAATATACAATCTATTTTGTTTTCTTGCAAACTGAACTTGTGGATGACCATTTAGTTTCATATCCAATAATGACAAATACTGTTGCATTTGTTCATAATAGGCAAGATCACCAATGTAAGTATGCATATTAGCTATATCATTAAGATGTAATTGATACTTAATGTCAAAGAAATTCCTTGACATCTGCCCACCATGCACCTTGAACATCTTAGACAAAAATTGTATATCTGTAGATAATGAAATGTATTCATTAGTAACATCTGTTTCAGTAACAAGATGTTTTAAATATGTTCTTAAAGTGGCATCAGAATGAAACTCTTGATAATACTGCAAAGCTTCATCGACCCGGTCCTCCAACTGATCAGGATCCACATTGATCTCGATCACTGGGTCACCAAGTCGACGCAGGCAGTAGTCAATTAATGTAGCTCTACTTGTTGGGTTTGCCATTTTGAAATCCTTAATAGTATTGCTACTATTTATAAGGCAAGAAACTTACAAGAAGCTATGAATTTTTAGTTACGAATGCATCATACCATGCTTCAAGATCAACAGCTTCAATGCCTTGATCTGAATCAGCTTGATTCATTGGTGTAGCATATGTGACAAAGTCAGACTTAGATAGTTCAGTAGCATTACTTGTATCTACATGAAACTTACCATTTAAGTCAGCCCATCCCACATAGTGACCATCGGAATGACCCCAATGTCCACGATCTTCTACATATCCAGGGACAGCTCTACGACCGTCTTCTCGGATATACATTTTGTACTTAATTACTGCCATCTGATTGTTCCTCTCCGTCTGCAGTTTTCTTACTTTCCAACAAGTTCATATATTCAGTATTGAATACATCTGTCTTACCATAGATACGCTCTGTGGTAGCATCTGCATTCTTATAGTATTTATCACCCATTTGATCTAGAAACTCTTCTAATTCATTAGAATGTGGAATCTCACCACGTTTAATCTTGTTTGCTGTATGGGCAATATATCCTTGAACTTCTGTAAGTCCAGCTTGTGGATGGACTCCGTACTGTTGCATGTACTCAATAGTAGCAGTCGATGCTCGACCACCATCCATCAAATTACGATACATAAGTTCAAAACCACGTCGAACATGATGTCGTTTTTCTTCTTTCTCAAACTCTTCTTCATCCCAATCATCAATACCGTTCTTTTCTTTTATAGAATTGTAACTATCAATTAGTGTTGCAATGTCTTTAAAAGAACCGTTGATCTTACTTTCCAAAGATGTTATAGAAACAAAAGCAAGTCTCAACTTTGCTTCCAACACTGGATCATCTGGATTTTCTTGTAGCTGTGCTTCTAACTTATCAATCTCTTTTCTTTTCTTTGCATGACTGACTTGAGCTTCAGCCAAGGCCATCTTACGTTTCTCTGCCTCAGCCATAACTTGTCTCATCATCCTCATAGGAGATTGACCATTCAACATTGTGATAGACATCATAGACAAAGTTGTCTGTGAATTGTTTCTATCAAATGCTCTAGTCTTCTCTTCTAACTCAGGAAGATAATCGTTAACCTTCTTAACCGCTACTGGGTTAATTGTGTTCTTTGTGATTGTGGGGAGATTGAATGTAACTGTATCGTTAATAGATAATGCTGTAGATTTTTTTTCTTCACTCATAACAAATCCTTGGTTTTTGATATTTCATTGTAGTATATATATGTTTTGTTGACAACTGTTAATAGTCAATATTGTTAGAACTGTAATCACTTGGTAATGAAATACCTTTAGCATCACCACCATCTATTCCATTGCTATCAATAAAGCTACCTCCAAAAGATAATTTTTTTACATATAGATTTTTCCATCTTTTTGTAGACGTCCCTAATGATTTTGTATTACCTTCTGCTGGAATAAAATTAAAATTAGCACTATCAACTACACCTCTTACACTACCTGTGTTAATTACGTTACTTCCCAACTTGTTAGAAACATAAGAAGAATCAATTAATGAAATAATACTAGCAGAATCAAAACCAGTTACCAAACCAGATATATCAGTTGTAACAATTGGACGTGCTGTGGTTTTGTCTGAATCACTTACAGTTACAAAGAAACTTCCGACAGCAGCACTATCTATATCTTTTGCAAAATCTGCTAAACTTCTATTTTGTGATTTAGTCATTTTCTATCCTGTTATTATTCATCACCAAGTGATACTGTAGCTATTTTGTTGTGTGGACAAACAAACAATAATTTTTCTGATGTCCATTCATAAATTCCATAATGACGGCCATCTCCACCAGAAGCATAATCATGACCCTTTGTAACCGCATCAATTTTCTTTCCGTTGTAAGATGCCGTACTCATATCAAAACCAGATGTTAAATCAATTAAATATGTATCTTCGGGATACTGAGTTTTTGCATCAGCAATATACAAATTTGTTCCATCATCATTAAACTGCATAGTTGAAATTGCATTATTTCTTTGAGAAGACCCAGTGAGATTAAAGTCATCTAAATCCCAAACCTTTGAACTATTCCAAGTTTTAGTTGAAGAAATGTCATAATTTGAACTTACACCCACTTCATAAAAATTATCATTAGCATTATTAAACAAAATTAATTTGCTACCATTTGCATTCCAAGATAAATGTGAGAGATTCAAATATTGTGTTGAAATACCAGCATTACCCATGTCTGTAGAAACTTCGTATGAATAAGGTGATGATTGAAGAGTAGTCATATCATATGCTGTTGACAAAGTATATTGTAATATCCTTTTGCCATTTCCATTTGAACCTCCAGCTAAATCATCACAAATAATTAGTTTTGTACCATCTCCTGAAAACTGGTAATCATACACAAAAACATATTCCTTATCTGGAATTGTAAAGGTTCCATCATCATTCCAATCAGTTCCATCATTGCCTGTTCTTACATCATATGGAGGATTAAGGTTAGCATAATATCCAGAAGTGGATCCATAATAATATACTCTGGTTCCGTCTCCGTTAAACCTTAAAAAGGTTGCTTTTCTGTTTAAACTAATTACACTACCAATTTGTGTTCCAAAAGGCTGTGTACTAGCAAGATCAAAATTTGATGCTGCAGTTCCTCCATCCAACAAAATTTGATTGTTATTAAGTGATATTGTATGAGTACTAATTGATTTTTCTGTTCTTGGGATTGTTATAGTTGTAGAAGAATCAGCAAATACATTTGCTATTCCTTTAGAATAGTTTCCAATCTTTACAGCTTCACCAGCTGAGTCTGGAACAATGTGATTAAGACCACTATCTGTTATAGTAGTAGTAATATCTAGACCTGGTGCTCTTGTTGATAAAAAGTTTGAATCAATTAAATTTACTATAGCAGCAGAATCAACATCAGCTCCTGTTGGATAATTTGAAATGTCAGAATAATCTAAGGTTTCAAACACAGGTCCACTAGCACGCTTAGCAAGAAATGTGCCACTAGCTGCACTGTCTATTGCGTTTCCTATACTACCTAAAAATCTATTACTTACCATTTGTTTTCCTTATGAAGGTGAACCTGATGTTGCCGCGTGTTGGCTTTTAGTTCCTAGCATATCTCCAAAATCAGTCGCGTTTCCTGTCGTAGCCATAGTGATGTACTCTAAAACATTGACCTCACCAGAATAGCTTGAATTTACACCACCATTGCGTACAGCCCTTGTTGCGTTATGAGAAACCGCAGACATTTTACTGTTT